>Ga0208457_1000070_pt1 | contig 147100 bp, 184 predicted proteins | sample June2015DPH_10_1_FD_185513 | JGI IMG/M metagenome (GOLD analysis project Ga0208457, IMG submission 185513) | Peatland microbial communities from SPRUCE experiment site at the Marcell Experimental Forest, Minnesota, USA - June2015DPH_10_150... | ecosystem: Environmental > Terrestrial > Soil >... | reverse complement strand
CGGCGACTAATAGTTTACAACCGCCTTTTACAAAGGCATGCCGACATTGCAAACGAACTGTTAAAGATGACTTGAATGTCTGTCCATACTGCTTAAAAAGGCTAAAGTAGATAGGGGATTTCTAATCTTCTCATTTTTTTGCGCGTTGTGTGTTGTGTTGTGTCGTGTGTTGTGTGCGGTGTCGTGTGTCCCATGGGTGTAGTGTAAGGGGGTAAGGGGCTAAGTAGTAAGCGTAAGCGTGTAAGCGGGTTTGGTTTTGGGGATTAAAATTTAATTAAAAATTAGAAATAAATTTTAGGATTAAACTAAAGCTATAAAGAAGCTCTTTCCAAGCACTAGCGTTTTACCTGTTTCTTAATTGCTTCCTCAGCCGCTTTCACTGCTTCCTGCAGTTTGTCAAGCTTTGTTCCGCCGCCTTGTGCAAAGTTTGCTCTGCCGCCGCCTCCACCACCAAAAATCGGCGCGACTTCCTTCACTATCATGTTTGCGTTTACGCCTTTCTGCACTGCCACTTCTCCAGCCATAACCATGAGTCTGCAGGTTTTGCCGTCAGAACCGTAGAACAGCGTTACTGTTGCTTCGTTGCGTTTTATCATTTCGCTTGCGGTTTGTACCATGCGGTTAACGTCGATTACTTCGCCGAAGTCACGTTTAACAATGGCTATGCCGTCCGCTTCAACGGTTGCCTCAGCCGTTTTTGACTGCCCAACTGCGCTCTCCTTCTCTGCTAACTCTTTGATTAGCTTGCGTTTCTCAACGTTAGCTTCCTTTAGCTCCTTCACGATTTTCTCAGCCGTCTTATCCAACTTTTCCACAGGAGCATTCAAAACCTCTGAAACCTTCCAGAGCAGGCTTTCCTGTTTCTGCACTGCCTTTAACGCTTCTAGTCCGACCGCGTAGCCTAAGCGTTCCACGCCGTCTTGCACGCGTTCGGTGTATACGATTTTTACAAAGCCAACTTCCAGAGTGCTTCTCAAATGGGTTCCAGCGCAAGCTTCCACGTCCCAGTCGCCAGTTTTCACAACGCGAATGTCTTTGCCAGGGACCGCGCCGCCTTGGTAAAGCCTGAAGCCGTAACGCGCTTCCGCCTCGTTCCGCGGTAGCCAAGCTGTCTCAACCTTCATATTAGCTGCAATCGCCTGATTCGCCAACATCTCAATCTTATGAACTTCTTCAGGACTCAACCGTCGATAATGAGAAATGTCCAGTCGCGATGTTTCCAAGCCCTTCTGCGTGCCAGACTGCCAAACATGCTCGCCCAAAACTCGTCTTGCAGCGCCATTAACCAAGTGCGTAACCGTATGCGCCTTCATCAACGCATAGCGCCTGTCCCAGTCAAGAACGCCATGAACAGCGCTACCTTCCTTGAAGGACGGAGAAGTGCCGAGTTTGTGCACTATGACTTTACCAATCTTCTGGGTATCAACCACATCAAATTTTGAAGCGCCAACTATTAGCCATCCATGGTCTGCTGGTTGTCCTCCCCCTTCGGGATAAAAGCATGTTCCATCCAATACCACGTACTTGCCGCTGATTATTTTGAGGACGTTAGCATCGAACTCGCGCATGTACGTGTCAGCATAGTACAGTTGCTCTGTTGCCGGCAGTTGCTCAGCCACTTTTTCCAGCGTTTCTTCAGCTTGGACTTCTTCCTCTTCAACAGGTTTAGTTGCTTGCATGTGCCGTTTAGCGATTAACGCGTAAAAGTTCTCAGGAACCTCCACCTGCACGCCTTCTTTCTCAGCCGCCTGCTTTACAATTTCAGGTGGAAGCCCATGCGAATCATACAGTTCAGTCAGCGTATCCATTGGTAGCTTGCCTGTGCCTTTTGCTTTCAGCTCGCTGGCTATCCGTTTAATCATGCCTTTTCCACGTTTAAGCGTCTCTTCGAACTTTTCCTCCTCTACTTTGAGCATTTCAACGATTTCATTTCGCATGGCTTTGATGTGCGGGAAATCCTTTGACCAATAATCAACCTGCATATCCACAATATCATACAGCTTTGCTGGCTCCATGTTTAGGGTTCGCATTAAACGGTAAACCCTGCGGAACAGCAGCCTAGCCAAGTAGCCTTCCTGAATGTTCGATGGCACGACGCCTTCGGAAAGCATGAAGCTTAAGGTTTTAGTGTGGTCTGTTACTGCCCAAGCATTCTCTATTGGAATCAGCACTTTATCGAGCGTTTTCATGTCGATGCCTGAAAGCTCCGACACGCGTTTCCTAGTGACAAGCCGATTTGCGTTTTTGTCAACGCTAACCAAACCCGAATACTTCGCCACGCGAGATAAGAAATCGTTATCAACATTGGTTATCCCCGCCATGCTAAGCACTTTATCAAGCAAACTCCCGTAAATCGCTTGGAACAAGCTTGGTGTACCTTGGCTAATCCAAGTGAAACGGTCAATGCCATATCCAGTGTCCACCGTGCGAATAGGCAACTTTACGAATTCGTCGCCGACAACCTTGTACTGCATGAAAACAAGCGTGCCAACCTCCAATCCGCGAACGATGCATTCCACGTCTGGACCAGCGTTGCCGCCGCCAACCCACACATCCTCCTTGTACACGACCTCCTCAGATTTTATGCCTAAAACCTCAGTCGCAAACTGGTGGTGAAAACGCACTGTTTCGTCCTTCCAGTACACTTCTTTGTCAGGATAATTGAACGCGTGAGCTCCGCCCATCTCGAAAATGGTTAAGTGTCTGCCAAACGTGGGTCCAGTATTAGAAATATCCGTTAGCCTGATGCATGGCTGAGAAATCACCAGCGGATTCGCCGGCGGAGGAGCAATGCCCTCGGTCACGTAAGGTTGGAAATCAATTATGCTTGCATGCGTCAGGTAAATGTCTTTTCGCCATCTGGCAACAACAGGATAAGGCTTTATGCGCGTGTGGCCGTGCTTCTCGAAAAACGAAAGAAACGCCTCTCGCATTTCAGAAAGACTATACTTTTTCTTAGTAGCTGGATTATTAATGAAAGTGTAATATCCACACTCATCTGAGCTGGATTCGCCACAAGTCTCCTGCTCCTGATTCTGAGTCCAATAGTACTCTCCGCATTTTGGGCAATGCTTCCTAACGAAGCCTTCCTCTTTAAAGAATGGAAGAGCGTAATCTTCCGCCGTAAACTGCTTCAAACCTTTCAGGCACTCCAATTGCTTTGGCGTTTAATGGGTTACGAGATTCATGCATTTAAATTGTTACCTGAAAAATGGTGTTGCCACCCGCGCCTTTCCCCTTTTCTTTTTTGGAGCCTTCTAGCATAGTTAATGCTGACCGGAATCGTTATGATTACCTCGTGGAATGAATGGATGGAGGGCACAATGATAGAGCCGTCAATGGCAGAGGGCGAGCTTTTCCTGCACGCCGTTCTCAATGGTGTCACAACACCTACCCCTACACCAACTCCAGCATCACCACCTCCAAATTACCCGTCAGTTTGGCTTCTAATTGCGGATGGCGTTCTTGGAGCGATAATCGCATCCGTAATTGTTACTTTTTACTTCTTGAAGGTACGGAAGCATCCCAGTTGAAAATACGTTTTAAAAGTATCTTCTGAATGAACAAATACAAAAGCCCCAGACCCTGCTCAGCTTTGGGCTCAGTGCCTTCTCTTGGCATCAGATATTTTTTAAGAGAAGCGCTCAATAGAGTAAGGTATGCATAGAAGTGTCGTAGGGCTGCTCGTTGTCCTTGAGATATTCCTGATAGGTATGCCAATTTTGCAGTCATCCGTGATTGCCCAAATTACGCAAGCTAAATCGCCTCAAGATACATCACCTGCAATGATAAGTGGAGTAGATGCTCACCAATTAACTGCTGCACAAGCGAGTATATTATCATCTAATGGAATTAACTGGATTAGATGTGACGTGTCATTTAATCAATCTGAGAGTAACTGGATTTCAATTTATCAATTAGCTCAAGAATATAACTTAAATCTAATTGGTATTCTTGACCCTTGGACTATGAATTTCAACAACTCTTTCACACTATCTGATTGGCAACAAACTGTTCAAACAGCTGTTACTGATTTTGGTAGTAAAGTTTCTGCTTGGGAAATTTGGAATGAACCAGAATTTAACACTTCTCGTTGTGGTTATTATCAAGGTACTGCTCAACAATATGTTGATTTAATGAGAACAGCCTATCAAATCATTAAAGCTCAGTATCCATACGCAACTGTACTTGGATTAGGTGGATTACCACTTTATACTAGTACAGAACCTTCTCCTGATAATACTTATGTTGAACAATCACTTAACTTTACTCAGCAAGTTTGTTCATTAGGTGGTATGAATTATTGCGATGCTATTAGTCTTCATGCTTATCCTTATGGAGATTATTCTACAAACGCTGAAAATGCATATGTAAGTTCCATTGCAAGTTATCGTGCTATTACGGGCAAAGCTATTTGGATAACAGAAACTGGACAAGAATCTGTAGGTAATAGGACGTTTATTAGTAGTCAAACAGAACAAGCAAATTATCTTAATGAAAGCTTTATATTTTTTAAGTCTCAGAACGTAAAAGCATACATTTGGTATCAACTTTCTGATGGTTTTCAAAATGATACTACTACAACATTTGGTTTGTATGATGCGAATTCAACTCCTAAAACTGCGTTAGGAACGTATTTTAGCTTAGTGCCAGGCGAACCAACCGTTCTTGCCGCTGTCAATTATCTTGTAGAAAACTACAACTCGACGGTCGGGCTTATTCCTGAAGTTCCAGGCGGCAACACGTACTGGCTGTACAGTGACAACTTTCTTGCTTCCTTAGCATTAGAACGCTACGATAGCCAATATCCAGGAAATTTGACCGTTACAAATATTGCGGCAAACATTGAGGGCAATCTTTCAAAGTACATTGCAGGCGTGCCCAACGTGTTGAACCAGTATATGGTGTTGAACTCGTCAATTGCAGCGTTCAACATTTCAAGCAGCTATACCGTCAGCAACTATCCAGGGGCAGTGATCAACATCACGTTAAACAACGGAACAAATCCTCTGACCCCATCCCTTTACGCGGATATTGCCTTTTTAGAGGCAATCTACTACAACAACACAGGTGACGCTAAAAATGCGAATGATAACTATCAAATAGGCGTGAAAATGTATGATGGAAACGGAATGAATGACTCTGTCTTTCAAACTGGAGCGCAGAAAGGGCAGTATCAGACATTCAAGCTGGCGCTTTACATCTACGCTAGTAAAGTCCTTGGGTATCAGTTTCCGCAGAGTGCAGAAGCAGTCTTGTTGAGGATGCAGGGGGCTTCGGGTGGATTCTACACAGGATATGATGCAAACTTTTCAAGCAATGGAACAAATACTAATGTTGAAACCACAAGCCTTGCTGTCTTAGCCCTATTGCCGACGCCACCACCCCCACCAACCGCTACGCCAACTCCAACATCAGCAGAGTTTCCATCAGTGATTACTTTATAATCGTTCTTATAGCAGCGACAGCAGCAATATTATTCTACAAAAAGAAAAGACCCTGAGAAATTTGTATCTGTATTGATTGCACTGTAAACAAAAAGGTTCATGTCAAGCTCTTGAAATTTTCGCAAAAATACTTATCAAAATAAGCTATTAAAAAAAATACAACTTACATCTAAGCCAATATTAAAACTTCAAATAAGAAAGCGGCTAAACCATCTTATATTTCCTGAATATAAATTATTTCGCCAAACTTTCAAACAAAAGAAGAATGCCAACCCTCAATCATCTGCTTCTCTTCTAAGTCCTGTTTTTCTAACCCATAACGCCTCAACGGCTTAGTAAGATGCCTTTGCGACCTCGTAGAAGTAATGTATAAACCAGGCTTGAGTGACCTTGGAATTAAAACCTCTTTTTTCTGGTAGCCACTGAATCTTTCACCGCATTTTTCGCAGCGGAATCCTTGGTTTTTGCCCATGGATTTCAATCGTTTACCACAGTTAGGGCAAAGCGGATTTTCAAGGTGCATCTTTGGCGCAAGATTTATGATATTTATTTTTTCCAGATTAATTGTTAACGGCTTGCTTGATGTTGGCTTATGTACGGCTCCATAGACTTCGACGCTGTCGCCAACGATGAGTTCTCTTGCGATTTTGCGAAGGCTGCCTGTTGGCTCGTAAGCGGCGCAATCCACTTCCGCCGAATCATCCTTAATTGAAAAGATAACGTGGCGCAAGGGAACTATCCGCGGGTTCCGTGAAACAACGCCTTTAGCTATGACTGAACTGTATGGTTCAATTTTGCTTAGTGCTTCAACAGGCTTTAGGTGAGCATCTGTGCCTTGGTTTGAACGGAAAATAACCCAGCGCTCAACAGGTTCAAGCGGCTTAACCAGCCCGTAAGCTTTCTTTACTATCTGTGGTGATTCGCCTCTGATGCCGAAGAGAATTGGGTCTGGACCTCGTGGCGTAATGATTACCCGTCGTTTCTCTGAATCCACATTGTTAAAAGTATAAGGCTGCGTCAGCTTATCCATTTCAAAAATGGATGGTTCATCAACTTTTCTTTTAGAGCCCCAATTTTGCGGTGTTCTATAAGCAATTAACTCGTAGGTGTGATCGCAGTTGAGGGTTTCGCCAATCGCTGCTAAAGCGCCGATGATGCCTCTACAAGAGTTAAAGCCTAACGCTTCAGCCTCAAACTTTTTGGTAAGCGCCATTGCTTCCTTGAGTGTTGCAATGCTTGTTTCAGTTTTTTTCGCAAAAACCCCAAGTTCCTCTGGGATTTCTTGCCTTTCAAAAAAAACTATTCCAGGATCCGTGCCTTTCTCTTTGATTGCGGAGTTTTCTTCCCACAGGGTTATGGCTGCATCTTTTATTTCCCCTTCAAGCTCGGCGTCATGTTTGAATCTTAGGCATAGGGCGCCGTTGCCTCTTGTTTTCCATGGCACGTTAGGATTAAGCCTAATCAAGCTTGGGTAATCAATAAATTGGACTTGGAACTCTGCAAGTTTTTCGACGAGTAATGCAGCAAGATAAGTTGTGCAGCCTCCTTTCGTTGAGTCTGTGTCGTCTAACCCAATGTGCATTACCTGTTGTTTAGTCAAAGGCAACTATTCTCCAAGTCAAGTTAGAGAATAGAGTTGCGAAGGTAAAAAATATTGTTTAGCCTAAAGCTGAGTTTAGCTTTGACTTATAGGAGAATAGGATTTTGTTCAAAAATTACTTGCTCTTGCAGTGTTGTTTGCGGTCTCAGCTATTATCATGGTTAATTTTGAATTTATTTTGCCGATTTTCTCGATTCTTTTTGTAATGATGTATTTGAGTTTCTCCATGTTGTCTGCTTTTATGTTTGCGATTATGTCGTAGACCCACAGAGGTTGTGTGCTTCTTCGACACCTTCAATTTTTTTTATCGCATTCAGTACCTGATTTTCAGCTCCTATTTCAGTATTTAAGAGAACGTATGCAACTGGCAATTTTTTTAACAAGCTCCTTTATTTTTGGGGGGTTGGCTTCAGAGGCCTGGGTGCTCTTTCTTGTTCAAGGGGAACGAAAAAAGGTTCAATGTGAAACCAGACCTCTTCATCCAACCAATAAAAAATTCGGTGCATCTGTCAATAGTTAGAGCTCTTACTATCATTTGGCTACTCCCGGGCATGTTATCTTGGATTTGCAAGTTCGCTTTCATTCTCTCACTACTCAGACGCACATGAGTGTAAATCGGTTGTAAAAAATTTAAAACTATGTGATTGTATCTATGCAGTCACAATCTCAACATTCATTTTGGAAAAATGTTTGTTTGTTAGGCTAACTTGCACTTGGAATAGTGGTTTCTTGCATGGGTGTCTAGCTCTTTTCCGTTTTGGAAGTGGGTTCCACACCATGGGCATTTGAATTCTACTTTCATGTGTTATCGTGTTTGCATCTGGTTTTTTGATGATTTACGTTTGTGTACGTATTAAAAATGACAACAATGGTTACTGGTTTATTTAGGGATATTAGCAAAAGAAAGGGAATTTAAGTGAAGTTATCGTTCTTCTACGACAATCATTGTTAGAGTTGACCTTACTTTGTCTAACCGTCGAATACGCCATGTCACTATTTCTTTTAGTTTATCCATAGTGTCTGCTTTGACCCTTGCTACTATGTCGTAGACTCCGTAAACGGCTGATGCTTCTTCAACGCCTTCGACTTTTTTCAGGTCTTTAAGTACGTCTGATTCTGAACCTATTTCGGTATTTATTAATACAAAGGCTGTGGGCATATCAATCCCGATCCTATAATAAATGATTAGTTCCGTGTACATTAAAATGTTTCCTAGAAAACCGCGCAAGTCACCGCTTACATTGCCATCTGTAAGGCAAACGTTTGATAAATTAGAAACTAAAATTAAGGAAAGTTATCGTTTTGCTTTTTTCGTATAATTTTTATACCTGCCCATTGCAGGGCTACATAAGAGACGACAAGTCGGAACCACAGGCTCACAACCCTCGTCAGCAAAGTGACAGAAACACTTAGTGCCGCTGGGATTCCAAGAGCAGTAAATGAAATGCTCATGATTAATTCTGGAAAACCGAAAAATGTTACGCCTATGGTTTGAAGTGTTCCAGTTAAAGTAAACACTATAAGCACTTTATCCACTGGCACAGGATAGCCTAAGGCGATAAAAGTTAGGAATGTGACTGAGATTTCGAAAATAAAACTTATAATAGCATATATAATGGGTTTAACTAGTGCTTTTGGGTTAGCTTTCAATTGTTGTATGCCGACATGGAATCTACTCAATAGTTCTTCTGCTTTAAGCCTGAAACTTTGAGGGCTCCAAGTTTTTCGGAAAAACAATGCTATGCGTATCGACCAGTTTAGCAAAGTTTTGGTTGCCGATGGTTTAATGCTTACGTAGTAAACGAGCAGTAACGTTAAAATTGAGAGCGCCAAGACGAGCGAAATCAAAAAGGTAACTATGAACGGCAAGGGATAGCTAATAAGCGCTAATCCTAAACCGAGCGTCATAGCAACAACGGTGATTGCCATTGTAAAAATTTTTTGGCCAACAACCGATGCGCCTATTTTTCCTGAATCATGGCTTGAATCCTTGGTTAACAGGTAAGTTTTCGAGACTTCTCCCGACCAGCCCAATTGGGGAACTGTAGCTTCAAAAAACAATCCAACCCACGTAAAGAGCAGCGCCTTCCGAGTGCTAATTTTTACTGACAGGTTGTTTAGCAGGTGGTGCCAAACTAGCGCAGAGAAGAATGCATAAAGGGAATAAGCTACAAAAGCACTTGCATAATAAACGAGATTTGTCTTTGAGAGTATCGCGACAACTTGAGCGGGATTAATGAATAAGATAAAATAAAGAATGAAAGCTACTAATCCTAAAATTAAAACTAGCAGAATCACGTTTTGACGTAACGGTCTTTTTAATGAGTTCATCTAGGATTTCAAGCCTTAGCTAAATTCTCAGTGGCTAAGCTATTAAGCGTATATACAAAAAATTAAAGCCGCTATTTTTCAGTTATTTTTGGCGCTCTTAAAAGCTCCAAAATCGCAAGGGCAGATAACTGGACGAAAAGAAGGAAAACTACAATTTGTCATGAGACATTAATATGCTCATGTTATTAAAACAAAAAAGAGAGCGAGAATTGATGCCTTTCTAAATTTTCGCCGTTATTCTTCCATCATTATCAGCGTTAACGTGGATCTGACTCTGCTAATTGCTCTTACTTTTCGTGTCACCATGTCCTTGAGTTTTTCCATTGAGTCAGCTTTTATTTTAGTAATTATGTCGTACACGCCGTAGGAAAAGTACGCTTCTTCCACGCCTTCAATCTTTTTAAGTTCCCCGAGAACTTCTTCTTCTGCACCTGATTCAACGTTTATTAATACAAATGCTTTAGGCATTTCAGTCTCCACTTATATTTTAGTGGACTCTTAATTAAAATTTTTCTAAATTAACGGGCAAATTCGCTTACTAAAATTTTATTTACCACAAATTTTATGAGCCCTTGCCTTCTAAAAAGATAAACAAGGAGAAAATAAGATTGGTTTATTGTACAAAATGCAGTTCACCGCTTCAATATGGCAAACGCTATATCTCTGCGGTACGCTAATTCGCCTCTGGGGAAATCGCCATGCGAAGAAAAGAAACTATCCCAAGAGCTCTTAAGGACGGCACAGGACGCAAACTGTTCCTTGAAAAATTCGGTAAACCCATAGAAGAATACGATTGCTATAAACGGGCAATTGAAGGGCTCAATAAATCTACTCAGAGAACTTACAGGCGTGTTTTGCCATACTACTTCCTCTTTTTAGGGGAAGACCCAGACGCAGTGATTGCCAATCGAAAAAGTGATTTGACAAGTTTCGACGTAACCGATAACGAAAGGTACGAGCGCAAAACGAAAGCCTACATCAAAACCTTAGTCAGCAAGAACCTGTCTATAAGCGGTCACATCGGCAGGATTCAAGGATTCTTCAGCAACAACAGCCACCGATTAAGCTTGGATTTGCGAAGGCTGAAGTACCCGAAAGCAAGGAAAACCCGCAAGTTTTCGCCATGCAACGAGGATGTCCGAAGCTTGTTTGCTCACGCTGACTCTGCCAGAGACAAGTTTATCGTCGCAGTTATTTACCAGAATGGACCTGCACCAGTAGATGTTGCTGCCTTAAGGGTTGGCGATTATCCAGTTGAGCCCTGGGTCTATTTTGAGTTTAGCCGGAGCAAGACAGGCGAGGTTTGGCGTGGCGTTTCTACTCCCGACGTATGCGATTGTTTGAAGGCTTACGTAATCGTTAAAAAAGGTAAAGTAATGATTAAGAAAGGCAAGGTTGGTGAGCCTTTGCTTGTTGGTCGTGAGGGTCCACTTGATAATCAGGGGGTCAGTCAGGTTGTGCGTGAATTAATCATTAAAGCTGGTTTCGGTTCTGTTGAGGGATTTAAGCCAACTAGTCTGCGAGACGCTTTCGAGGATGCCCTTTGTGACGCAGAAATTTATAGTAAGGTTAAGGAGGCTTTGATGGGTCACACTTCCAGCATTGAACATGAATATGGCAGCCAAGATAAGATGGAGTTTCGGTTAATTGAGGCTATGAAAAAGGTTTACCCACTTTTATGCTTGAATGATTCGAACAGGGTTGACGGTTCTATGGTTGGACTCACAAAGGATGATATTGATAATGTCAAAGAACTTATGAAAGAGCTTCCTCTGTTTCGGGAAGTCAGGGATTTATTGAAAGCTAAGGAACTTATCCATGTTAATGACCCTGAGCACTTAAAAGGTGAAGACAAAAACAAGGATAAGAAATAGCCTTCAATTTTTCTTTCTCAGTGTATATTTTCTTTGCCTTGTTTGATCTCGGATTTGTTTAGCTTTTCTACGGCGTAACTCTTTGAGTTTAGCTTCATCTTCAGGAGTCCATTCTTCAGTCATTTTTTAACATCTCCTAACTCTTTATCAACAACTTGGTGAATCTTCAGGAATAAATAATACAAAAGCTATCAGCATTCCTACAATAACAAATCCCATTATTCCCATAAGAAGTGCAAAAAGTAAACCACCAAGCAAGAAAATAATTATCCATTCTGTGCTTTGTTTCCAGACTTTTTTCATTTTCAATCCTCCGACTTTTGCTAATTAACTGTCAACAAGGAAATAATAATCGTTTGATATTTTCAATGGAATCAGTTATCCAGTCTTTTGAGTCAAGCATTATTTTATAGGTTCTGAGAGTATAGTATCGAACAGTTCCAAGTTTCTGTTTATTCATACATCCCATTGGCAAACCATTTTTATCTGAAAGTATCGTTTTTGACAATAGAAAGTTGTGACCGCATTTTGTGTTTAGGAATAAGGTATCTATGTTTTTATTCACTAATTTCCATGCTTCTTTATTGGAATATGTGTTACTGATTGAAACTACTCCACAAGCTGGGCATTTCAAATGTAAAGGTACTACATCTTCAAATAACTTCATTTTCCAAACAGTCTCCTATAGAACCACGTTTTTACTCTGTGAGGAAGTAAAGGATCGGTATCTATCAGCATCATTAATTCTATTTTCCAATTCATTTTTTTCACCTTTTAATTTTTCGTTCAGTTCGTTTAAATGCACTTACTAACTAACTGACAATATAGTGTCACTATTAGCATTTATAGTTTGTGGTGCCACTATAAGTAAAAACAAGTAATTCGATTAATAGTTTATTTTTGTTTTATCCTTAAGTAAAGGAATGTTTGGAAGTAAACTTGATAATTGAGCAAACTGCTCTTTGTTTAAAGCTAGATACTTCCAGACTTTCTTTGCTTTAAAATTTAATTGTCCCTTACTAACGCAAATTGACTCTACATCATCATGAGCTATTGCAAAAGAACCCTTGATTTTTTGCAGTTTTTCATCCAAAGATAAGTCTTTAGTTTCTTGCTCCTTCTTCTTTTCTTTGCGTTTTCCAAAGTGAAAGACTGCTTCGCTTACACCTGCTCCTATAAGCCCACCTACAAGACCACCTGAACCAACAGGCGTATTATGCGCCTTAAAAGATTTAATGAAAACTGTTCGCTTATCGTTAAAATATAAATCGTAACCTTGAACATCATCAATCTTTGTGTACTGTTCATAATTTGGCATAAGAACAAATTGTAAGTGTTTACAATTTAAGATTTTCTACTAATAGCTGCCATAGGTATCATCTTCACTTTCACTGTACCCTCTACTGCTCTGCGTATATTTTGTGTAGAAAAGTTTTAAATCTATCTTACGATTACTTATTAAGGTTTGTAGGGTTGGGAAGGCAGATGTGCGAAGAATGTATCCCAAAACAGAGAGCATTACTAAACGTGGTTTTAGCAAGTGCTAGGCAATCAGAAAGTTTAGCTGAGTTTATCCTACAGGTTCAGAATCTTCAGTTTTTTTTGGATGCTCTTGATCAAGTAGAGCATTCTGAGCAACTTTTAATTGAGTTGCAACCTCAACCCCTTTTTGGTTCAGCCAAATAGAATGGTCAAAAGGAAACTTTTTGTTAACTTCATCTTGTATTAGCCGGTTTACTTTTAGCATTTTTAAGGTAGATAAAATTGTTTCTCTTGTGGCCTTAACATTGCGATCTAATTCAGAGACATTTATTTTTCTATCGCGGTTGTCATAGAGGTAAACAAGAATTTGCAATGCTCCCTGTTTCTCTAAATCTCGGAAGGGCATGTTGCATTGTCTCCAAATGGTTTAACTAATTAGCTTTTGGCATTTAAATTAATAGGTTATGTTCGGTAATATGATAACGGTTTTTCATATAACGATAAACGATATATCTTTAAAAGATATATTTTTTTTAAACCTAACATCTTATATACTCAGCTATACTAAATAAGGTTATCAGCTAAACCGATAACGGAGAAGCAGATAAGCATGAACACACAAAAACCCGACACATTCACCACAAGCGTCCAAGAACTCTTCCGCCTTGTCATTCCAGTAACGATGCGTGAACTCTGGGCAATCCAAGTAGGCGACATTTTAGAAGTAAAAATTTGCGGTGTCCACAAAAAGGAGGCTTAAAATTGGTTGTTTTTTTGAGCCAAGAAGAAAAACAGAACCTCGCCGAGCTTGTGCAGATTGGACGCGACTTGAAGCCGTTTGTTGAACGTTTCCGCCTCATTAAAGCTTTCACAGAAAACAAGGAGGCTTAAGCAAATGATTGATACTTTTACTTTTTGTTATTGGATTCTTGCTTCGGGTACGATGGTTTTTGCTTTTGGTTTTTGGTGGGGTAGGTACCGGGAAAGGGGACTTAAGACGTGACATCGCAGCAATCCTTTTTTGATGAACTGCCCTTCCAACTTAAACGTTTACGCATAGAGTTTCCCCATTTAAAAGCGGTTTTGACTCATGCTCCATGCGAAAACTGCATTGAAAACGTCAACTGCGAAGCTAAAACATGCCCGAAATTGTATGCTTGGCTACTTACAGTCGGAGGCATGTAGGCATGGTTCAGAAATACATGAATCGTTTTGACCGCTTACGCTGGGAAAGAACGCATCCGCGTAGGCCTAGAAGAATCTTTCTTTGCACAGCAAAATATTGTGGCAAGTTTTCTCCGCGTTTTACTCCGCATCCTTCAAGCAACTGCTACGGCTGCAACAATTTACGAGTTGACGAACCATGACTCAAATATTAGAAGACTGCGGAAATTGCCGCCACTGGTCATTCGGCAAATGCAAGCGCCCAAACTCACACGCTTACCTTCTTGAAACAACTGAGAATTACTGGTGCGACAAATGGAGTGAGAAATGATGAGTGACTTAGCTGAAGAAGAAGAGTTCCAAGAACAGATGGATCGCATTGAAAAGTTAGAGAAAGGTATCGCTGACATTCAACGGCAACTTAACGAAATCACGGCTGAAGCAGAGAAACGCGGAGTCGTCTTAATTCCGAAAAAAGGAGAAATCAAGGCATGAGTGAAGTTCAAGTTAACATAAGCGGAAAACAATTACCTACCGACTATTTTGTTGTCCGAGTTCAACTGGTTCATGTAAAAAAAGGTTTCTTTGGCTTAACTGATACGCAACTAGCTGGTAACGCTGCGATTGCAACCACACGAAAAGAATCAGCGGAATTATTCGAGAAATTCAGTACTCTAATGAAAGAATACGGAATACAATTTACCAGCATAGAAGAAATCAAAGAGAAATTTGGGAAGGCTTGAACATGGGTTTGCTGGGTTTCAGGGAAAAGGTACACCAAAGGTTTTTACACGCTCATCCTTCAACTTTTTCCTTTGGTAGCGAGTTTAAGCATTCTCGTTTCTCCCATATGAAACTCAGCAAGCCCTTCAAAGTTTCTTTTAATGCCAAACGAAAAGGAGACAAACAAACAATGATAAATCCGTTTAAAAGAAGCAAAGATTATCCGCAAACTGAGCTAGAAGAGAAATGGAATTTTGTAGGTTTATTCTCTGCATTCATGGCGTTCTTTATTTTAACTATGCCTCTTCTGTTTGTTCTCGGTCAAGTTCGTAATGTCCCAGAAGCATCATTAGCTTGGTTTGGTATAATGACTTTTTCAATTGTTTGGCTGTTATTTTACTTGTTTACCTTGCGATGGTGGCTTCAACTATCACACAACTTTGGATTAATGATGTATCAGCTAGAGCAACAAAGCGAGAAAAAGAGGAGGCTTAAACTGAATGCCAAAACCGAAGAGACATAGAGCTTTAGCCTTCTTAATGTTGGCTCCAGCCATCTTGCTATTCGCCATCGGCTGGGCACTTTACTTTTTCGGTGAAGGCAAAGGAAGACGGAGGACTAAAAAGAAAAATGTTATCGCGTGATTGTACTGGTTGCTGTGTCATGCGTTACTGCAAAGTTCGTTTTGCGCGTGTTAAAAAAGGCGGCAAGGTTTACTGCCCGGACGGAACAGCCCACTTAGTTGACATGGAGGCTTAAAACTAGCATGTCCTGCATGACTTGCCTTCAGGAACGCTATGAGGCGATACGTAAATGCCAAGAGCGTAATCGTGTTCCAACATGTGGCGAGTGTAAGCTTGAGCCAATGTGCGGTTTGCTGCATGGAGCAGATTAAGTTAAGGAGGCTGAAAAGAAACGCCGATTAAAATTGTTCTGCCAAGTTTCTGTCCTGATCGCAAGGGTTTGCCACTGCGAGTTTGCGAGCGTAAACAGACTTGCGAAGATTGTAGCAACGAACATGTGGATTTGGAGACTGACCCGAAATGACTACGCAAACTTTAGAGAAAAATCCTATTGCGGAACTTTCGCCTTATGAAATCATAGAAGCTCGAAATGCTAGGCACCGAGCTTTGATTATGCAAATTCTCAAAGATTATCCTGAAGGCTTGTCAGTTCAACAAATTATTGCGAAGGAGCTGGATTATTTTGGCTACAGTTTTTTGACTGATAATCGTTTGCGCGAGCTACGTAAGAAGGGCTGGGCTGAACCGTTTGGCGAGAATCCCCAGAAATGGAGGACTACAAAGCATGTTTCATAAATGGTCAAAGAACCCAGCGTTTCAAATCAACCAGGCAAATTTTAAACGTAGCAAAAAAAAGGAGTGGCTATAAAACAGTGACTTTTACACCTTACCAAAAAGGCAAACTCTACTGTGGCATGATGGGTCACTGGGTCCTCAAGAAAGACGGCGTACCCAACAAGTCAGGTCAATTACTTTGTCCAGATCACGGGAAACGTTTACGGCTAAAAGCCTGCCCCAAAACCGCTCAATACATACAGCACAAAAACGAGAGACAAAGAAAAATGGTGAAACAATGAAAAACAGAAACACATGCCTACACTGCCCAACACTACACTGCGAAATCCGTAAAGAATGCCCAGACAAAGAAAGGAGACCAAAAAATTGACATTAGTTTTTGTCTTTAAAAAAGAAGTTCAAGCCATCTCTGAAAGATTCCGGCAAATAGACCAACATGAAGCTAAGAAACAACAGCAAAACCAACTCTACTACCAGAGACACCGAAAACAAATCCTGAAACAAAAAAGAAGTTCACAGTCATAAATTAGTAAGATAAGTTAGTAATTTAAAAAAATTCGCAGTAGGAAAGGAATCCTACTGATAAGGAAAGTAATTAGAAAAGATAAGTTAGTAACTTATCTTAATAATTTATGTTTCAAAAGAAAAGGAAAAGCCAAAAAAATGACGAAATTACCAGACATCAATAGTAAGCTCAAGTATGCTACATTCAAGGCTAAGAACATTGAAGACGAAGGAATTATAAGAAATCTTAAAAAATTAGCTATCCAGGATGATTTAGAAATTGGTGATTTACTTCGAGAAGCTATCCGACTTTTGTTTGTGCAACATCATTTAGATCAAGGTGGCAATCCTCAAACAACATTAGTTAACTATGACCAAACCAAATTAACTTCACTTGGTAAATGTTCCATTAATTCCTGCAAACTTAAAGCTGCCGTTGCTGGAATAAATCTTCTAAGTAAAAAAGAGCATAGATTTTGCAAGAAACATTATGAGACATTGCCTCAGCGGCATGATTCTAAAGTTTGGCAGTTCAAGGAGGTTGCAACTTGATGGGTTTGTCTCTTGAGGCTGAACGTGAGTGCCAAACACAATCATTGGTTTTAAACAGAAAATTATTTGCCACAATAGGAAAGAGCCCAACAGAATACTTACAGGATTTCTGCCCTAGCCCTAAAAGTTTTCAATCAAAAGAGATAGATGTGTTAAATTTCTGCGAGAGAACTTGGTGTAACGAGTTTTATAATGTTCCGTTTAAAGCTAAAGTTTGCCGTGATAATGTTGCTGCCGCAGAGTTTGATAGTTATGAAGATTGGTTGAAGCAACTGCCGAAAGAAACAAAGACGCGGCTTATGAAGGCGAGAGAAAAAGGGCTTGAAGTTAAAATTATTGATCCGAATGCGCGTTCATCGCCGTTTAGTGATGTGAAAGAAGGAGTTAAATTAGCAGAGGGTATTTGGAAGATTTATAATGAGACTCCTATCCGGCAATTTAGACGATTTAACCATTATGGGGTTTCATTAGAAAGTGTACAGCAACATGTGTTTACAACTGACAACATCATTATAGGCGCGTATATTTGGGTAGAAGAAAAGTCGGATGGAGATGTATTTCTCAAGCATAAGTTGGTTGGTTTTGTTGAACTTCAATGTGGAGAAGATACAGGTGTCTTTGGTCAAATATTGAGTTTAGTTTCTTTTCGTGATGTGATGCCGAATAATGCTTTGATTGCGAAGGCTGTAAAAATATGTTCTGATAGGAATTTGCATTGGCTTGTTTATGCTCGTATGGGCAATCATCCAAGTCTTGATGTGTTTAAAAGAAATAATGGTTTCAAAAAAGTAGAGATTAAACGATTTTATGTTCCGTTAACCCTGCGCGGAAGAATATTTTTACTGTTTAGTTTGCAACGGAGTTTTAAGGATGGCGTACCGATGTTTCTGAAGTCACTGGGATTTCACTTATACAATTTAGCAAGTAGAATTGGTTTAAGATTTAATGGGAAGATGATGAAGCGTGAATATTGGTGGCTTCTTGTTTTGCTCGTTTCTTATGTAGCGGTGTGTGTTACCGGAATCATGTACCTACACCTTAAAGGGTGGTTGTGAAAAAGTGCAAATAGATATTTGTATGTGGACTCGAAATGGTGAGAGGACTCTTGGTACAGTTTTAGATAGAATCAACCAAGTCATCCCTAAAAAAGTTGTTCACGACAAATTTATTGTTGATGATCGAAGCGCAGATGCTACGAGAGATATAGCTTCAGCTAAAGGTTGGGATGTTTACTTAAACAAGGGCTCTGGAATTAGTGATGGAGCTAACACAGCTTTAAAATATGTTGAAACAGAGGTTTTTTGTAGTTTCGAGCAAGATGTTATTTTAGCTAAGGATTGGTGGAGCAAAGTTGCTATGCCGTTCTTTGATTCTGATTTGGCTGCTAGTAGTGGAATGCGTTTTGTTTCTCAGCCAAAAGGCATGACTACGCTTTTCAAGTATGTGGCTAAGAAGTATCGCGGTGAACAATTAAGCCCATGGCTTCGCAGTCGAGAAGCTAACGCTTTTACTTTAGGTAAGACTTTAGATAACACAATTTACCGCACAGAAGTTATGCGAAAAATTGGCGGGTTTCCAGTTATGAATGTTAATGCTGGTGTCGATACAGTATTAGCTTGGACATTAAAAAAGTATGGCTACAATTGGAAGGTAGATTATAATGTTCAAAGCATTCACTTGCGGAAAGGTTTATTTGATGAATTGGAAAGGCAACGTTGGTATGGCACTCAGATTAAAGATATTTGGCGAGCAATGAGTAAGATCCAGATGAAATCTCCAGTTAACACTTGGAGTGTTATTTACCGGCTGTTTCTTGCGCCTTTCAGCGGACTCTTTGTAGCTCTTAAAACAAGAGATGCTACAGTAACTTACATTCATCCTCTTATCAGATTTTATTACGCATGGGGTTTACTTAAAGGTCCAAGTAGACAGAAACATTATCAATGTTCAGACTGTGGGATGACAGTTACAAAAGTGATGTTCAACCCTGTTGACGGCAATTATTATTGCGAGAAATGTTTTGATAATCCAGAATTAATAGGTGAGTTTGATTGAAGCAAAAAGTTAAAGATTGGTGTATAACTTGAAAGCGTGTATTGTGTTGCCAAGTAGCAGAATCTTTCAAGCATCAATAAGTTATGATTGGACTACCCGCTGGATTAATCATGGAGTAGCGTTGCTGATTGCTTATGCGAAAAAACAAGGTGTTCAACTTGATTTAATTGACACTCGAAGGCTTAGCGGTTGGGTTGATTATGAAGCAAAAATTGCTGTCTATGATGTTGTATGTTTCAGTGTTAACACAATTGATTACTCTGTCTATCTTGAATGTTTGAGTCATCTGAAAAAAGTTAATCCTTCAGCAACTATTGTTGCTGGTGGCGTTCATCCCACTGTGAAGCTTTCAGATTTCAGTGATGACAACCGTGTAAACTTTATTATTCAGAAGGAAGGGGAAGTTGCTCTTGCTCACTTATTAAACTGCATCAAAGTTGGGGTAAACTCTCAAAGAGTGTTGGTAGGTGAACCAGTAGATTTAGACTCAATCCCCTTTATTGACAGAACATTATGGATGAATGAGTATCCTTGGGGATTGAAATTTTCTGGAAAGCAACCATTCGTGACAATATTAACCAGTAGGTCATGTTTGCAAAACTGTTTTTTCTGTTTCCCTTGCTCTAGAACAATGTTTGGAAACGAAGAAAGAAGACGTAGCGTTCAAAATGTTATTAGCGAACTTGTTTGGTTGCATGAACGCGCTGGCTTCAAAAGTTGGATGATTCATGATGATGGCTTTCTCCAGAATATAGATTGGGTTAAACAATTCATTGACTATTATTTGCATACAATAGAAGAACCGAAACCTTTCATTATTCAGTCAAGGGCTAACTATCCAGTTCAGCATCCAGAAATAATCAAGGCATTGAAAAATATGGGTTTGGAAATGGCTATTGTCGGCTTTGAATCTGGAAGTGACAAAATCTTGAAGTTTCTGCGGAAAGGAACAACAAGAGAAACCAATCTGAAGGCAGCAAAAATCCTACATGAAAATGGCATAAAAATATTTGCCAACATTTTAATGGGTCTACCAACTGAAACCCATGAAGACATAGACTTGACTATGAGTATGGTTCGAGAAATGAAACCTGAACATCTTAGTGTAGCAACTTTTAGCCCCTACCCAGGAAGCGACTTGCATGATTACTGTTGCCGAAATGATTTGATTATTGATGAGTATGCTTCACGTTATATTGGAGAACACAAAATAAAAGGTGTTGATTACGATTATATCCAAAAGGCAGTTGATGGCTACAATAAAGATCAGAACCAATTGAAGTATTGGCTAAGGCATTCTAACTTTCCGATGGCATCAACCTTGAGAAGTTTGTACAAAAAGACTAGACGGAGGGTGCCGTAACTGCTCGATATAGCGATCATAACCTTAAAGCCGAAAGAAAAAATTAAAACGTTGGAAACACTGAACTGCCCAGTACCGCACAAACTAATTTTTTGCCGTACATTAGGTTATGGCAAAGCAAGAAATGTTGCTGCTAAAGAGTTCGGTTGTTGTGGCTTAATGGTTCAGTTCAATGACGATCTTGTTATTTCACCTAAAATCTGGGATGTAATTCTTCAATTGAAACATGGAGAATTCATTTTAACCCATGAAGGCAAACATCTGTGTAGTCGTGTCTTCGCAGTTTATCTTGAAGATTTTTGGCAATTACACGGTTGTGATGAAAAACTTAAGTATTGCTTTGAAGATGGCGACTTTGCTTTTAGAGCTCAACAAGCAGGTTTAAAACTGAAAGTGTTATCGCCAGATTTTGCTAAGCATATTCCGCACCCTCATGCTTTCTATAAAACAAAACGAATTGTTCCTGTCACATGGGAGTTCTGCCGCATGTACGTGAAATATAAAAGAAACTTTGATGATGACCCGTTACGCTTTTTTATTCCCTTCCGAGATTACAGAGTTGCATTTCAACATTTGTTGCTAAGAGTAACTTTCACATTAGTTTGGATAATCAAAGGAGTTAATCATTAAAGTGAATATTAAAAAGAAAATTTTTGAGAAGCTGAAACATGCGAATATACATGTTCAATCAAGACGAGGCTTTTTCCTGTCTGTGGATGAGGATGAAATCTTCTTTGAACTTGGAGATGTACATACACGTAATTTACATCCAATACTCGAGGTCAGTATAAGAAACTGGCGTGGTGGTAGCAACCTATGAAGTTGCATAGACCAAGAACCTATTACAATATGGTACGCAACGAAGTGATTGATGTTATCGATGGCAAATACCATTGGCTAAAATATCCAACTACCGTTCAGATTGAAACTAGTAATTACTGTGGTCCTAATCCTAAATACAGCGGTATAAACTGTTCCTATTGTTACCCCACGTGGAATAAGCTTTGCAAGAAGGATTTTTACGCTGAAATGAGCATGGAAGCAATAGAGTACATTCAAAAAGACATGGCTGAGAATATGCCGCGGCTTCATAGTAATTGCCAGGATTGCCGATATTTCCTTGACGGCGACCCACAGAACGAATTGCGCTTGCCAGAGATTTTGAAGTCACACGATAAACTTGTGGGTTGGCTGCCTACTAACACTTTTAGCTGTGGTTCTAAACCTGAGAGAGCTTTTCTATTTTGTGACAAGAACTTGGATAGCGCTTGTTTTACACTTTCAGCATCTAACCGAGAAATATACAAGAAAGTTCATCGTGGCGATAAATTTGAACAAGTAATAAAGACTCTACATTACGTAGATGAGCACCGATGTAGTAATCAAAAGATTGAGGTTCATTATACTATCACTAAGGATAACTTTGCTTACATGAATGATTGGTGGGAACTAGTGGGTGCTACGTTTCCAGATTTCAAACGCGTCTTCAGTCCTTTGGTTATTAATGATTATACAATTCCCAGCAAACATGTTTTGGGCAATTTAACTTTGGAGATGCAGGAAGAAGCAATATCAAAAATCAATATAACGGCTTACCAGTTTAAACATACTGCCCCACCTATGGGGTGGCCTTGCGTCTTGTGGGGTAACGGCTCAATCAATGTTCATGGCGATTTGCTTCAGTGTTGTTGTTGGGGTGCTGAAAGAAGTTTGAAGTATGGCGACATTAAAGATTACATGAAAGAAGGAAAATCAATTAAGGATTTTTGGAAGATGAGGATACTTAACCTCCAAGAAAATGATATTTGCTCGATGTGCAACCTCCGTCATCCAGAATACAAGCAACGATTAGCATTGATACAATCTTTAATGAGTCGCATGGAGGTAAAAGATTGAAGATTGCGTCAGCAACATATAATCTAAGATTAAAGCTGGTGTTAATCTTGATGCATGTTCTTACTCCAAAGGTTTACTCTTGTTTTAAAGAAATGTATTTTCACCCTCCCATAAACGATTTGCCAAGACCTATGATAAAATATATCGCCCATTGTCATCTGAAAAATCTTGTTGGAGCAGAAATCGGAGTTAGTGCTGGAGCAAACGCTGAGAGCATGTTTAAACTGCTCAACTTGAAACAACTATACGCTATTGATCCATATACTCGTTATTTTGAGAACGAATTAATCAACAGCGCCCATGTTAACGCTAAAGATACTGCTTTTTCTGTTTTGAAGGATAAGCCTGTGGTGTGGCTTATTGAACCTAGTGTGAATGCGAGCAAAAAAATACAGGAACCATTAGACTTCGTTTACATAGATGCGAACCATGAATACAAAAACGTTAAAGAAGACATAGAATCTTGGTATCCACATATACGAGTAGGCGGAGTTCTTGGAGGGCATGACTACACTTTCATCCATGGTGGAGTCGTAAAGGCAGTAACAGAATTTGTTGAAAGCAATAAACTTAGCCTCTATACCTCTTATCCAGATTGGTTTATAGTTCGGGAGAATTAAAAAATGAAGGCTACCTTGCGCTCTTGTTTGGCTGTGTTGCCTAAACTTGGATTAGTGAAGAAACCAAATTTCCACAAAGAAGGAATAACCTTTATCATTGCAGTTAAAGATGAGGAACAATGGATTAAACCCTGCATTTTATCCATAGAGCCTGTAGCAGACGAAATCATAATTGTTGACAGCTCAATCCAAGATAATACTACCAACATAATTGAATCGTTAGCAAAAAAATGTGATAAAATCAAGCATATACAATTCTACTGTGAAAATGTTCATGCTTTTGCTCTATCGTTACACATAGGCTTAGTCAATGCTAATTATAAGTGGGTGTTTAAGTGGGATGGCGATTTCGTTGCCAAGAGTCCTGAAGCCCTGATGGAATGGAAAGATAGGCTTGGCAGGTTGGACAAGAAAGAGTATTTTGTAATTAACCTTCCTAGAGTGAATTTTGAAGGTGACTTGAAGCATCAGCCAAAGAACTGTCCATTCGGAATTTACGAAGCAAGACTTTTCACTTGGAGTCCAGAACTTAAATGGGCATTGAAAAACAATTATTGGGAGCAGGTCTGTGGCGATAGTGTTTGGGGGCATCGTTTTCCACCGTGGTACAGAATACTGCGATGGCGTGAACCCTACATTTTCCATTGTAATATTAAGAATCCTAAACGGATGCTTATGCGGATGTTCTTGGCAGACTATTTTATTGCAAAAGATCCACGCTTTCCTAGTCTGTTGGATTACACGATTTATAGGGTTAAGAATGATTGGCACATGAGTCTATCAGATGCCCAAAATAAAATAATGAATGATAACCAAAAAAATCTCATACCTTATGGCAACGATAAATACGGAGAGTTGCCTGTGTTTCTTAAAAACTTAATGGAGTGAGCGAGCTAATGATTGATAAAATGAAAGTTCTATTAAGAAAATTAAGAAACGAAATTTTTTATATTTTTTATATGGGGGTAGATTTAAAAGAAAGATTGCTTAACCAACGAGACAAACTTGTACCCCCCATGAAACTAAGAAGACTTGTTGGCAGTACAAGTATTTCTGATTTTAAATCTGTCGGAAAAGATTTCCTTAAATGTTTTATTGAACTTGGCGAGTTAAAACACAATGATAAAGTTCTTGATGTAGGTTGTGGTGTTGGCAGGATAGCTGTTGCTTTAACACAATATCTGAATGAAGAAGGTATCTATGAAGGCTTCGATGTTGACGCTGAACAGGTAAATTGGGCAAGGAAGAACATCGCACCTGAGTTTCCGAACTTTCACTTTAGATTTGTGGATATTCAAAACTCAAATTTTAATCCCAAAGGAAAAGATGCTGCTACCAACTTCAACTTTCCATACCCCGATAATCATTTTGACTTCGTTTTTCTCACATCTGTATTTACTCACATGCTACTAAAAGAAATAGAAAGATACCTCTCAGAAATTGTTCGAGTAACAAAACCTAATGGAAAAGTTTTGGTCACATTTTTCTTATTAAACAAAGAAACAGAAATAAGTAAACAGAACGCATTTGATTTCAAATATAAAATCGGTGATGGCGTATTTACTGTTGACTCTATCACTCCAGAAAGCGCGGTTGCTTATGATGAACAACTTATTCGTGACCTCTACAAGAATCACAAGTTAACTGTGACAGAGCCAATTTACTATGGTTTTTGGAGTGGAAGAAAAAGTTGTCTTAATGGGCAAGATATTGTAATTGCTCGTAAACTGTCACCTTCATCTACGGCAAATAAAACATCACTATTCGAGGTTTCAAAATGAATCGGTTAAAAATCTATAGGCTGCTACTCTGGGCTGCTGTAGAATATTTGGCAGGTTACGAGTTTCCAGTTTGGTCTAAAGGTGAATGGAAAACTGGTGGGCAATGGAAGTTAGACCCTTTCTTGCCGTCAGAATTAAACAACAAGAAGGTTGAATAAATGGAAACATTAGCTATAAGAGTAATTCAATATTCAAGAACAATGATTAGACCTATAGACGGTCAAACTATACATGACCTAAAAGAGAGCATGAAACAACATGGACTTCTCCAACCGATTGTAGTATATTTGAATGAAAAACAAGAATGGGAAGTTATCTGTGGAAATCACCGTTTATGCGCTGCAAAAGGTTTAGGCTGGGATCAGATTCCAGTTATAATGAAGCAGTGTACGCCTTCTGATGCCGTTATTCTCTCGCTTACTGAGAACATTCAACGGTTAAATATGAACCCTGTTCGTGAGGGAGAATTATTTGCCACAATGAAATATGACCCTGAAACTATCGCTAAGAAACTTGGCAAAAGCAAACAATACGTTGATGGAAGAATCCAAATATACAAAAATTTGCATCCTAAACTTAAAGAAGAAATCGGAAAAAGTTTAGGTGTAATGAATGCAATATTTTTATCAAAATTGCCTCAGTCTGAGCAACTTATAATTTATGCTAAAATAAAAGCTGTTAGCGATGTTCATTTACAGCCTCAAAAATTGTACGGTGGTTATGGTGGTGGCTATATTCCTAGCGATTCAAGCCCTTACTGCATTTGTGATAAATGTGGTTCTAAACATTTAAGGAGTGTTAGTATTGGAGACGAAAAACGAGCAGAAAAAATATTGTCCGCGTTGCAAGAGTGACCAGATTGTAAAATCTGGAAAGCATTATGTTTCTAAAGGGATAGTTCAAAGGTATCGCTGTAAAACATGCGGGACATCATTTAGTAATGATGGATACTATAGAGGTAAGCATCCAATATCACTTGTTCAATATGCTGCAGTTCTTTACCGAGAAGGGTATAGTTATGAGAAGGTTCAATCACGCTTGAAAGCTGAGTTTAAACAAGAGGTTTCTTGTACTACTATTGGTGCTTGGATGAAAATGCTTCATGCTGAACCTCGCATGAAATCATCGGGAAACCAAAAGGAAAAGATTGTTAGAGACTTAATTGAAATCGGCGTAGTTACAACAATACGTTATAGTGACTCTTGGCACCCTGAGAAGTTTTTGGTTTTGGATAATTTTGTCTCTAATCTTTTCATTAATAAAACGGACTGCATTTTGTCGGGAGAGCAGAGCAAAAAATGACGCAGACAATTCAGCAGAGATTAGTCGGTTCAGAATGTCAACTCAAAAAGCCCTATAGTCGTGGTCCTTACAACCGAGTGAAATATGAGAAACAAGCAATCCGATTAAGCGAAGGTTGCGTTTGGAACTGCCCAAACTGCCATGAAGGAACAGAAATCAGACTCTTCCCAATCCCTGAAATCGTAAAGAATGACGTATTGATTTTTGATATGAATTTGCTCTGCAAACCTCAAGCATTAAACTTGATCAAACAGTTAGGTTCAATAAAAGTAAACGGAAAAACGGTTTATTATGAACTTGTCTGTGGTGCTGATTACCGTTTTATGACTCAAGAAATAGCAGATGCTCTTTTCCAAAACCATTTTACAAAAGTCGGATTCAACAACGTCAACCTTTATCACAAGAAAAGCCAAATCCGATTAGCTTGGGATGGATCCTACAGAGAACAGCAGAAAATTAAGAAAGCTATTGATATGCTCATTAAAGCTGGATACAAGCGAAAGAATATTATGCTTTTCATGCAGGCGAATTATCGACTTGTCAGTTATGAAGAATGCTTGCTTAAATTGGATCTCTGCAAAGTTTGGCATGTTAAAGTGTGCGACTGCTATTATGACGGTCAGATCGGAGATCATATTCTACCTATTTTTTGGACTGCTGAACAGATTAAAGCCTTTAGACATAAGGTTCGCAAGCATAATCAGATCGTAAACTTTGGCATTGACCCAGAAATTACGGTATTCATTTCGGAGACAGAGAAGACATGAAATGTTTTAGAAATCCAAAAAAGAAATGTGTAGTTAAAGACAATGAAGAAGGAAAACTTTGTTGGGCTTGCAACTATGACCCTCAAATGGAGAAATTCAATTCACAACTCAAGAAGGAAGAAAAATGTTAGAACGACATCTTAGGTTAAAATGGATTCGAGAAGCATTCAGAGACACTAAGCATTATGGCGATATTCTGAGCGTTGACTTTTTCCCTTCTACACTAGAGGCTTCAATTTTTCCGATAGTTTACTGCACCAAATACACAAAAGAAAACGCTATGTTGATTGTTAAAAAGAATGCAGAGAACTGGAAGTCTCTTGAAGGAAAGCCTGTTCTTTTGTGATAAATTTAATACCGCAAATTATAAATACTAAGTGTACGTAGTACACTACGAACACTAAGAGTTAAAAGTAACTAATCAAGAATAAGGTGTATGAAAGTGACAATGAAAATAGATCAAGATGTTAAAGCCGACTTGGAAAAGATTGCGGGAGAAATCCAAGCAGAAAAAGGTGGCTCAATAACGCTTTCAGATGCAGTTAAAGAATTAATCAAGGAGCATAAGGAGAAGGCATAATATGGAGCACGTAGAATTTGAGGCTTCTTTAGCCGACAAATATTCTAAGAAACTAGCAGAGTTAGAAACAAAGGTTGAGCAGTTCCGCGATATTTTAGGTGACACAAATCGCAGTTGGATGATTGAAAAATCATCTTTGGAAGTTCAGTTTGAACAGATTTTTGGCAAAAGAAAGAAGAAGGTTTCTTAAATGATACCCGAAATGAAAGATGGCGATTGGCTCTTCACATTGGGAACTCAATGCGCTCACAAAGTAATCAGCCTAAAAGAAGGCACAACTGTTTGTAAGCGTAAAGGGTTAAAGTTTGAGCCTCCCGTTCCCGGTAAGGATTTTGAAGACAAGAAATGCGTCACTTGCCTAAAAACCGAAAAGCGTCTTAAGGCACAAGAGCCTAAAGAGTTTTGGAGAAATCCAGATACTTTTGCTTCTCAATATGAAGATGAGGCTGCAAAAGGAGCGGATCGTTATTGAACGTCATTCTTATGCCTTGGAAGGAACAAGGTTATTTTCCACGTCTGATGAGGCGTTTCTAAATGACCACTGAAAAAGAACTTAGAGAAATTCTAAACTCTTATGGTGTAGGTTTAGAAATCAAAGAATTTAGCAAAAACGATAGAGTAGTAACGTATCCAACAAGATACCAGGGCATACATAGAATGGAATTAACACTTCGAGGACACTTAAGCAAAATATCTCTTGAAGAATTACTTAAACATGAATTAAGTAAAAAAGATTTTGAAGATTGGAAAACTAAGAACGGTATTCAAGACATTTCGAGTAAAGAGGTAAACATTTCTAAAGGAGAACAAAAGTAATGAAAGCAACTATTCCAAAAGAAATAGAAGTTTTCTTAGAACTAAAAAAAGGCGATAAATTAGATTGGACACCACTTACTCATGGCACCATAAACAACTATGAAAAAGTTGCTATTGTCAGAAGAGTTATTCTTTCTACTGCTCAAAAAGAAGGTAAAACAGAATGAGAAGAGAAAACGACCAAGAATATTTTGCCTTCATACTCCATGAAGGAGTAATCGAGATAGTTTACTGGGTCCAAACAGAACAAGAAGCAAACGCTAAAGTTGCCGAATGGAAAAAGTCACAAAGCGAAGGCTTATTTGACCCCGAGTCAGATGTACGCTTTTTTGTTGGGCAAATTCTTTTTAATCCAAAAGAAACAAGGGAGGTAAAACAAGAATGAGCGCGAATCTTTGGAATACACCTTTTAAAGAAGGCTATGGTTGGGAAGTAACAACTGAATGCGGTCAAACAATTCAGTTAGCAAAATTTAATGATGTAGAGATGCGAGAAAAGATGGTTCATTGCCCTATGCATTATGGCGTATTCGGTCAACTTGAAAAGGTTGTAAAATTTAAACGTATTTACTTCAAAAATAAAGAAGAGGAAAAACTATGATCTGTTTCAATATGATTACCTGTTCAAAATGTCATAAGCCAATGGAAACAATCTTGGAGCCTTGTCATTATTGTGGTTATCAATTTCCACTTTCGGAAGAAGGCAAAAAATGGCAGAAAATTCATTACCAACAACTTAGAGACTTACAAACTGGTATTGAATACCAAAGCAAAGAACAGGAGAAACAACTATGAAAAGGAAAAATCGTGATAAATTATTTTTTGTTATAGCATACGTATTAACTATAACAATTATGGATGTTCTCATAGTTTTTGGGATGGGTCTTGTAACACCACAAAGTAGCGGAGTTGCTACTTATACTCAAATTTATGGTCAAACTTGGCTAAGTAACCTATGGGTAACTGCTTATTGGATTATGCTTTTTAGTGACATGTTACCAACAGTTATCTTCATTGTTTTGGCATTAACTATATGGTCTATTCATTTCCCGCGAAAAGAAGCTGAAGAGGCTAAACCAAATGAGTGAAGACCCCACTAAAGCATTAATGAAAACAGTAATCGAAGTTTTCACAAATAGCTATTGGTGCCCAATAGATAAGAAAGTTGTTTATCCAAATTACTCTGACCTAAACCTTTCCAAAGAAGAGTTGTGGTGTCATTGCACTTTCGGAACTAATCACATCAAATTAAACGAATTTTTAAAGATTGCAACTAAAGAAGAAATCGAGTCAATACTTCAAGAACGAAAGAAAAATCATATTCTTGATTGCGAAAATAAACAACAAAATAGGGAGGCAAAACCTTAAAAAGAAAACGTAACCTAATAGATAATTGCAATGTCTAACCTATTCTCCCAATGGGAGAGGTTTAAACTCTTGCTTAAGCCGACAGCGCCAAAAATAGGATAGAAGATGATGGCGAGGCTATCCCGCGAAAAATGGCTTAATCTCGATTGCACCTTTAGGGTTAGTCGGAGCCTAAGCGTTGCGGTCAAGCAGCATTCACATGTGAATCCAAAACACGCTAACACATGGGCGCACATCTTAAGGCATTATTGCCTTGAAATATAGGCAAGCGGTTTCGGTTCCGTTAAACTGATGCGGATGCGCGAAAGTGGGGGTTCTAAGTCCAGACGCAAGAAGTGAATAAAGAAGACGCATGAAAAGGACTAAGGCTCAAAACAGCCGCCGATTAATCCGCCTTGATAATTATCTATTTTTACGGTATTCTTTATCAGAAAATAAAACAAGAAGTGAGAAACCATGACCGAAAACATATTTACGACGTGGTGGCAATGGTGGTTATTATTCTTTGCAATTATGGGTATTTGTTTTGCTGGGGCTATGCTTCTCAAATACTTACACAAAAGAGGCTGGAACTAACTTTAATTTAGGAGAAAAGAACATGGAGAAAGTAAACAGTAAAGGAGTAAAAGAGTATAACGGTAAAAAAGCTGACATCCCAATGATTAGAAGTTTGGCTATGTTAAAGATGGAAAAGAACTTCATAGCCCATTGTGACAAAGGTTATCCCAGACAACCTTACAAAGACTTCAATCAACCCACTAGTTTTCTTATCAGCCGAATGGATGATGAACTTAAGGAACTAAAAGAAGCCTTCGAGAGAAAAGACATTGTTAACATGCAGGAAGAACTTGCCGATTTAAGCAATGTCATTGATTACGCATTTGAGCAACTTTGCCGATTTAGATCATACTCAAATAACTTGGAGCTCTTCAGATGACTTATTCATTTGATAGCTTGAAATAGGGGTAATAAAAACGAATTTGAAACTTCTACTTTATGGTTTAATAGTCTTTTTTGTTTCTCCCATTCCCCATGAATTAGCACACGCTTTAGTTGCAATAGCTTTTGGATATAAAATAATAGGATTCCATTTTAGTGGACTGGGTTTAAGTTTTGTGAGGATAAACGGTTCAAACTTTTTTATCGGCATCGCTGGTGGTCTAGCAAACTCTCTTCCATTGTTAGCTTTATACTTTTTAGGAAAATCACACTTAAATTTTAGAGAACAAATACTTGTCCTATTCTTTGCAGTGTTCTATTTTGTTTATGCTCTGATTGAGGGTTTCCAACATCTATAGATGAATATTCTTTTGACAGCTCAAGAAAGCCAGAATGAATGGTTCATTCACGACTAGCAACTTTTACACTAAAAAAGCCAGTATATTTGCTTAACTTTTGTTAAGAGATGTAAAAGACTCTAAGGATGTTATAGCTGCCTTACTTTTTGGCTTGCACTCTTTATGTGTATGTATTTTTATAAATTGACAATTCATACATAATACTTGAAAACCAGGTGGTAAATGGTTTTGAAGCAACCAATCATATATTGAGTTGTAACCTGTTTGCCGTTTATGTTCTCTGCCTCCACCTTCGACATGGTCTATACTTAAAACTCTAATGTCTTTGATTCCGCAAAAGGCACAAGCACAAGTATTATTAGAATAGTGGTTTAAAACAACAAGTTTCCTTTTTTGGTAGCATCTTCTATTTATTTGATTTTTTCGTTCTGGGTGCTTTCTGCCGTATTCAATGGATTCTCGGTTATGTTTTTCTCTATCTTTTTCATAATTCGCTTTTGCCTTTGTCTTTATCTCTTTTTTATGGAGTTCATAGTATTGTTTTAAGTATTCTTTTTCATCTTCTTTGGTCCAACTCTTGCTAAAATGCGTCATGTTTTGTCACCAATTTTTTACCACTTTCCAAATACATCTTCAGCTTCCTTTTGTGCCTCTTCACCAAACTGTAAGTAACCTGCCGTTGTGCTAATGGAAGCATGACCTATTTGTTCTTGAAGTTTTCTTAATCCTTCCATAGTGTTATTTTTTCTTATGTAGGCTACGCAATGGCTGTGTCTAAAGTGGTGGTTATGCAGTTTTTTGGCTCCAACTTTTATTATTCCAATTTGGTTGCCAAGTTTTCTTAGAAGGTAAAAAGCTGTGCCTCTACTGAACTTAAAGAGTGGATCGTTAGGCTTGAGTTTTTCAGTTAAAATATAGTCTTTGAGGTTTTGCAAAGTAATCTTATCTAAAGCTACTCGATGCTGTGGTGGCGGATACTGTTTACGCTTGAGTAAGTTTAGAATGATTATACCTTCATCAAAAAGGACATCGTTAACTTTAGCTGGATTATAGATTCTTTCTTTGTACCAGGATTTGTCACCTAAGATTTCGGATACTCTTGCTCCTGTTACCCATAGTAATCTTAGAAACATTTTGAAGTCGGGTCTTGTTGCTGAGTCAATTAGTTTCTTTACTTGTTGCTCAGTCATGTAACCTTTAAGGTCTTTGATTGGTTGACCTCTAAACTCTTTTGTTGCCATACTTTTAGTTATGTATATCAACTATTTAAACTTTACAAAACTACCTTTTGTAAAAACAACATGGTAAAAACGAAATGGAGAGCGTTTTGTCCTTTATTTAGATTTACTATATATCTATACACCCGTAAGAAACGCAAAAAACGCAAATTCCGCTACAATATTTTTATTTAAAGTTTAATCTTGTGCATGTAGCTGTCTCTTTAGTTCTTTTGGATCAACGGTTTGCAGATGCTTAACCTTAAGAATTTCTAACCCTAAATTTGTTAGGTCTTGCTTATAATGACTCCCAGCGCCTCTAACTGTCACTAAAAGGTTTCTTGCCCTACAGCGTTTGATAGCTTCCTTGATTGTTTCTGGATCATTGGTGTTTTTAATATCATATTCGCTCATTGGTCCTTCTTGATAAATCGTTTGCAACAAATCATAATCTCCTGGTATCATTCTTTTTATGGTTCGTTCTAAGTCATTCTCAATTATTTTGTCTTCTATTGCTATGTTTAGTTCATCAACTAGGCTCATTCTTTGTTCATCATAACGCTTATAAATATCTAATGGTACTTCATCAAACTCGAAACTTTGTTTCCAATCTTTATCTTGGTATGGTTGCCAACCATAAAAGTTTTGGTTCCAGCCAACAGAATCATATTTAGCTATTCCTCTAGTCGGTAAGTAGAGTTCATGTGTATATTTGCTAGCTAATTGTTTTGTTATTTCGTCTGGTTGGTTCATGCTAACAAATACGCATGATATTTTTGTTGCGTACGTATCCCAAGCACCCTTAAGTAAGTCCCAAGCAGGTTCATCTCTTGTCTTTGCCTTGTTACCTTGCGCTCCCCAATCATCACCAATCAACATTGGTATTCTGTTGTGAAGTCGGTGTCTTTGCTCTAAAATTCTCAGGGGTAAATTATGGTTCATTTTGTGGAGTAAGCCGGATAAGTTGAAAAAGATACAATCTAAAACCATTTCCCAATCGTGATAAATGGTATAGGCTATTCGCATTTTGCACGTGGTTTTTCCTTTGCGTGGTTCGCTCCATACTACCACGTACATCCATGAATCATCTAAGATTGCGTGCCAAACGTCACGGATAACCTTGTACTTCATTTCTTCTTTGAACTTTTGCTTAAGGTTAACATCTATCGTTGTTGCTACCTCTTCAGATAACTTTGCGATTTCTGCATCTATTTGTTCTTGAGTTGGTGCTGGGTCACTATTCATTAGAGTTTACCTTCGGGTCTAGTTTCTTTTGGTTTTGCGGTAAAATCTTTGTTTATCCAACCTTTGTCATAGAGGCTCTTTGTAACAGCTCTAATTAAATCCCTCAGTACCTTTGGTGTCTCTATGTTGATTTGTCGATGTTTTTGTTGAAGCGCAGATGCATAATGGAAAGAAGAAATAGGTTTCGCGAATACTTGAGAAACTTTATCATATTCTTCTTTGGTGTCTTCTTGGCAGTCTGGGGGAATCACAGTTTGAATAGATAATGCTGTGTCCCATGCCGCGGAGTAATTGCCGAATGTCATTTGCTCAAAAAATTGGTTATATAGGTTTGCCCAGATACCTTGCCATATTCCGCTTGGGTTTTGGTCGTTACTTCGGCGTTCAGTCATAAATTAGTCCTATTAGTTTAATTATGTTGTATTATTTTTAAGTTTATTGGTATTTTCCCAAAAAGATGTTACAAATTAGGAAAATTATATAAGCATTAACATGTAATTAAATTAATTATTAGAGGTTTAAAAGTGGTTAATCCGTTAGGTTGGCTACGCAAAAAAGACGATAAAGCTTTTGACTTCAGTGCTGCCGCAGCGCATCAAGACATGGCGAACCCAAATACTTCTAGCCCAGAGCAAGATTATGTTGCTATGATAGGCAAAATCGGTTACTTGCTGAATAGTCCAACTATGGAGCAGTTCTTTATGGAGCATCCGCATCTACGCATGTTTGTGCCAGCGTTTCAGTCTGTGAATCGAACAACTAAGCTAAGTAACCATGAAGCTGAAATAATGTACTATGATTTCCAGATTCTTTTCACTATGGCTAAGTTAACGATGGAGCCGAGCATTTATGAGCAGGGTGCTATGGGAATTTTTCAAGGCTTAGAAATCCTTGCGGAAACACAGATTACGGATGGAAAAGACGGTTGGAAAGGCCACTTGATAACTGAGCAAGTAAGACGGTTAGAAGTGGATTTGAACAAGAAAAAGTAAGAGGTTGATTAAGGTTGGCTCTTGAAGAATTAAACACGTTTCTAGGTTTACCCGCATTTATGTGGTTCTTTATTGCCATAGCAGTAGGAATCGCTTTTGTAATTGTGATTACGGTCCATGAGTTTTTCATTATGACTTCTTTCGCTAAACATGCTAGGGCAATGAAGTGGTCCAAGGGGTTGGCAGCGTTGATTCAAGATAATAATGTGGTTCGGCTACTTTTTAGCAATGGAGAACTGCCGGAAGGATTGTTTTTGATTAGGGGTAAATGGTTTTTGCGTCCTCAAACTCCTTACCTTGGCAACACTACTTCTCAGCGTGGACCTGGAAGGCCAAGTAATGAAGAAAAGGCTCAAACTCAAGATGGCAAAGCTATAGATGTTTTAAGTAAAGATAGCCGTGAAGCGTTAACTGAGGTTTTGCAGTGTCCTATTTTGGAAGGTGTTGGTAAGCCCTTGTTTGTTGGGTGTGTCAATCAACCTATGCTTACGAATATTTCTACTGTGGCCCATGCTGACTTGACTCGGATAAGAGAGATTATTCCAGAGACTTTAACGCAGACTCAACTTGATGCTTTGCATACTTATAGCAAGATTAAGGGGATTAAGATGGCTGGTAAGGAGCAGATGAAAATTATTTACTTGGCGATTGCAGCGGTTATGGTGATTGGCAGTTTGGGGCTGATTGTTTACTTGTTAACTCAGCACTCAAGTTTCCTGTTGGCGCTAATCTAAAATGAATTGGGCTGATTTGAAAGCTAAGTTACATAAGTGGTATAAGGATATAACTATATGGTCAGCTTTCGCTATTTGTGCTGTTATTGCTTCTTTTGTGATTGCGGCTTGGCTTTTGAGTCAGCACTCAGGCTTCTTGCTGTTGCTGATTTAATGAATGCTTAAGGTGGTGAAAATCACGGAGAAAAAACCCATAACTCAAAATGAAGTGCTTAGATTGCTGGATAGTTCTCTTTTTGCAGGTTTGGTTGGCATTGTTATGGCTATTTTTGCTCTTAACATTAGTAGTTTAGTTTTAGCTGATATTTTCGGTGTTTGTATGGTTGCTGAGTTTGTTATCTGTGTTTTGGCTTATGTTAAAGCTGTGCAGTTGAGACTTCGACTTGGTAAGCTAGGGCAATGGAAGAAGCTAAGTCTTAGAGAACAGTTAGATTTGCATGAGTGGCGTAAAAATGCGGAAACTTCAGGTAACTAAGCCTTTTTGGTTTCTCTGCATCCTAATTATTGCTGTAGCATTTGCATCTACTTTAGCGGTTGTTCTCTCCACAACTTATCCGGTCGGCGCTGATTTTTTTTATCACCTTTCAATAGCTCAACTGTTGGCTAAAGGTAACATTTCTGGTGCTGTAAACTATAATTTAGCTGACATAAAGTTTCCTTATGGTTTCTATGTTAGCTTATTTGAGTTTTTGTTGGTTCCTTCGGTTTGGTTTGGCCAGGCTTATTTATTTGCTCGTGTTTTGCAAGTGTTGTTTTTGCCTTGTACTTTAGCGGCTACTATGTGGCTTGTCTATCGCTTTGGTTCGCCTAAAGCGGCTGTGTTTACGGGGATGGTTTTGTTTGCAAGTTGGAGTTTCTTTGATGGTGCGTTGCAGGTGCGTCCTGAAAGTCTTGATTTGCTGTTGTACCCTTTGATTGTGGCTGCATTGTTGGGTGCTAAGAAAGTAAGGTTTGTCGGGTACGCTTTGGTCACGGTGTATAGTCATGGGATAGCGGCTTTAAGCAACGTGTATGGTTTAGCCCTGTATAAGTTGAGGGATAAGGCTTGGCGAAAAACTATTGTTGCTGCTACTTTAGCTGTGCTTCCTGTACTGGTTATATCAGTGTTATATATTGGCGGTGCAGTTCAGAAGTGGGGAGGCTACGGCTTAACTGAGAATCCGCAGGAGCATCTTTTCTGGACTGATCCAGTAGGCTTCATTCCTTATTATATGGGTGCTTCAATGCTGGGGATTCCTTTCTTGTTTAAGCGGGGCAAAAGTGATTTTGAGAAGTTGGTGCTTTGGGGTTTACTTGGCAACTTAATTATGTTGCCGTTCTGGGCTGACCGATGGCTTCACTACGTTAGCTTGCCCTTGTCAATCTTTGCTGGCGTAGGAATAGCTGGGTTAAAGGGCAGGTGGAAGCTTGTGTTTGTTTTGGCGTTGCTGGATATTTTTGTTGTTTACATGATAAGTTACTTTGCGTTTTCGTTTGGTTGGGGCGGTCAATGGGCGCAACCTGGAGCTGGAGCTTAATGAAGAAATTTCGTAGTTCAATAAAAGCCAAGGACCGCAAAACTCAAAGTCTTAAAATCGACAAGGAAGCGAAAGAATGAGTGAAGTAAAATCAGATAATTTCAAAGCTGGATATTTTACTGTTCATATTCCACAAAAAGATTTGGATATGGGTATATACCATTTCACAGTTTATGTACCTAAAACAGAACTTAGTGATCCAAACAAAAAAGGTAAGATTGGCTCATATCAAATTCAAGTATTGCCAACTGGAAAGATTTTTGGTAAACCATTGAAAGAAATTCCAATACTGCGTAGTATGCTTAGTAAGTATACTACTATTGACTTAGTAGTTCAGGAGAGTTAAGCAAAATTAAGATACGGAAACTTTTGGTTGCTTCTGTGATTCTGTTTTGTGTTTTTTTGTTGTCTGGAGGCTTAGATGATTTGAAATCTTACATTTTTGGTGCAAGTTCAATCGCTGAATACCGTTTTGCTACGATAGCGCCTTTTTTCGGAGGGTTTGTTTTGATTGGGTTTTTCGGGTTACTATACATTTACCGTAATGCTAGGAGCTGGAAATGTTTACTTGGGTTTTTGATTGTCGGCTTCTGTTACTTTGCGATTGAAACTTTGTTTCAGGCAGTTACAACATGACTACAGAGAAATTGTATGTCATTTGGACAATCATAAATTTTGTTTGCGGTTCACTCGTGAAATATTTTATATTCTTCACCTTAAATTACTGGATGATATTCGGAATAAGTTTAGTATTGGCTTTTCTGGAAACTAACTTACTCGCAGTAAGTCGTAAATTTCGTAAGAAAGTGACAAAAACATGCGATTAAGAGTCAGAGAGAAAGAGAAACTTTGGAATCTTGATGAACATAAATATCGTTGTACAAGATACGACTTAATTAGCCAACTATACAGAATCTATAACTAGCAACAAAGGTGAATAACAAACGATTGTGAGATTTCCAAGGGCTGCGGTTTTATCGGTTGTTTTTGCGGTAGCGTTCACGGTTGCTTTGTGGTTGCTTCAGCCTTATGTCATTCATGTGCCTGTTAAGTCGATTAATGAAACTGGTTTGCCTTGGTGGTTGCAGTAAACCCCTAAAAGAAATGTTTTAACAAACCTTATTAAGATTAAGCGTATATGTGATTATGTGATTAAATAATGTGCAGAATAACAGTCAACTTAACAAAAGCTAACAACGATAAATTAAGAACACTTAACAGAAAAAAAGGCGATCTCAGCATCTACATTAACCAAGCGCTAGAACTTTATTTTGCCACAAAAAGTGGTGACGAGAAATGACATACAAAATATTCAAGATAGGATTCTTTGGAGCATTAACTTTGCTTGGAGCGATGATGGTGACAATTATTCTTTCAAAAGAAACTTTTGTTTATGTAGGGCAATATTTTGTTACCGCTATATTCGTTATGGTTATGATTGCTTTTGTAGGTGCTTTTGTAGGAGATTTCACCAGTTACGACAAAACAGTCAACAAGGAGGAAAAATAAAGTGAAAGCAAACAAACTAAAAACTGGATACACAACAATGGCAGTCAGTTGCATTTTCGCTGCACTTGGACTTATCGGCTTCGGACTATTAACTCTACAGAATATCGCTCTCAATAATCTGTATGCTCTATTGTCTAGTTGGTTAATCGTTGGTGGCCTAGCGTGTTTACTTATAGGCGCAATTATTGCGTTGGCATCGCTTCCTTCCTTTTGGAGTAAGAAACAGGAGAGTAAACAAAAATGATTGAAATAATAATAGAAATAGCTTTCCTAATCGGATTAGCTTTCGCATATATAATAAATGAACAAAGGAAGTCACCGTAAAAATGTACAAAAATAATAAAGGCTTAGTGACACCACTTTTGGTTTTAATTGCTATATGCATTGTGGTAATCATAATACCCATATTTATTGCTATTAGCATATCCAATAACATCAGCACAGTTACCGAAGCGAAGCTGAAAGCAGACGGCTTCAAAATAGCTACTGGAAACTTGAACTCCCCAGCAATAATGCAAACAACACATGATTATTCTGAGTTTGTCCAAATCGCCCATAACATTAACGCTACAGTTGTTTACAAAGTTACCTACAACCCTTCATATGCGGTTATTGCCAATGACACTTATGGATGTGAATATTATCCATGACTCCTTACAAGGATCCTGTGAGGCAGAAGGTGTATCAGTGTGTGTGATTATCGGAAGAGGGAGCGAGAGGAACTTAAGCGGTTGAGGGCAGAAAAGAAACAACAAGAAGAGGAAAACAAATAATGCTTTCTATTCGTGAGTGTATTCAATTAAGGCTTTGGCGTGTAGCTTTATTCGGCTTGGTTTATTCGGGAATACTTTTTGTTTTGCTATACCTCTATAATCTTCCATTATTATTTAATACGTTTATCTCAATATCAGTCGGCGTTAGCCTTTACTTTATACACTGTAATCTTCTAGTTACACATGTTGGAAAGGAGAACAAACAACAATGAAAAAGAAAATAGATGAAGTAAGTCGCATTCTTTTTTTGCTTATTTTAGCAATGATAACTTTATTTATTGCAATGGTTCTTGCTTTCATGGGGTTGTTCGCACTCTTCTTTATGAGTACGGTTGTAGGCTTTGGGTCATTAGGTATTGGCTTATTTTTATTTTTCAAATGGTATGCAAACGAGTTCACTATTTATGAATGAAGTACAAACAATTTTTGCTCTATTTTTTGAGTAACCCGCTAGCTATGTTTACTGTTGCACCTAAAACTCCTAAACCAATAACGGCGCGGGTGCTATCTGCGATTAAACGGTTTGTCTGAGTTAAACTATTACTAGAGCTGGTTCTTTTGCGAGTTTGTTTTCTATGTTTAACTTTGCGTTTAGATGTCACTTTATTTTTCTCCTTTCTCTTATATTAGCGGGTATGGATTGGATGATTGACGTTGCCTCTTTTTTCTACCTCTCCGCTCGATTCTCTCGCGTCGCCGTCTTACTTGACTTACTCGCCTGCTTTCGCGGGACCTAGTTTGCTGTGGCATTCTAAAAGGCATCATATCAGACGGGGCATCAGTCATAACATTATGTACGACATTAACGCCAACTTGGTTCATGTAACTGCCCACTTTTTTGGCTTTCACATATAACTCTTTCCTCTTCTTTTGCGGATTTCTCACCCACTCATTCCGATACCGGATGAAGCGGTTAGCAATTTTGTTTCCTATAGAACTCATAACTCAACCTCCTTTTCCTTTTTGGTTCTGCGTTTGCCTTTTCTTTTACGTTGCCTCTTAGGCGTATCCCATGTGAAAAGCGCGTTAGGCTTAACGTTTCCGCTTTGCGCCACAAGGTCTTTTCCAATGTTGGCGAATGCGCCCATGAGCTTCTGGTAAAACGGTTTACGGTTAGCTATTTTCTGTGCGTCTTGTTTACCTCTTAAAGCCGCGATTCTTTCTCGCTCTTTCTCTTTAGAGGCATTATAGACTTTTTGGCGCTTGTAATAGTCTTTGTCTAAATCTTCCTTCTGCTTTTTTCTTCTGCGAGCGTTAGGATCCCAAATCCAAGCCATTTTAAAACACCTTTTCGGCTTCGTGTTTGCCGTATGTGATTCTTTTTGCTCCAGCCTCTAAGCTAGTGAAGTCTTTCTTGGCTGTTTGAATTGCACTTGAACCCTTACCTTTTGGGTGGCGTGTGCTTTTCTTTTTTACGGCATGGTCATGGGCTATGCGTTTAGCTTGCATCTTGGTTGCCCAAGGATGCTCAGATTTCTCTTTTCTCCAACTCATAACTTTTATCTCCGTTTTCGCTTTTTTGTTTTCCTTTTAGTTTGCTTAGTAGAGTGAATACCAACATAACTAAAGCCCATATCAGTTATTTTATAATGGGTTGGTCCATGATAATTTTTTGGTTTTTTACCTTCAATTTCAAAGATACTCATTTGTGTTGCACCTTATCTCCTTTTTTGCGCATTAATCGCAAACAAGGCCCGTCTTTTCATTGTTGTGGTTACGGTTTTTCCATGCACCTTGCTGCCGACCTTAGCTTTAACAATCTTATGCAACGTAGCTTTAGGAATCTTCTTATCCAGCGAGATTCCGAGTTGCTTGTGTAATGCTCCTTTTTTGCGTGGGTTACTTGCTTTTTGAATCCATTTACTAACCATTTTAAATTATTCTCCCATAAGCATTTCTCTGTTTCTTCCTTTTTTGAAATTCAATATTTGCTCTTGTTAGGTGCTGTAATGGCGTTTCGTTTTTGTAGCGAGGCATCGAATTGAAAGTTTTGGCTCTAACTTTTGCGTTGACCTTCTCTAACTCTTTGTCAATAAAGTGTACGCCATCACTCCAATCTTCTGTGTCTCGTTTTGGCATGTGTTTTCAACAAATCTTATAGAGTGAGTAAAGCTTATAAGCTTTGTCATTGACAATATAACTGTGGAAGAATGAAACAAAAGAAACAACGCGGAAGACCTTTAGGCGGTAATTCTCCAGCAATCATTAGAGAATACTGGCGAATAGCACAGCAAGCTAGCCGACAAACAAGAAAGGAGAAAAAACGTAAATGAGCACGGTTGCTCAGATTCAAGCGCAGAACGCTGTTTTTCAGCAAGCCTTAACTTCTGGCACGATTACGCAAGATCAATATAACAGTGCTATGGCTATACAGAACGCGAACATGGCTAAAGCTCAAGCAGCACCGCCAGTAGCGCAATCTCCATATTCGGCAGGGGTAGGTAGAAGCCCAACAACTCCTTTGGGGAATCCAGCGGTTACTCCTGAAGTTAGCGTTACACCAGCACCAACAACGCCAACTCCTGCACCAAAAACATCTAGCCTTCTTGGTACAATATCAAGTGCCATAAGCAATGCAGGTCAAGCAATTGGCAACGCTGGAAACACAATCTACAATGACATATCAAATATAGGTGGCAAACCTTTCGCATCGAATTTAAGCATTGTTAATCCAGTAGGAGAAAAATCAACTACATACACAAAGCAAGTTATAGTTCCATTAACACTAGAGCAGATTCAAGAAAGAGACAAGGAAATAGCGGATGTCACTTCTTACCCATCTTCTAATGAAGAAGCTTTAGCGTTAGGTGCGCCTGCGTATATTCCGCTTCAAGATAAAATTAATTACATAAAACAAATAAATTCTGCTTACCCAGCAGGTGGCTTAAGTGCCACTCTTTTTACCCGTGTAACGACACCCACAAAGAATCCTTTGTCAGCGTTTAACAATCCTCCTTCAACCAAGGCTTTAGTTGCTGAAGCTGGAGGAATCGCCATTACTGCGGCAGTTGCACCTGAAATTGTTATTCCGAGCATAGCGATTGGGGAAGGTGCAAACATAGGAATTCAATCTGCAACTAAGTCTTTTGCGACTGGACAAGCAAGTTTAGTTTTGCCTGCTTCACCTAAAGAAGTTCTTGATGTCGCTGCATATAGCGCAGCATTTGGTATTATTGGTGCTGGAGCTTTGGGCGCTATCGGCGAGGTTGCACCTCAATTAGCTGGTGACGTTGCTAACCCGATTGTTCGTGCTGCAACACGGATAAGTCTTAATGCTGGGTTAGGCGCAGGTGGCAACGCCATATTAAGTCTTGGTAATTCTCAAGCGATAATTCAAGGTGCAGAGTTCGGCGCAGCATTTGGCGCGGCAGGAGAAGTTGTTGGAGCTGTAGGTGGAAAGATTAGGGCAACAGATACGGGTCAAAGAGTAATTGGCACCATACGCGACAATATTATTGGTGTAAAGTTTGAGGAGTTAACAAGCGTCAAAGAACTTTCAGCACAAAACACTTTCGGAAAAGAAACCATTATCGGTCAACTTACAGAACCTGACATTGAAACGGTAACTTTACGGGGCAAAGATGTTTCCTATTACAAAGAATATAATCTTAAGACACTTCAGAATCCAGTTGTTGATTTAGCAGGAACCGAAAAAGTCTATCAGCCTAACATGGAGATAGGCGGCAAAGAACTTGAACCAATCCCAATTCTAAGACAAGTTGAATCAATCCGTAAAGGGGATCCACTTCTTGCGGCACTTGAGCGAAATGGCAATTATAAGTTAGCTATAGCAAAAACTGGAAACGTAAATGACTTCTTAGAGACTCCTTCAGATATGCCCGCGATTCAACGGACTAAAGTAACTATTGACTTAACGAAAGGTCAACCTCCAGCCGTATATGCTGAGAAGACAATTGTTACATCGGAAGAAGCTATTTTGCCTGAAACCAAGATTAGCTTTAGAGATTTTACTGGAGTAAAAATCAGAGGCATTCCTGATGAGGTAAACGTTGCGGATATTGCTAAGTCTCTTCCTGAGGATTTAGCGCAAAATATCTATAAACAGTTAGGTGGAAATTACAGACCCATCGTTGATTATGGAAGTCAAGCGCCTAAAGATTTGTCAGGAGCTATGCAGACTGGTTCAAACAAGTTTTTCAAAAATGCCGCAGAAGATACTTCTTTAAATGTTAATGCACCGGATGTAACTAAACTTATTCAGGCTACAACAGAGCCTAAAGAGGTTGCTTTGCCACGTGCTATAATTGGTGAAGCTAAATTGACTGCTCCAAAATTTAAAATCTCTGGCTTCCTAACACCGCATATATTTTCAACACAAGCCGACGAAGAAGAAACATCATTTTTGGTTTATCCAAATTCTGGATTAGCTTCTCCTAAAATAATTGCTTCTTCTATAACTCAAACAAGGAATATTCTGGGTGTCACGCAAAGACAAGGACAAGAGCAATCATTGATTCCAACTTTCAATCAAAGGCAATCTCAGATAAGGATTCCTACAATAACACCTATAACGAAACCTGTAACTATAGCAAAAACAATGCCTAGTTTAATTCCTGTTCAAATTCCTAAAATAACCCCTTTCCAAATTCCGAGAACAACACCGATAACTATAGCGAAAACAACTCCTATTCTAATTCCTAAATTAACTCCTACTCTAGTTCCCCGACAAATACCGAGAACAGTACCAACCTCTGTATTTCCAAAGTTTCCAAATGTTTCTAAGCAGACTTTTCCAAAGATGCCTGCCTTTGGTTTAGGTGGTGGTTTTGATAATCTTGGTCCAAAAAATATGTTTGGCGGTAAATGGTATCTCAAGAAGCACAAGATTAAGACTTACAGTCAAATGCTTAAAACCTTCGGTGTCGGAGGCATGGGGAAGCCTATGCGGAACATTGAGAAGAATGCGAACAAAATGATTAAAGCTTTCAAGCCTAAACAAGCAACTAAACAGAGAAGGAAGCAAGCAACCAAGAGCAGGAGGCAAACAAGAAGACGGCGCTAAAACGTTTCCGCAGAAACCAGCAAGGCTTACTCATGTATTTCGTAGTGGTAATTATGGCGCTTGTCATAGTTGGAGCCATGTGGTTTTTCTATGCAACCGCTGTGCAGGCAGTGCAAGAAAGTTTCAATAATCAACTTTCAAGTGACAAGTTTGCAACGGCTGGAAACTGGAATAGCTTTAATTTAGCTAACGATTTCATAAATAACCTCTGGAAGTTCTTATTAGCGTTTTTGGTTCTCGGACTAGCCTATTACGGGTACAATGAAGCGCAACGGAGAACCTAAACATGCGCGTCTTGGTTAAGTCTAAAAAAGTAATGGGCGACTACATTGCGCTTCATGGACTCATGCCTAAGAATGAATTGCCAAAGAAGCTAAGAGGGAAGATTCCTGCAAACGAAGTGTGGGTACGAAGCGACAAATACGATACACCAGCGAAGAAGCTAAAGCTCCGTACCCATGAAGGAGTAGAAACTAACTTAATGAAACGAGGATTATCCTATAAAAATGCGCATAAGATTGCAAACAGGTTTGAATGGCAGGTGACTGGTTAACGCGAGTCTTGTTCGTTTGGTTCACCGCTATCGTGTGCCTCTTCATAATCACTGTTGGCTGGTACATCTGCAACGGCGTAGTCTTAACAATCGCTTATCAAGCTATGGGAGATTTAACTGGGCAAGCATTTAGCCTGTTAACGCTTGTCGAGTTTGTTGCAACTTGGTGGGGACCCATATTTGACGTAATCGTTATTTTGTGGGCCATAATTAACAGTCAGGAGCTTGATCCAAATAGCCAAATACTTGGGTACTAAAAAAATATTCAGTGTTATGGCAATAGTTTTACTAGCTACTTTGTTAGTTGTATCTTTTGCTTCTATCCCAAAAGTTAAAGCAACAGGATTCAACTACCATTTTTATGGACCAATTGACGAAAACACAGGCGTAGCATTGAAATATAAAAATGGAAGCCCAGCTTATGTTAATGTAACTGTGCATTACCTAAATTCGCCACCAGATACTTTCAGTACCAATGGCAACGGAGGAGCTGGTTACTCCTTTAACACCACTACTGTTCCTATTTATTTCGCCTACGACATAACAGACAACACAACAGGGCTTTCAATTACAAGCCATAGGGAATACTGGCTAAAATCAGACTTTACTGAAACTTCAGGCACATACATTCTTTGGGGTGCCACTTCGGGATTAACAACTTACACAATTGCCTTTTTAGATTATGTAGGGCAATTGAAAAGTTACCCAATTATAAAAGCCCAGATTGAAGATACAACTTATACGGTTATGAATTACACAACCGTTGATGACCGACCTGTTGATGCTCAAAACACCGTAATCATGAATTTGCAAGAAGGCCACCGTTACCGTATTGTTTTAAGCGATGGAGTTAATGACGCAAATGATATTGTTTATGGTTTTTTAACGCCATCTTCAACCACTGGAATTCAGCTAGTTCTTCGAGGAGTTGATTTTCCTAAACAAACTTTGCTTCTTTACCAGTACGTTCACGCTTACGCAGTACGCGACTTCTTAAACCCAGTTGGTAGCATCACCGTAAGCTATGGAGACACAACCAGTATGACGAACAGCGTAACCATAACAATCACAAACGCATCTGACAGCACAGTAGCTTTTATGCAAGTCTTTTCAGGCGTAGGTTATCAAACGTTTAGTTACACATGGGCTTATGCTGATAACGCTACAAACTACGAAGTAACTGTCGCCATTGACCATTTAACGTTTGGGTCTTTCAGTTATAAACAGTATTTGATAGGGGAATACACTACGCCAACAGCACCATTTAGCTTAGACTTCCTCGGCACATTATCCATATCAACCGCATGGATGATCCCAGCCTTGCTAATCATCTTTGTTGCTGGGTGCTTCAGCGAATTATCTGCTGAAGTAGGGGGAGTATTAACAACTATTGTAGCCATAATTTTGGCGGCGATGGGTTGGATTCCAATAACAAGCGCAGCCTTGGTTACTGCTTTAGCGTTAAGCATCATGGCTGGCATCGTAACCGCAAGAAGAAGGATGCTTTATTCATGACACAACAAAGGAGAGTGAGTTAGATTCGCGTTCAGTGGGAATTGTTGCTTGGCTTGTTCATAATTAACTTGAGCGTAGGCGTAGTTATGGGTTTAGCCTTGCCAGGAACAGCTTATGTTGCCGCAGGAACAAGTTTGAATGCTACGCAGTATGAGCAGCAATTCAATAGCACCAAAATCGCTACTAGTTGGGGTGGAACTCCTTTCAGTGGCATACCCGTAATAGGCGACATCTTCGCAGGCTTCAGCTATCTTTACCAGAACCTACAGTACCTCATTGATGGCTTGCCAAAGTTTCTGGATTTCATAAAGACAAGTTACATAACAGATCCGCAAGGGCAACTTGCGTTTGAAGTAATCGCAGACGCAATAAGAGCAATCTACGCATTCCTAATAACCATATTCTTCATAGAATTCATCAGTGGCCGCTTTTTCAGCGATTAGGAGTTTATAACGGAAGTGTTAAACATGATAGAACTCGAAAAAGAAATGGTAAAAAATTTATACTTAAACAGTGTTAAATATGTAAATGAGTCAGGGCTTGTATGGAGACACCTGTAAAAATTAGGGGTCCAGTTGCTGACATGCAGGATTTAGTTAATATTGCTAGGATAAAAGGTAAACGTTTGCTCGGTGTTGACCGTGTTAAAGTCAAGCCTGAAATGTACTCGGACGGCGAAGAGTATATTTTAGTTGTTGAAGCCGATGTTTGTTGCAAAGTTTCCCGTTTAGGAAACCGTGAAAAGAAAAGCGGTTGAAGTCATTCAAGGCACGAAATTTATTCGGTTCCAAAGCATCAAGCAAAGCTTTTTCTTTGCTTCTTATTCTATTGTTATCATTAAGTTCGCTTGCGGTTCTTGTTCCAAAAACATCTCAAGTAGCAAAGGCAACTGGCGTTAGCACTCCCTATTACGGTTGCGATGACATTCTTGTAGGCTGGCAACAATACAGCACTTACGCTTTATGGAGTACAGCAATGGATAGCTTTTTGACTACGATGAAAGCCGCTGGCGGAAACGTTGTTAGCGTACTTGTTTATTCTGATGTTAACACGAACTCTTTTTACAGTTACACAAGTGGTTCATACTTTAATTTCGGCTATATGTCCCCTAGCTTTATTTTTTATGCTGGTGCAAACGGAAAGAATGGGCAGAGCACTACTTTTGCTACAGTATTGGCGGATTTCTCAGCGAAGCTTCATGCGAAAGGGATGTTGCTTGACCTTCAACCTTGCCCGCCACCATCAGCTACTATGGGAGTTCCATTTCAAACTATGATGTCAACAACTGCCAACCAGAACAATTACATCGCAAACATTTCGCAAATGATTACTGACACAAATTGCGATATAGTTAATGCCTACAGTGAACCGTTTGGACCACTAACGTACGGATATGCAAGTACAGGTCTTATGAATAGCTACATAAGTTTCCTTAACACTGCTGTGCCGATATGGAAAGCGGTTAAATCTGGTTTAACTGTTATGGTTATGGGGTTGCCTAATTGGGATAATGGACCATTCATTACTGCTGGTGGAATGTCTGGGTTACCTTCAGGCACAATATTATGTTATCACATGTATTACTGGTACACTTATCCTCCTGCAAGTTACTCGTATGAACCATTTGCTGCTGATTACTATAATGGAAACTTTGCTCAAGGAAAAGCTGACTGGATAAGTTGGATGGATACTTATGGTCAAGTGAGTTACTGTCTCGCTAATAACATTCCATTTTGGTTTGAAGCATTAGGATGCAACCAAGTATGTCCGAACGCCATTCAGTTTCTTGCAGATGTAACTGCTTATTGCAACGCGAGGAGTATAGGGTGGTGCGCATCTGGCAGTCCAAGCGCTCAGTTTACATTCAATAGCCCAACAGTTTTAAACAGTTACGGTATAACGATGTTTTCAAACATTTCAAGTAGTACGCCATCCAGTACAACGGACACAATAGGAAGCACATCATCACAACTGACAATGGGATTAGGCACGATGCGAGTATGCGCGATAACTGCAAGCGCATCTGGAATTTTATCAACAATAGGAATTAACGTTCAAACAACCTCAAGCGGACACATCGCTTTAGCTATATATACTGCTTATACAGGCGGTGGAACAGGTACTCTTAGCGGAAAAATAGGTTACACCGCAAACACATCTATTGTTGCAGGTTGGAATGACCTTGCAGTCATAGGAAGCCCTAACATTGTAGCAGCACACACTTACTATATAGGTTATGAATCGGACGATGGAACAACAGCGAAGTTTTACCTTGCCTATTCAGGCGCAGAATACATTTTTATCGAAACATACAATACGTTTCCAGACCCAACAACCGCTTACAACACTGATGGCGCAACATGGAACATGCGGATGACTTATACGCAATATTACAACATCACTGTGTATAGTTCTTATGGAGAACCAACAGAAAACGAAACCCTCTCCGCAGGCAGCAACTCTACTGTTGGCGTGACGAGCCCTTGGACTGGCACAACAGGAACCCAATATATCTGCACAGGCTACAGCATAGATGGCGGTGGTTCTACGGCTGGAACAAGCTACCTCTTCAGCAACATACAAGCGAATCACACGATAACGTTTAATTGGCAAACCCAATACTACCTCACCGTCACAAGCCCATACGGTTCACCTACGGGAGGGGGATGGTACGCTTCTGGTTCATCTACAACCTTCTATGTTCTACCCAATAACAACATTTATGGTGGCGTAGGAATCCTATATGTCAATGCATATTGGGCAGGTCAAGGCTCAGGAAGCTACAGTGGCTACTCCACAAGCAACACAATCACCATGAATAACCCCATAAACGAAACCGCTTCATGGACTACGCAATACTTGCTTACCGCTCACACAGATGCTAACTCAATTATAACTCCCACTACTGAATGGGTAGACTCAGGTTCAACTGTGACTTTCAATTACACAGCAAACGTTGGGCACTCAATACAATACGTGTTAGTTGATGGCTCAAATGTAACAGTAACAGGAAACTACACATTCACAAACGTTCAAGCACCACACTCAATCACTATATCAACATTCACTGCTCTTTTCACTATAACGGCCAGTGACGATGCACACTCAATTATTTCGCCTTCCGGAGCCATCGGCATAACCGCTTTTGGCAGCGACCAAACATTCGTTTTTACTGCATCAAGCGGCTATTACGTAAATCAAGTTTTCGTTGACGGCTCACCAGTCACCCTAGCATCCTCTTACACCTTCATCAACATTGCAGCCGACCACACGATAGCCATAACTTCCAGCATCATATCAGCAATGCCATCACCCACAACCCCAGCAACTCTCCCAACCACCTTAAACGTAGCACCGTTTTGGCAATACCTATTCTCAGGTAATTTCCTAGGATTCTTCCAAGCAATCTACCTAAACGCGTTCGGATTACAAGACATCCTATACGGCTCAATATGCATGTTGTTCCTTGTTCCCCTCTATATTGAATCAAAAAGCCTTCTACTATTATCAATAATTTGGATTCTGCTGGGCAGCAGTTTCTTGGCACTTATGCCAGCCGTGAGCGGGCTCGCAGTCATATTTTTAATTTTAGGGATTTCATCTTTACTCTGGCGTTTGGTACATCCAAATTAGTTTATTACAAGTGCGCTTGCCAAAGTGGTTTAGATTTTGGCAACTCTTTTAAAACACCATTTTCATTACTGGTATGGCGCTTCAGCCAGTTACAATTTGCACAGAGAATCTGGTAACCTTTTTTGCCATCAATTATTTTCTTGTAGATTCCTATTTCTTTTATATTTCGTATTTCTTTTGTTCCTCCACCATTGATATGATCTATTTGTAAGGCACGTATATCAATCATACCTCCAGGTACGGCACAATTAGGATTAGAGCACTTATTTCCTAAAATTTCATAGGCTTTTAACTTAAGTTTTAAATTAAAGGCTTTTCTGGTAGCGTATCTTTGCTCTCTAGTACGTAACCTATATTTAATTACTTCTTTTTGGTGTGTTACATAATACTTCCTATTGTTTTCTTTCTGTTCTTCTCTATGTGTAGCATAATATTCTTTTGCATCTTTGTTTAATTGTTCTCTATGCGCTTCTCGGTATCTCCTACAAACTGCCCTACATTGTTCTAAATGTTTTTGCCGATATTCTCTACATTTTAATAGTTGCTGTTTTCTTGTTTGTTGATAGTGCTCTTTTCTTTGTTGCTTGATTCTTTCTAAGTTTTCTATCCGATATTTTATATCGAAAAGGTATTTTTGGTATGGGTCTTTGTATGGCATAGTCTGTGTTCCTCGTTAAGTTTGTTACAACCTTGTGCAAAGTGTTATATAAGGGTTGTTACAACTCTATTTAGTGGCGAATAAAATGCCGTTTAAAGATAAAGAAAAAGCAAAAGCCTATTTCAAAGCGTACAATGACGCAAGAGCAAAACTTGTTAAAGAAGCGATGCAGGCATTAAAAGAAAAACAGGAAAAGGCAGGTGAAAAATAATGAATAAGGAAATTAAACAAATAGCACATGATGGTTTCATTAAAGGTTATCTTAAGGGTTACGGATGGCCACGATGGCCTAAAAACTGGGTACTGAAAGAAGCTGAGAAAGAATGGAAAAAAATCGAATACCGCTTTGAATAAAAAGTTGCATTTCTTTAGTTGTTTTCTGGGTTCTTTTTTGTTAGTGCATCCACAATAACTTGAATTACTGTGTTGCTGAAGAAATAAAACGCATGTATTGGTAGCCTAAATAAATCACGCTTACAGATGCTAAAACCATTTCAGGGTATAATATCCAAAGTCGAGGTTCAAGCCACAAAACGTAGCCTTGCGTAACTATAAGCGAAAATGATAGAGTAGAAATAAGGACTGACATACCTAAACAGGCTAAACCTAAAATGTGAAAAGCTATTTGTCTGTTCTTCATTTAGATGCACTTGGAGCATAGCTTCTTTTTGGTTTTTCTGGTTGGATGACGATGAAGAAGTCGCTGAATTTCTTTAAAGCCTGTATTAGGTTGCTTGTGGCTACTTGGTAGTATTGGCAATTTAAGCAAGCAGTTGGGTGCATAGTGTTGGTTTGCGTGTTGAGGTAAAGGTGAATTAGTCTCTGTGTTAATTCGCCTTCAGATATGTTTAGACTTTCTGCTTTGCGTATATACTTTTCATGTTCTGTTGGTGTTAGATAAGCCCATGTTCTACTCATTTTCTACATGCCTTTATTTTAGATAATCTTCTATGTTCTTCTTCAATCATCATTAAACATTCACAGCGTTATTTAATCATATCACTACTTAGTGAACTAAGTTTAAATATTTATCGCATCAACATAACTAGTTAAGGTAAAATAAAATGTACTCTGTAAGAATAAACTTTTTGTGTGCATACCTGACAACGCTGTTTGCTGACGCTAAAGTTAGAGCTTGGGCAATGATACCGAAGAAACTGATCCAGTTCCAAGAGAACCATCGTGCTATTGGTGGCGTGATCTACGTTTTGATTGGCTTAATGATTATGTTGCTCGTAGGCATCATAGTTGTTAACGCACTGATTAACTCGCAGACACCGGACTCCACATGGAGTTCCTCAGCTAACACCACTTGGAAGAGCGTTCAAACCAACATTTGGATTGCAATGGGCCTAGTCACTGTTGCTCTGATCATAGTTGGCGCGATGGCGATACTGAGCTACCTTAACATGGGTCAAGGTACAGGCAAAGGCGGATTCTAAACCAGCAAACGCTTACGCAAATAATCTCCTCTTCTTTTTTTATTAAAGCCAATGGATAGAAGGTTAAATGATGAAATCTCATAATCGCAAGCGCATAGTTTTCCCGTTGCTTCTCATTATGGTTTTGTTTGCTGGAACATTCATTCTTCAAGTGAAAGCTGATTCAACACCGCCAACAGCCACTAGTCCAAACACATCTACAATGGTTGCGGGAGCATCATGCAAGTTTCAGGTGACGTTACATGATGAAACTGCCTTGGCAAACTACACTTTCGGATGCAACAACACGAATGTATGGGTGAATGAGACTTGGACAACCATTAGCGGGCTTTCCTATATAGCGAACTCGACTTATGTGCTAGATTCTACAGTTGGAGTTGTTGTTCAGTGGGAATACTGGTTTTCGGATTCAAGCAACAACACGGCTAACACTGGGGTTCAAACCTTAACAACAACAGTTGGGAGTCTTGACCACATAGTTGTTTCGCCTTCGTCTGCAACGATACTGGCTGGAGACCAAGAAACTTATGTTGCCACAGCCTATGATGGCTACAGTCACAGTTTAGGCGTAGTCACAGGTTTAACTTCATGGACTATTAGCTCTGGAGCGAGAGGTTCATGGAGTGGCGCGACATACACATCATCCAAAGATGGAGCTTGGACTGTTACCGCCACTTACTTAGGTGCTCAGGCATCATCCACATTAACTGTTACTCCAACGGTTACGCAACAGCACACAAACGCCGTTTTTACCAACGTGTACATAGCGCTTGGGCTTGTTGGTATTAGCTTGATTGCGCTGGCTTGCTTCCTCATTATGGGGTCTTTAAAGTCTGGAGATGCGAGTGCAGGAGCTTTTTTGGTCGGCATTATTATGTTGATAAGTACCGTTGTTGGGTTGGTTGTGGCGTTTATGGTAGCTATTGGCTTTCAAAACTCCATGGATACCAGTCTAGTTTTGTTGCGCATATTGTTATAGCTTTATTCCTTATTTTATTTTCCCCTTTTTTGTTTAAACGTGTAATAACAAATTTTAAATATATAAACAACCTACACTTAAAGCATGGTACTCTCGGACACTATTAGTTACGTTACGCTTTTCGGTTTAACCATGATTTTTACCAGCTTTGCTCTTACGATTAAGGATAAGCTTTGGACTGTAGCACTCAAATTCATTGCTGGCTTGTTCTGGATTATTATGGCAGTTGCCCAGTTCTATTTTATGGGTTCATCGGGGTTTCTTTTGATTTTGAGTTTGCCCTACGCGATTTTCGGGTTGATTTTTTGGATTGCGATTTATAATGATTTTCTCGGCGACAAAAAAGATAGGATTTGGAAATTTGAAGACATCTAAACATGGCAAAGTAGTAGTTGATGATTCTGGGAATTTTGAGTTTGTGCCGGAAGGCATTGAGTATAAAGATGGCCGGTACTTTGAGAAACCTAAAGAAACAGTGGCACAAAAAGAAGTAAAAGTTGAACCTGCGCTCCTTCCGTCTTTGTCAGTGTTGCCACTTCCAACTACACAAGTGAAACAAGAACCGATTAGTTGGCGTGTTTGGGGCGGCTGGTTACTTGCGGGTTTTTCATGGGCGTTCTTTATAACATACGTTTTACTGGGGGTGATAATGAAATGAATAAGAAAATAGTTTTCGCTTCTTTAATGATTATTACTATTCTTGCTGGCATAGGTATAGCTTATGCTACGAGTTATCTAATGGCAAGCAACTCCATCGCAGAAACGCCTCAACCCAAATATACGCTGACGCTTGCTACTAATTCGACATCGCCAGTAATAGGCGTGGACACAGTAAAATTAACAGCGACTTGTACCGACACTGCTTTTACTGGCACAGTAACTTTTACTTCTGGTTCTACATCTTTAGGAACGGCTGACGCGGTAGCTGGAGTCGCTATTCTAAACTGGACTCCAGTAGCAGGCACATTTAGCGTTGTGGCGACAGCTACACATCCATAATTTCCTTCCTTTCCCTCTTTTTTGGATAAATTTAAATTGTAGTTGCGCCAAAAAGAATATTACATTTTCGTTTTTGTTTAAACAAGGGATAATTATTTATACGTGATACAATAGTTTGTATTTGGTGCATAGTTTGGGGTTTAAGCTAGATAATGAAGTTTACTTTTCATTTTTGTTTTTTGGTTTGCTGACAAAGGGGGTGAAAAAGAAAATTGCATAAGATTACGGCTACTCTACTTGTTTTGCTTGCTGTATCTATGGTTTTTGCTCCCATCATGTACGTGGTAGGTTATAGTAATGCGACTCCGCTTCTCAGGCAGGGTTACGAGGCTGGCTTAACTGACATGCAGAAAGCGCTTGACGCGAATGGCGTTTATACTAGTTGGACTTTGAATGCTGATGGATCATACACGGTTTCGGTGCTTGGTAGTAACGGCGCGATTCTTTCTTCAGCTACTTACAGGCTTGACTTGTTTGTGCAGCAAATCCGCGACGGCAAAGTTATTGGTCAGAGCATTCACAGTATGACTTGGACTACGGCGGGTTTGACTTGGCTTGCTGATAACACTTGGAATAGTGGCGGCATAAACTGTACTCAATGGGCAAGGTATATTGGGGCTAGTGCTGCTACTGACTCGTTTAGTGCTGCTTGGACTGTTTTGCCCAGTGAAATCGTGAATAACGGTTTAGGACGGGCTTTGGCATCTTGGACTGCTGGAACTACGGGCATAGGGAACTTGACGAAGAGTTTTAGCGTGACTGGAACTCAGAGTACGCAACTTTATGGTTTGTACACTGACACTTACGCTAATGCTCCTGGTAGTACGTTGGTTGCGGCTGAGCAGCAGGGTGCGGGTGCAGTGAAGAATCTGCTTAGTGGCGACACTTTAGCAACTACGATTATGTGCAGTGCAGCAGGCGCTTAATCTGATTAAGATTCCCCTTTCTTTTTTCTTCTAAAGTTTTTTTATCGTTATCCTAAAGGATGTAGATCAGGAGCACTAGACAGTTGAAACTTAAAACTTCAAAGACTTTCCTAATCATTTTCCTAATTTTAAATGCGCGGCGCTTTATGGGGAAGCGATAATGAAACGTAAATTTGCACGCAATTTAAAGACCATTGCGGTCATTTTATTATTAATTAGTGTAATATTCATCGGTTTGTATGCTCCGCTTGTTTATGCGGCATCTATTTTCAGTGAAAATTTTGAAAGTGGAAACCTAAGTAGCTGGACAGTAGCTGGCAGTGGAGTTTATACTGAAGCCGTAACAACCACGACTGTTTATGCTGGAACATATGCTTGCAACGGAACAAGGTCAGCATCGGGGTCTTATGCGGAAATCTACCATAATCTTGCAAGTTCTTACTCTACCCTTTATGCCCAAAGCTATTGTAGATTTACAGCGTTGCCAACAAATAATCAAGTTATTCAATTTGGAGCTGCATCGATAGGCGATTTGAGTGACAATAATGACCTTATAGCTGTAAAAATAATGAATGTTAGTGGAACGCAAGAGTGGGGATTAAAATATTATAATTTAGGAACCACTTATAATGCAACAGCTCCATCCCCAGCAGCAAACACATGGTATAATATTGAAGTAGAATATCATGCTAGTTCCACGGTTGGATTTGCAACATTATGGATTAATAACGCATTGACTCTTAACGTAACTGGACTAAATATGCCAACGGCAGCTCAAAGCGTTTGGTGTGCAGTAACTTCCAATTCAACCGCTACTGTGACCCTAAGCGCCTTCAGTGACAATGTTTATGTTTCTGCCTCTTACATTGACGTTACTAACCCAACTTATTCCAGCATAACTACAAGCAACACTGTTAGGGGTCAATCCTGCATTTTCGGGGTTACTTGGATAGATGAAACGGGATTAAGCAAATACATGTTTGGTTGTAACGTGTCGGGTTCATGGGTTAACTCTACTAGCTGGATAGCTTTCACTTCTAACCCTCAAACAATAACTAACACAACCACGCTTAGCTCGGCAGTTGGAGGCGAAGACCAATATGAATGGTGGGCAAATGACACAAGTGGCAACTTTAATAATACTGGAGTACAAACTTTAACGACAACGTTGCTTGCGTCAACCCTTGTTTTATCAGTTTCAGCATCTTTCGGGGCTACCGAGTATCTAAAGACTAGTTATGCTAAGGTGTTTTCTGCTTCAGCAACCTTCGCGGCGACAGAGTACATGCAAACCAGTTATACTATGCCTCTTACTGCCTCAGCAAAGTTTAACGCAACTCAGCAAAGCCCCATCACATATAACTTGGCGAGTTCTGTTAACGCAAAATACAATGCTACTGATATTGAGAAAGGCACTTACAGCATTCCGCTTTCCAGTTCAAGCAAATTCACCTTAACTAGCGTGTTCTCATCAATTTATAACTTGGTAAGTTTCGCTTCTAGCCATTTCAGTTTAACCGATGTGTTCTCGGTAGCTTACAAACTGTTGCTTTCTGCATCAAGAACTTTCAGCTTAACGCTTCTGCCAAGCATAATCTTACACCTTTTGTTTTCTATCTCAAAAAGTTTCAGTTTAATTTCCTCTTTGACTAGTGCTTTTCATGTGTTGTCAACTGCAAACTTTAATGTTGCCCTTAACTTTTTGCCAAGCAGTCTCTATTACATTTTATCCAGTGTTATGAGTAGCTTCGGCTTGATAAATGGTTTGAAGAGTGGTTTTAACGTGTTGTCTTCAGTGTTGGGTAGTTTTAGCCTTAGCTTTCTACGAAGTGCAGTCTTTAACATTTTAACTTCTGCTTCTTCAAGTTTCAGATTAGTCCTATGGCTTGGTTCAGCCTTCAAGGTTCTCTCAAGCATCGGGGGCACTTTCACTTTATCAACTCTGCTAACCTCAACCTTTAACTTGCTATATGGGTTAAGTGGAAAGTTCGCTCTCACTCTTTTACCAAACACGATTTTCAATATTCTATCGGGCTTAAGTAGCCAATTTAGCCTAGTAGTTTACTTGAGTTCAATCTACACTATCTTAGCCAATTTAGCTAGCGCATTCACATTGAACCTTTTACCAAGTATAATCTTTAATATGCTTTCAAGTTTAGGTAGCCAGTTTAGCCTTGCACTTCATTTAACCTCTATCTTTAACATCTTATCGAATTTAGGCGACATATTCACTTTGAATCTTTTAAAGTCAATGGTCTTTAATGTACTCAGTACCTTGTCTTCAACCTTTAATCTTACACTTTACTTAACTACAATTTATAACGTGCTATCAACGGTTGCCTTCAACCTGAATGTTACCGCGTACATCGCAGGTGCCTTTAATGTGCTGGTTTCTGTAGCAAACAGTTTCGGCTTAACTCTTTGGGTTGGTTCAGCTTTCAAAATCCTTTCAAGCTTAACTGGCATCTTCACCTTAACAACTCTAATTTCATCAGTCTTCAACGTACTGTCTGGGTTAATGGGACACTTCAACTTAACAACTTCACTAAGCACAATCTACACTGTGCTTTCCAGCTTATCAAGCCAATTTAATTTAACGCCTTACCTGACCGCATTTTATAATCTATTGTTCAACACCGGCTTCACCGCTTCACTGATACTTCAAGCTCAATCAATCTTTAATGCCCTATTCAACTTATCAGGAAAATTTGCTTTAACCTTTTTACCGAATGCCCTCTTCCACATACTTTCAGGATTATCAAGCAACTTCAATCTTGTAGCCAGCTTTAGCTCAATCTACATGGTTCTTTCTAGCTTGTCAAAAAGTTTTAGCTTGAGCTTTTTGTCGTCAGCGATATTTAATGTGCTCAGTGGGCTTTCTGGACGGTTCAACCTTGTTCCTTCATTGAGTGCAATTTTCAATGTTATCTCAAGTGTCAGTAGCCAGTTTAATCTCGTTAGCTATTTCAGTTTCATCTACACGGTTCTGTCTGTTCTTACTGGAAGTTTCAGCTTGAACATTTTTACATCAACAGCTTTCCATATTCTATCCAGTTTATCTTCAACCTTCAACCTCATGCCTTATCTTTCCACAGTTTACAACATCTTATCAAGTTTGAGTTCAACATTCACCTTAAACCTATTCCTCACCTATATTGCCCGCGCAGAAGCTTACATTGTAACTTTAAGCCTAGGCTGGACAGCGACATTAACAAGCAGTTTAACAAGCCTATACAATCTACTCTCAACTTCAAACGCAATCTTCACCGTGAACGCTTACTTCACAACAATCTACAATATTCTCAGAAGCTTATCAGGAAACTTCAACGTTTCAGCCATAATCAGCTCCGCTTTTAACTTGCTATTCCACAGCAACTTTATAGCTTCAACCACACTACAATTACAATCAGCCTTTAACATCCTGCTTAGTTTACTGGGAAAATTCACTTTAACAACCCTGCCGAACACAATATATAACTTACTAACCAGCTTAGCCAGCACATTCACCTTATCACTACTTAACCCTGCAACGCATATAGTGAATTTGCTTATCGGCTTCAAAACCACATTAACAATCATGGAACAATCAATCTACAATCTAATATTCAATTCAGGCGCAACATTCAACTTAAGCCTCACAATAATTCAGGGCTTACTACAAAACATGCTATTGACTTTAGGTGCGGTCTTTGGCTTGCAGTTTATTCCATTCCCCTTCCAAATCAGGTTCACAGAAGACGAGTTAGTTGCAGGAGCAGTTCTCGCCGTAATAATAGTTGTTCCTATAGTTTTCTCTTTAGCTATGGTTTGGAGAAGAAGAAATGAAGATTAAAGCCTTCATGTTCATCCATATAAAAAAAATCGGTTAAATTTAAAAGTTTTTATTTGACTCTTTTTCCCAAACTTGACCTTCTTGTACTCGCTTTTGTGTATATACGTTACCATCATTGCAACAAATACACACTCTATAATAACGAGAGCTATCAAGAACCAAACTATTGTTGTTGGTGTCGATGTTGATGGGCTTGAAGTTGGTATTGGAGTCGGAGATACTGTCGGTGTAGGCGAAGCGGTTGCTGTCGGCTTCGAAGTTGGGCTTGGAGATGTTGTCGATTTTGGAGTTAGTGTTGAAGTGAACGATACTGGAGGTGCAGTAGGTGCTGGAGAGGCTGTTGGAGTAGGGGTTGAGGATGGACTTGGACTAGGAGTGATTGTTGGCTGTGGTGTTGGACTCGCTGTTGGAACAGGAGTTGGAGATGGCAATGGAGTTGGAGATGGAGTTGGTGTAGGGCTGGGTGTTGGGCTTGGTATCGGAGTTGGTGAAGGAGTTGGAGCAGGGGTTGAAGTTGGTGTTGGAGAAGGCGTGGGTGTTATAGTTGGAGTTGGCATTGGAGTGGGTGTCGGTGTTGGAGAAGGTGTAGGAGTCGGAGATGGCGTGGGAGATGGCGTAGGGGTCGGACTCGGAGTAGGGCTTGGACTTAGGGTTGGTGAAGGTGTAGGTGTTGGGCTAGGAGTTGGCGAAGCTGTTGGCGTAGGAGTAGGCGTTGGGGTTGATGTTGGTGTTGGAGTTGGGTTAGGACTACTCATTGCTATATAAACAGTGTTTGCTAATAGATTCGCACCAGCTTGATTTGGATGCCCGCCGTCGCCACTGTCGTAAGCAGGGTTTAAATATGTAGGATTATTAGGGTCGTTAAACATGTTGTATGTATGTACAACGTGAACGCCTAAAGATGGGGCAGTTACGTCAATCCAATTATCAATAGTAACAACGTTTGTTTGACCATCCCATGGTAAAATTTCTACCGCATAAACTGAACAGCCATAATTTAAAGCAGATTGCCAAATTGTTTGCAGAGTGGCTTCTATCGTTGCTTCTGGAGTTCCCCAAAGGTCATTTGTACCACCTAGCAAAACAAGTATTGTGTAACCTTGTGTTTTATAGATATTATTCCATCGTGTAAGCATATCACTTACGGTATTGCCACCAACTCCAGCATTTGTTGTTGATATTCCTGACAAACTTTGCAATGTTGTTGGATAAGGTGTAGCTAATTGCCCCCAAGACCCGTCTGAATTTTTCTTGGCTCCATAAGTTATTGAATCGCCTAAGCATAATATTTTTTGTGTTGGATTCTGTGCCTTTGTCAGATTGATTGCGGAAAATATTGCAGTGGTTAACAACGCTATTGTCATGAGTGTTATGAGTAATATTTTAATTGCTTTCTTCACTTTTTCAACTCTATAGCAAGTTTTAGTGCCTTTACCTTTTTCATGCCGCGTTTTCCTCATTGAATATGTGCGCGCAGTTTTGGCATTTGTAACGTTGCTTTAACCCTTCTCTAGTCATTATTGTTCCGTACTTCACGATTTTTTCACTGGAGCATTTAGGACATTGCATACATCAATCAATCAACCAACTAATATAAAAGCCTTATTGTCACCCTTACAACTTTTCTTTTGTGCAAGTGAATAACAGTTTACTTTTTACACCAACTTTACCGTACTATCCTTTCATGCTTTACATTACTCAATTTATGTACAAAATGCGGCACACTCAACCCTGACAACGCTACCAATTGTTCTAATTGTGGGGCTCCACTTTATGGCGCTAGCGTCGAGAATAGACCTTACTGGCATGAGCATCGGCATAGGTATTATGAGGAAGGGTATTATTATCGAAAAGGCAGCGGCGCGGGACTTCTCATTGCGGGTTTAATAGTAATTTTAATCGGGTTAGCATTATTTTTCGGTACGCCTTCAATGCTTTGGCAGTATTTCTGGCCGCTTGTGTTCGTTTTGATTGGTATATGGCTCATTGTACGAGGGTTAATGCGCCACAGCAGGAATAGGCAACCACCGCCCCATTAGCCTGTTTACTCGTCTAGCACAAATCATTCTTGATTGCACGTTTTTACAGCTACGCACACAAAAGAGTTATATTAAGTCAGGTTGAAAGGTGTAGGTTATTGCGGGGAAAAGCATGGTTAAGTACATTTTCGTGACAGGAGGCGTGTTAAGTTCCGTCGGTAAAGGCATTTTAACGTCTTCCATCGGTAAGATGCTTCAGGCTCGAGGATTAAAGCCTACGGTTATAAAAATCGACCCTTATGTGAACGTTGATGCGGGAACCATGAATCCCTATATGCATGGGGAAGTCTTCGTAACGGAGGATGGCGGCGAAACCGACTTAGATTTAGGCTGGTACGAACGCTTCTTAGATTTACGCCTCAAACAAGAAAACAACTTAACCACCGGCATGGTGTATAAAGCGGTAATTGAGAAAGAGCGTCGCGGCGACTTTTTAGGACGCTGTGTCCAAATTGTGCCACATATAACTAACGAAATTAAAAGTCGCATTAAAAGCGTTGGCAAAGCCGCATGTGCCGAGGTTGTTTTGACTGAAGTTGGCGGAACAGTTGGCGACATTGAAGGCTTGCCTTTTCTGGAAGCTATACGCCAGATGCGGATGGAAGAGGGCTATGAGAATACGCTTTATGTTCATGTGGCTTTGGTGCCGATTTTAGATGTTACGGGTGAAATGAAAACGAAACCCTTACAGCACAGCGTTAACGAGTTAAGGCGCATCGGTATTCAACCAGATACCATCGTGGCTAGAAGCCCCAAAATGATTGATGCCGAAGCCCTCAGAAAAATAGCTTTGTTCGGCACTATTCCTGAAAGCGCCGTCTTCTGCTCGTATAACGCTGAGTCTGTTTATCAGGTGCCGCTTATTTTGGATAAGCAAGGAATGGGCGATTTTATCTGCCAAAGATTAGGTATCAAATATGAGACTAAAGATTTCGGTGCTTGGCAGCAGTATGTTGACGCCTTAGTTCATCCTGAAAATGAAGTTAAGATAGCGTTAGTAGGCAAATACGCTGGGTTAACTGATAGTTACGTAAGCATGACCGAGGCACTTCGGCACGCTGGTGGTGCATGCAAGACTAAGGTTTGTATTTCTTACTTGGAAGCTGAGAAACTGGAGCAAGAACCTCAATACGTAAAAGACCTTGCGAATTTTGACGGAGTTTTTGTTCCTTACGGTTTTGGTCCACGAGGAACTGAAGGCAAAATTGCAGCTACTCAGTTTGCCAGAGAGAATGATATTCCTTTCTTGGGCATATGTTACGGTTTCCAGTTGGCAGTTATCGAGTTCTCTCGGAACGTTTGCGGCTTAAAGGATGCCAATAGCACAGAGATTAATCCTGAAACTCCTCATCCAGTCATAGACCTTATGCCTGAGCAGCGTGGAATAGAAATTAAGGGTGCAACTATGCGTTTGGGTGCTCACAAAGTGGTTTTGCAAAAAGGCACGCTTGCTTACAGCTTGTATGGGCAGGAAGAAATTTACGAGCGCCACCGCCACCGCTTTGAAGTTAACTTAGACTACTTGGAAATCCTCAAAAAGAATGGTTTATGTTTCACTGGCAAAAGCACTGACGGCCGAAGAATGGAAACCTTAGAGTTGCCAAACAACTACTTCTTCTTTGCTTCTCAGTTCCATGGAGAATTCAGAAGTCGACCTGGAAGGCCTTCACCTGAGTACTTTGGGTTTATTCAAGCATGCGTTAATAAGAAGCTTGGAAAACCAAAACCCATTATTTCTTAGAAATTAGCGTAATTACTAGAAAAGGCTATAATGCATGATTGGCATGAGACGGTAAGGATAGGTTAAAAATGACGGAAGAAGGAAAATGGGATTCAACAGGTTTTGACAAGTTAATGAAAGATAGCAAAAACGAACTATTAGATTTACAGAACCAACTGCAAAATTTAATGGTGAAGTTTTGTTTACGCGCATTAAGGGTTTATCAAGCTACAAGGCCAGAACCGCTAAGGCCTAATGAAGTCTCTTTGTTAACTAAGAACGAACTAAATAACGCTATTGCCGACCTTACAGCGCAGACAAACATGGATAACATTGCTAAACTTGTAAAGGAAGAGTGGACTAAACAGCAGAAACCATAGGTTAACTATCTTAACCCTGTTTTTTCCATGCGACCGTAACTGGCATGCAAAGGCTTGTTTGAGACCTGAGATGCAACCTTATTTTTGACAAAGAAAACTCATGAGCAAAAATGACTCTATCCTTCCGATACCTCATTTTTAGACCTAGTTTCACTAGCTAAAAACTAACCTACCCCATCCCCCCTCAATTTTGATATAAATTGACCCGCCCCCCCCTCCCTGCCTGCACGCTGAAAAATCGCCGAATACTTAATGTTGTTAGGTACAAGAGCCTTCAAAAGTGAACCCCTCCCCTGTTTTTTCACCTCTGAAAATTCATAACCAGTATACCCCTGTTTCTTGGGCAAAATTAAGTTAGCTACTTACATGATTGTCTGTAAGTAATTGTTTGAGTTTCAAAAAGTTATGGATAAAAAAGAGCTATCGGTATTGAAATTATTTTGTTCGACAGAACTCTTCCATCGTTGACATTAAAGAAGGAACCGAGTAGACTATGTCCCTATCGTTTACCATGCCCACGAGGCAGCCGTTTTTGTCAACGATTGGTAAGTGCTTGATTTGCCAGTGTTTCATCAGTTTAGCTGCTTCTTCAACTGTTGCTGACTCATCTATTGTTACCAGCGGATTTGTGTAGACCATTCTTGCAATGATTGCGTTCAGAGGCACACCATGTTCAACTGCTCTTACGAGAACATCTTTGACTGTTATGATTCCTGTTGGCTTTCCGCTTTGCTCGACAAGTATTGCATCTTTGTCATACTTGGTCATTAATGCAACTACTTCTTTGACTGACGTATCATTACGCACAGTTTTAACATCTTTTGACATTATGTCTCTTACGAGGACATTGCTTGCCATTCAAATTTCACCTTAACGTCTATGACAAAAGCACTTGTCATTTATCAATTTTTTGTTTATTCACAACGCAATGGTGCAAAACTTAAAGGGTCGTTTCCCGTCATTCTTTTTTAGAAGGCGGCTTGCTTTTTGAGCAACAATTCCAAAGAAATGGAGAGGTTTGGCGTCAGGTTAGATAAAGCTGAAAATTACGCTGAAGTTTGGCAAATTGTAAAGGGCACAGTGAAGTTTTCTTTGGGTAAAAGGAGGGATAGTATGATGCTGTTTTTGGATGATTTGCCTCTCCAGTTGGGCGCCTATTACCCGATTGGAACCAATAACATTGTCTTAAACAGGTCGCTGGTGGAAATTGTTGAGGCATCCGTAAGCTCCAAGCCAACCGTTAATGCTTTAGTTTACAATCTCTTGTTGCATGAGTATTTGCATGCGCTCGGCGAATATTCCGAGGTTGAAGTTAGACGCATGGTTGTTGAAGTTGCAAAGAAAAGCTTTGGAGAACAGCACATTGCCACAGTGGTTGCACGCAAGACACCTTGGGTTCTGCTAAAGGATATTCCTCTTGGACCATTCAACGCGCCTAAACGAGTAATGGAAATCGTTAAGGATTTTGAGAAAACAGGCAAATACATCGTTTGAAAATAACGAAAGTTTACATTCTTTACCTGTTTTTTGGTTGTTGATTTAACCTTCATTTTCATTAATTGCCATTATAGAGACTTTTATTTGTTGAACAGGCTTATTGGCTTTAAGGCCATCAATTAGGCTTCTAAGACGTTTTGAGGAGCCTTTTACAACCATGACTTCTAGGCAGCTTGTTTCAGATAGGTGGGCATGCAGGTATGCGGTTATCATATCGTCGAATTCATGTTGTAATCGGAATAATTCTTTGTTTTGTTCGGTTTTTTCATAGAGGACTGTTATTGTTGCGATGACGTTTCCTTTGATTTTGTCTAGTTCGTTGTATTGTGTAAGGTACATGCGGACAGCTTGTCGGACTACTTCTGACCGGGTTGCGCTTCGATCTTCTTCTCCAAGGATAGTGTCAAGTTGTTCAAGCAACTCGTTAGGCAATGAAAGACTAATTATGCTCACTTGGTTCACCTTAAGCTTAATCTATCGTTTTTTCTATTAGGTTGGCTTGACTTAAACATTGTCATGCTTTTATCTTCGAAATCAGCGTTGTTCTTTTAACGAATAAGAGAATCGCTCTCTTAGCAGGCTCTTTGGTGAGTTAACTAGTTAAGAATAACTTGTTTATTAAAAAAAAGATAAAATTTAATAAAGCGTTTGTGTTTTTTAAATTACGGAGATATTCATGCGAAAAATAACCTATTTAGCCGTTGGAGTTTTGGTTGCAGTAATTATTGTGGCAACAGTAACAGGTTTGTATCTTACTAATCGTCCAGGAACTAGCTCAGGTTCTCAGTTAAAGGTCCTTGCAACGTTTTATCCGCTGTATGATTTCGCCCAAAATGTGGGCGGCGATAAAGTTAACGTCTCGATACTTGTGCCAGAAACCGTTGATGTACACGAATTTGAACCAACGCCCTCTTCCATAGCAGATGTTGCAAGCGCAAATGTACTCGTTTACAACGGCGCTGGACTGGAGCCATGGATCCAGAATATAATCAGCGCATCTGGAAACACAAAACTCGTACAGGTAGATACAAGCCAAGGAGTTCAACTTCTTCCAGTGCCAGCAGAATTCCAAAGGAATAACCAAACGGTTGACCCACATATCTGGCTTAATCCCCTAAACGCAAAACAACAGGTTAACAATATTCTCCAAGGACTAATCAAGGCTGACCCTGCTGACAGCCAATATTTCACGCAAAATGCACAAGCTTACGAAGCTAAACTCGATAATTTGAACTCTCTTGCAATAAATGCCACATCAAACACTGCAACACGCTACTTTGTTACATTCCATGAAGCATTCGCCTATTTCGCTAACCAATACAACGTTACCCAACTTCCCATTTCAGGACCATTTGAAGAAGAACCCACACCAAGCGACATTCAAAACGTAATCAACGCAATTCACCAGCACCACCTCTTGTACGTGGGTTATGAGTCACTTGAGAACACAGCAATATCCCAGTCAATCGGCAGCCAGACAAACGCCACTCTAATTGAAATGAACCCAATAGAAGGCTTGACAACACAAGAAAAGGCTGCAGGCGACAACTACATCAGTCTAATGCAACAAGACATAACAAATATCCATTTGGCGTTGAGTAAAATTGGAACAAGCTAAACCAGTCGTCGAAGTACGGGACCTCAGCGTCAAGTACCCAAACGGAGTCATGGCTCTCGAAGGCATAAACATAGATGTAAACGAGAGAGACCTAATTGCACTCATAGGACCCAATGGGGCAGGAAAATCAACCCTCCTAAAAGTCATCCTCGGACTCACAAAACCAACAAGCGGCTCAGTCACACTCTTCGGATGCCTAGACTTGAGTAAAAATCTCAAATACGTTGGCTATGTCCCCCAAAGCGCCCAAGCCCGAGACCCAAACTTACCCTTCAGCGTCTATGAAACAGTTATGATTGGAAGAACTCCCCACGCAGGATTATTTCACGGAATGGGCGCAGAAGACAGGCAGAAAGTTGAGGAAACACTCAAACTGTTTGGAATATACGAGCTCAAAGATAGAAAAATAGGTCAACTCTCAGGCGGTCAATCTCAACGTGTTTTTTTAGCTAAAGCGATGGTTGCTGAACCGAAACTGCTCTTACTAGATGAGCCAACAAGCGGAGTAGACACCACTTCAAAAAAAGAGTTCTACAACATACTTGAACGCTTAAACAAAGAGAGAGGAATAGCTGTTATTTTGTCTTCTCATGACATAGGCGTAATAACAAAGATAGCGAACAGAGTTCTTTGCATAAACAGATCGCAGTTCTTCTGTGGCGAAAACGAGGATTTCGCAGCAGATATTGAGATTCACAAAATGTATGATCACCCAGTGGAGATTATGGAACATCATGATCACCCTTGACGTCTTATCTTTACTTCAAGCGCCTTTCATACAGCGTGCATTCATAATAAGCATCATAATTGCAATCCTCAGCTCTATTTTGAGCATTTTTATTGTTTTAAAGAAAATTTCGTTGATAGGTGATGGGCTTTCTCACACTGCTTTTGGTGGCTTAGCCCTCGGGTACTATCTTAGCGTTTTTCCCCTATGGATAGCGGGAATTACTGTGGTGTTAGGATCCATAGGAATTAACAAGGCGCTACGTTCTACAAAGATTTCTGGTGACGCCGCAGTCGCTGTTTTCCTACAGCTTGGTCTTGCAGGGGGCATAACCTTATTGAGTCTTGCCCGAGGCTTCGGAATTAACCTTGAGAGCCTACTTTTCGGCAGCATTCTTATAGTAAACTTTGACCAAATTATTACGGCAGCTGTTGTTGCAGCAGTAACCCTGAGCATAATTTTTCTGTTCTTCAAGGAGTTAGTATACATAACGTTTGATGAAACTCAAGCCCGAGCCGCAGGAATCAAGACATGGGTCTTTGACTATCTCCTAAGCATTCTATCAGGCATCGTCGTAATAATAGCTATACCCGTTGTCGGTGTTCTTTTAATTTCAGCACTTCTAGTCCTACCCGCATTGATAAGCACTCAAGTCACAAAATCTTTCAAACAAACCGTCATACTGTCACCCATAATCGGCCTCATCACCGTAATAATCGGCATACTCATATCAGTCACCATAGACGCCGCGCCGGGCGGAACAATTGTCCTCACAGGCTTAACGATTCTCGCCATTGCCTTCGCAGGTAGAAGAATTCAAAATATAGCAACAAAACCTAAAGTGAAGCCAATCTGAATTTTTACAGCGTTATACAGAAAAATTGAGGGTTGTTAGTAGTTTTCAACCCAAACTTCAAAATAGGCTTTCGGATGAGCGCATACGGGACATTTTTCTGGCGCTTGCGTTCCTTCGAAGACGTAACCGCAGTTTCTGCATTTCCATTTGATCGGCTGGTCTTTCTTGAAGACTTTGCCTTGCTGCACGCTTTCGAGCAGTTTATTGTATCTTCTTTCGTGGTAGGCTTCTACTTTTGCAACCATTCGGAACGTATTGGCAGCATCTGCAAAACCTTCCTGTTCAGCTACGTCTGCAAAATTGGGGTAAAGTGTGCCCCACTCGAGTTTTTCGCCTTCAGCGGCAGCCTTGAGGTTTTCAGCAGTTGATGCGATTACTCCTGCAGGATAAGAAGCTTTAATTTCGACTATTCCACCTTTGAGATGCTTAAAGAATAATTCCGCATGCTCTTTCTCGTTAGCTAATGTTTCCTCGAAAATAGCGGCTATTTGCTCGTATCCTTCTTTTCTGGCTACGCTCGCAAAGAATGTGTATCTATTTCGTGCCTGTGATTCGCCTGCAAACGCTGCTAAGAGGTTCTTTTCTGTTTGGCTACCAGCAAAATTCATGGTTTTTACACCTGATACAATTAGGTTTCAAACGAAAAATAAAAGCATTGCCTGTAGTCGGTTTAAATCCGATGTATATGCTTTTATCTTGCTTACACTAAATATTTTTTGCCGGATGATGAGAAGGCATTAGCTTGACATTATTTGGATGAAAGTTCAGAGTTACTTTGACGGCACTGGAGTAGTAACTATAAATAATGCTTCCACACATAGTGTTTTCGGTGCAAAAAGTGGCTGAAAGCAACGAAACGGTGAGGATGCGAAAGTTCGCGCGTGAGTATATGGAAAAGTATCCTTCTGTTAAGAAAGTTTACACTGCTATTGCGGGTAACAGGAGAAGAGGTTCAGAAACTACAGCTGAGCATTACATTAATTACATCTCGTTTTTTGTCAAGTACATCGGTTATGAAGACCCTGAAGTAGCTCTTTTGGACATGCGTTCTGGTAAAGTCGATGCACAAAAAAAGATGGATGAATTTATAGATTATGCGCTTGATGAGATGCCAAGCAAATGGAAAAATCAGAACCCAAAGCAGAAGGGCCGCTCACATAACACTGTTAGAAATTATGCTTTCGGAGTGAAGAAGTGGTTTGATCAGAACGACATCAAAGTCAACTGGGACAAAATAGAGATGCCCACCGGAACAGAAATCAAGGAACACGACCGAGCACCAACAAAAGAAGAACTTCGTACTCTGCTCAAGCACTGCCTCAATCTAAGAGACCAAGCGGTTATCTACTGCAACACATCGAGTGGTCTTAGGATAAACACTCTTCTTTCATTAACATTTGGCGATGTTGACTTCGCCTATCCTGATGTGGCAAGGTTTACTGTTGTTAGAAAAGCGGGGCGGAAGTTTGGAAGTAAGCGTTCAGGCAGCTCAGGAAGCTTATTCATTACATGGATTACACCAGAAGCTAAACAAGCACTCAAAAGCTACTTGGAAGAACGTGAAAGGTCAGGAGAGATAATTACAAAGGACTCACCGCTATTCACTGATGCATACAATAAAGGAACATTCATCACAATAGACGCTTATGGTCGTGTTTGGACAAGGTTATTACAAAGATCTGGACTAGCTAAGAAGAGTACGAATTGGCACGAATTACATATTCACACATTAAGGAAATACTTCAGGTCTAACTGTATAGGTGTTGACGCTTCTTATCGTGAAATGTGGATGGGCCATAAAGGGCAATACCTAGACATTAGCTATTTCAGGGCAGAAGAGCAAAGGCACTTAGATGAATACAGCAAAATTGTAAAATACTTAAGTATTCAAGAGATAAAAACTGACGAGAGCAAGCTTAGAATTCAGTACATGATGGACATGGCTAAAATGATTGGCTTCTCTGACGACAAGATAAAGAGACTTGAGGATACTTTGCAGAGAGCTAAAGACCCTGATGAGGCACTTGAAGAGTTTAGAAAACTCAAAGACGAACCATCAAATGAGTTCAAGAAACTCAACGATGACTCATCCTTTCACAAACCTACATCTCAGCAACATAAGCTTACACGACAACAAAAATACAGTGTAGCCAAGGGCGAAAATGAACTTGTCAAGCGACTAGACGATGGCTGGAATCTAGTAAAGTCTCTAAGCGAGGACAAGTATCTTTTAGAAAGGTTCTAACAACTTTCCCTTTTCTCGTAACCGACGAGTATGAAACAATATCGCCAATAAAGGTTAATGAAATGCGGAAAGAAGTAGCCATCATTTCAGTGGTACGGAATGGAAGAATAACAATACCTGAAGAATTACGAAAAGAGCTTGGAATAATTGATGGCACAAAAATCAAAGTGGAACTCGATGTTGAAAGCGGCAGGAAAAGTATCGTTCTCACAAAAATGTAATCCAACCAACCAAACATGTAGCCTATATTAAAGTTGCCTTGACTACAGTGAGTCGCTTTTCTTTGTTTTCTTATGTCGCGATTGCGCAGGAACGCATGCGCTTAGGCTTGTTTGACTCAAGAAGAAGTGGTGGGCAGCATGAGGAAAACCGCTTTTTGAAATTGTTTCTGCCGCGTTGGAGGAATTGGAGAAACTTAAGCCAACTCCGCAGGAAATTCAAGATTATGCAGACTTAAACCAAGATGCGCATGGCGTTGTAACTTACTCGAAATCTAAAGGTGGAGACTACTACTTCCTCAGATTGGACGATACTTGGAAACAAAAAGTTGGTGGACGAGTGCACATTGACATTGGATACGTTGATGAAAAGTTTGTTGACGAGTGGAACGTGCCTGATACGACTCATTTAATGCTGGACAAGATTTTTGCTCCAGATTTCGTCAACTTCGTCAAGAAAAAACGCGGATTAGAATAGACGTTTTGCGCTTTAGTCTCGTACTGCACACAATTTTTCAGGCTGCATCCAAACGGGTTTGCCGTCCACTATCTCCCGCTCAGAAGGCAACGGGCAGGGCAAGCCTAACGCTTCAAACACTCCCTTCTCGGTTTCCCCCGCGATTACGCTGTTGTCTTTGATTAGGCCTTCGCTGTACTTGATTCTCATCCCTTTTGAAATGGCGTAGCCTGCAAGCCACACGTTATGGTCTGCTGAGCCGGTGCGGACAAGTAGGTGAATGCCAAATGTTGACGGTTTTGCACGGTAGAAATCCACTTGGAAAAGCCCATTTTGGCAGGGTAGAAATGCTTTGATGACGTTGTTTCCTGAGCAGTTGGGCTTGGCTTTTAGTTGTTTGAGTTTCTCGTTTATCTTCTGCCATTCTGCATCGTTTTTTGTGTCCACGACAAAGTCTATGTCATGTACCTTGCTTTTCTGTCGCCTTATGCTTCCTGCAACCTCAATCCTGTCACATAGAGTCTCGACAGCAGCTTTGACTTGAGCTGCAATTCTTTCAGCTTCTTTTAGGTCTAGTTCTGGGATTACGGTGACTTCGCTTTCTGGGAAAAGCGTGGATTGTTTTTTCCTCATATCTTCATCCCTTAGGTTTTGATTAGTATTTTATAGTTTGCTTTTCATCTCTGGCTGGTTTTCTCTGGGTTTTTCAGGTGCTTTTGGATTGTTTTCTTGCGCACAGATTTTTACCCACACCGCTTCGTTAAACTTTTGTTCAAGTTCTCTCAATTTTTGTTGCTGAGCCAATAGGATAGACATTGTCATTGGTTCAAAGACAATCGGGTTACAGGCGTTGCTGCCTGCCATGCCGTTACTTCTACACATGTCCATTAGCTCGTCAAAGGCTTCTCGTTCCTTTTCGCTTGGCAGAGCTTCTCTAAAGCTTTTCCACCCGTTAATTTCAAACTCCAAAGCCATCCGGTATGAGGGAACAGTCTTACCCATCTCTGCTAAGCCTCCACAGGATTCCGAAAGTGCGTTATGTGGGATAGGACGAAGTCTTGTTCTGCGAGTGCTTTTTTGATTAGGTCTTGGATGGCAGCGTTCATGTTGCCTTTGTAGTATGGTCTCACGATTTTTTCGGCAAACTCGGTTAGGAGCGAGGCTGGAACGTTATGGAACGTTAAATCTACTAAGAGGTCTTTCTCTGTGGCTAGTACTAATGTTTTTTTCATACGCAATCACTTGGGACTCGTGCTTATGGTTTGGACTGCTTAAAAGATAAGTGAACAAACTACCCTGCCGAATAGTGGAGAGGTAAGTGAAAGTGAATATTTCCGCTAAAAAGCAAATACCCCAAAAGCTTTTCCCACAGATTGTTAAGAGATAGTCGATAAAAATGGGAAAAATCAAAATAATACTAAGCCACTAAAAAAGCATTATGAAATTTGACGGCTTTCCGGGAGAAAAGACAATCTTATCCTACAAGCTAGCAAATGGAGTAGGCTGGTTAACCACTCATCGCCTCATCATCCAACAAGAGAAGCATAACCCGCGCTTTAACATCATGGAGAGGCAAGACCCTGAAATGTACCTTTTACGCGATTTTGATAAAGCCGAAATAAAAGGCGAAACGCTCACCGCATACTTCAAGGATAGTCAAAAAGTGAAGATTTGTCTTCAGTTTTATTCACCAGCATTACGTCAAGAGATTAAGAACTACATTGGAGAAGCGGCAAAATATGAAAGAAATAAGAAGCCCGCAAGATAAAAAATGGTTCAAACCTTGTTACATTGAATATCTTCAATCCATTCAATGAGCTTATCCATGCTTTTCTTAGCTTGTTCCTCGCTCTTAGCACCAGTGATAGAAATATTTCCTGAATTAAAAATCTGGAATTTTCCAAATGTTGTCTTGCAAATAGCTGCGGGAAATTTCTCAGGTTCGTAAATTATCTTGAATTCTTCGTTCGCTTTCGCTATAAGCCTTTTGATATCTATTATCTTATGTAAATAAGCAAATGCCACCACGTTTACCACATCGGGTTTTTTAAAGTGAGGGTTCAAAAGGGTTGGAATAGCTCCAATTGCCTTTGTGAGCGCTAGCTTAGCGTCTTTTTCAGATTTTGCGCCAACACTCGTTATTTTACCATTCGCGAATAGAATAATTGTAGCTTTCGGATCTTCTCTTCTCCAAACAAGCCCGCACCAAATAGTCGGGTCGTAATCAACATTGTTAAGCTTCAAAGCCATATTCTCTATGTCAATTTCTTTGTCAAGTTTTGTTGATACGACTACGTTGGTAATCTTGAAATCGTATGGCTCTTTCTCGCGAGAAGAAATGTTCATTGGACAAAAGGTGTATTGTTTCTTAAATAAATTTATGCCTTCTTTTAGCATTCAGTTTTACGGATTTTTCTTTCGCTTTTCCTTCATAGCGCGCATGGTTGTTCCGAAAATGGTCAAAAATGGTGATAATTCGCTTCTTGGAATCCACAACCAATCCTGGTTTATAATCGGAATCCATGCCTTGAAAACTGACCAACCCCTGAACCATGAATTAAAACCATTTTACACCAATTAAGGAACACGCATGCGCGCTATAAAAAACATACTAGAGCTAAATATGTTGGAAAAAAGAGAAAAATGAGGAGAAGAGGGAAAATAAGTAGACTACAGTTTATCTGTTAAATTTTAGAGGACCTAAATGTTTTTCATTTTTTCTTAAGAATGCACTTTCTACGCCAGTTATAACAGCCATTACTGAAACAGCGCCTTGCAGCTCCTTATCGACTCTCGCACCCCAGATAATCTTTGTTTTTGGTGGCAAAGAACGTTTCATAATTTCAGCAGCTCGATTGACTTCGGTAAGTGTAAGATCTTCTCCGCCTGAAACATGAATGAGTAAGCCCTTTGCTTTTGTTACATCCTCTATATCAAGCAGACGTCCGTTTAGAGCTTTTTCTACCGCTTGTTCGACCCTAGTTTCGCCTGTGCCTTCGCCAATGCCTATTGAAGCTAATCCTGAGCCTGTCATGATCGCTTTTAAATCGGCATAGTCCATGTTAATTAGGCTTGCAGTGGTTATCGTTTCAGTTATTCCTTTTATGAATTTGCCGACGGTTGTGTTAGCTACGCCTAGAGCTTCTCGGAAAGGCAAGTTTCCAGCAACTTTTACAAGGCGGTTGTTATCAATCACTACAACGGTGTCGCATGCATCTTTTAATCGATTTAAACCCTTCTTTGCTGCAGCCATTCTTGCTGTTTCAACTTCGAATGGAAGAGTGACAACGCCTACTATCAAAGGCGACATTGGATTTCCAGCAGTCTTCTTGTGCAAAGCATCAGCTAAGCCGACAATTGCTCCAGTTCCTGTTCCTCCACCCAAGCCCGCTACCATGAATATAATGTTCGATTTTGATAACTCATAGATGACTTCGTTTGCGGACTCGTATAGGGCTTTTTCTCCTACTTCTGGATAACCTCCGCTACCAAGACCTCTAGTCAATTTTTCGCCTATTAAGATTCTCTTGTCTGCTTTAGTAATTTTGAGGTGTGCTGCATCTGTATTTACTGCTACTAGTTTGCCACCTGTGATACCTTTTTCTTTGATCCATGTTATAACGTTGCATCCTGCTCCGCCTAGGCCGACAGCGACTACTGTTGGTGCAGCCATCCTTGCAAATTTTTCGATTTTTTCTTCTTGCGTCTCCCTGTATGGTGTTTCCGTAAACTCAAAAGGTGCCGGTCCGTTTTGTTCAGATTCTGATATTTTCTTACCCCCTTTAGTGTATCTTAATTATTATGATATTGTATATAAATATTGTGAGTAAGGATTCTAAATGCATATTTGTAAAACACATATACACAAGTGCAGTGTTACACGTTTCGTAATATACCTTATATAGCTTATTTTCCAAATAAATCACTCAACTATTAGGTTTCGAGTCGGGATACTAAATGAAAAAAATCAGGCTAATGAAAAAATTCATGAAGAATTTTGTTGGAAAAGGTATTAATTTAGTTATCAAGGAAAAAGACGGCACCTTCAAAGTCCACACCATTGAAATTATGCAGAAAACAGACGATACTTGCCCTGTTAAAGAAATAGCAATAGGAGATTATTTTCTGCGTTTAGTGGCTACAAATCCTCAGGGCCGAGAAGCTTCGATAGTCTGCAACTGGACAGACGATCTTTTGGAAAATCTCATAACAAGATACAAAGACGCCAAGGATGCAAACTCTTCAGAAATAACGATGTTTAAAGACCCTCAATCTATCAATTCGAACAATTGGCTCATTACATGGAGCGATCGCAAACAGGAAGAGCAGGAGCAAAAAAGCGATCCAATACGTTATATTACTTAAGATAACCTTTCCTATTTAATACCTGTAATCAGTGCAGAAAAATACTACCTATAATAATTAGGGTCTTCAATCAGGTTTGCCATTGCGAATCTTTCTGCCAAAATTTTGTCTGTAAATAGGCTGTCTCTTTTCATTCGTTTTAGTTCTAGGTTTGTTCCTTGTTTCAACAGTTTTGCGGAAACTTTTTTCTCTGGTCTTGGAAATCCTATCGATTGCATTTTTAATGGATCTATATGTGTTCTTATTGAAACGTTTTTGTACCAATGTTCTGCTGGAGTTTTTGGTTTTGCGTTTACCCAAGCTATTTTTTCGTGTTCAATTTGTTCCTCGAATTCAGGGAATTCGGGTGAATTTTCATCTAGGATGTGACCGAGCTCGTGTCTTATTATTAATTTAGTTGTGTTTGTCAGCTTACCAGCATCTATGTCTCGTCTGGCGGCAATTTTAATGTCTTTATCAGTGGCTTCTGATACTCCTCCAATTTCGTAAGCATTCAGAGCCTTTATCTCAAACATATCTAGTCTTTTTAGTGCTTGATCACCGTACTCACCTTTTAAGAAAAATCTTGCATATTCTTTTATTTGTTCCTCTATCCTTTTTCGAGTTGTTTCCAAATTCCTTCTCCTTACTCAAGTTATTTTATTACAATAAAATTGATTTAATGACTTGTTCCAAATGCTGGATTATTGTGATTTCAGTAATGCAAGGCAAAACAATCTTCAGAAAACGCAAGTAGCTACCTAGAGTTCGTCCAAAAAGACTAGTGTTCGGCGGAACATACCCTAACTGGCGATATCTCCCGCGCAATCCTCCCTCTTTTTCTTTTGTATAAAGAAAACTCGGTTTTTCATAACCATTTCATTTTTGATTCTCGGATAGCAATCGTGCTGGAGGCGTTTGTTTGACTTGTGTGAGATAAAATATTAATTCTTTTTATTATTCATACTTGCAACTACGCCAGTCTCGTTAGGGGTTTCCTCTTCCAACTCTTCTCAACAGTAAGTTGGCTATCAAAGCCACAGCCAAATCGGCTAAAATCCAAACTATGAACGAAATAACTCCTAAGAGAGCCAAAACAGTGAACAGTAGCAGAAGAGCTATTGCCATTATGCCGATTCTTTTCTTTCTTCGGCGTAATTTATCAGGGGCCAAATTAGTTGCGGCAGGCATAACCATCACTCTTAACTCAATATCAAAGGTCTTAAAATATTCAATCTATTCTGGACAATAAGGAGTGTTCCGTCATTGGCCATTGGCGAGGAGCTGGTAGAAACCCAGCTTTTCCCCAGCATACTCCTCAAGGACACCCCAATCCTCAATGATGTTAACCAATTTGTTGTCACCTTGAACGTCTTGCAGGCTGAGAATAAAAATTATCTATCGCTGCAAAGACATCATGTCTTTATGGTGAGAAATAATGCCTCATCTTCTTGAGCCTGATAAGAGCCGAAAACGCATAACCGTTTCCCTGCAATATGTTTCAAATGCTCCTAACTCTCTCGCAAGAGAAAGGCAGTAGAAAGTCTTTTAGTTTCAACAAAGAATAATAGTGATAAAGTGTGGCTTTACCTGATGAAGATTCTTTTTAGAAAAGATCAAGGAGAGAACTGGCAATATCTGAATCACAAAAAATACTCTGATGAAGGTAAATTGCAAGGGATATTATTCAAAGACCCAAAAATAATTCCTATTGAGGACATTTTTCCAGATTCGAAAAACAACATAATCCTAGTGCTCAGGGAAGTTGGACTTCCAGGATCTGGTTCGATTGACCTCTTAGGTATTGACAATAACGGTAACATCTACATTATAGAAACAAAGCTCGCTAGTAATTCAGAGGTTAAACGGGAAGTTATAGGTCAGGTTTTAGAGTACGCTGCCTTCTTAGAAGAGCAAGAGATTAATTGGTTGGACGACATTACGAAGAAACAAACTAACCGTTCGATTGAACAAAATTTTGAGCATGTGGCTAATTGGAGCAAGAAGAATTTTTTGCAAAGTTTACAGGATAACTTGGTTGGTGGGCGGTTCTGGGAAAGTGAATGGAGTCGGAAAAATGAGTATAACGAAAGAAGCCCCTAAAACGCGTCAGCGCTTAGTTGATACGTGCCCAGAATGCGGAAGCAAAAATCTCGTTCACGATTACGACACGGGCGAAACCGTATGCGGCGACTGCGGGCTGGTCCTATACGAGCAAATGATGGATAAAGGGCCAGAATGGCGCGCATTTACCCGAGAGGAGAAAGCGTCCAGAAGCCGCGTTGGAGTTCCCGCATCTTACTCAGTTCATGACAAAGGCTTATCAACGGCTATTAGTCAAGTGGACAGAGATGCCTTTGGAAGAAAACTGCCATTGGCCACAAGGCTGCAAATGTGGCGTTTGCGGAAATGGCAAATACGGAGCAGAGTGCACTCATCCATTGACCGAAACCTCGCTCAAGCCATGGGTGAACTTGACCGTTTATCAGGCAAAGTTTCCATCTCACCACTAATCAAAGAAAAAGCGGCTGTTATTTACCGCAAAGCATTAGACAAAGGCTTAGTCCGAGGAAGATCAATCAACGCCATCGTCGCAGCTGCACTTTATGCTGCTTGCCGCGGAAGCGGAATACCCAGAACCCTTCGCGAAATCGCTGAAGCAAGTCTTGTTGATAAGAAAGATGTTGCACGCTGCTATAGAATGCTGCTGCAAGAGCTCGATGTTCACATGCCAACTGCTGACCCGTTGACGTACGTTTCAAAAATTGCAGAAAAAAATGGAATACCAGGCAAAACACAGGGCGCAGCCATAGCAATACTCAGGGAGGCTAGACGAAAACGAGCTGCAGCAGGAAAAGACCCAATGGGCTTAGCCGCAGCTGCACTCTACATAGCTTGTCTCCAGCATAACGAAAAGAAAACACAAAAAGACATTTCGGAAGCAGCTGGAGTCACCGAAGTTACGGTTAGAAACAGATACAAGGCACTAGAGAAGCAGCTAAACCTCGAATTACCCGATTGAAAAACTTGTTTTTAGCTTATTACGTTAATTGAGGCTACTTTGGGCGCTTTGACTCGAGGCAAATTGTTTCTAGGGCTAGAAATGCCCAGAGGCGAAAATTTTTCTGAGACCCTATTTATGCAAAAATCAGGTCTTGATGGACCAGTTGAGGTTTTGAGACACCAAATAATAGATGTATCCTTTGACCAAACCAGAAACCTGGAACAAAAACTAAGCAGTTTAAAATGGTTGGAAAAAGTGGTGCAGTTTGGCGACAAGTTCAGGCTGCACGTGAGAAGCACTTCCGAAGCAGTTCCTCTTCTGGGCGACTTCGCCAGAGAAAATGACCTAAAGATCGTATCAATCAACTCTCTCAATCCCAGCTTAGAGGATGTTTTCGTCGAAATGACAGGACTAAGCCCTGAGATTATGGCGAATGAGAAAGAAAAAGGCAAGAAGGTGGCAAATGTTGGCTAAGTCCTGGGGTGGCACTACAATCAAAGCACTCTATATAGCATTAAAAGATGCTCGAGTTTACTACTTCAAAGCACCTAACTTCACCTACGGTATCTTGATTCCTGTATCGCTGTACTTGGCGTTTAGCATGGCTGGCAACATCAGTTCCAAACTGATTGTGGCGGGGCTGACTTCTCTTGTTATGCTTTTTGGAACGACATCTATTGAGGCTGTTGCTGTCGTTTTGGAGAAGCAAACTGGAACTCTTGACAGGTTGCTTTCTGCACCCGTATCGCTATTCACAATCGTGCTTGGGAAAGCGTTGGCAGGCTTCTTCTTTGGTTTAATACTCGCAGGAGTCGTGCTTTTTCCACTAGCCGTTGTTTCGGGTGTAGCTATTCTAAACCCGCTATTAGCCGTGGTTGCCATTGCATTTACTTCGATGGCTTTCTCAGCTCTTGGCATAGTCGCTTCGGCTTATGCGAAGTGGGTTCCCGAAGCACAGATGATTTCCAACTTTCTGAGGTTCCCGATGGTTTTTCTCTCAGGTACTTTCGTAGCCTTGGAAACGTACCCTTTTCAATTGCAGGTCGTAGCCCGTTTACTTCCACTTACGTACTCGGTGGAAGCTCTGAGAAGCAGCATCGCTAACTCTACGGTAACTTTGACTTACGCCGTTGATATTGGTGCTTTAGCTTTGTTTACTGTAATATTTCTGGCGTTGTCTACTGTGATACTCAAAAAGAGAATTGCCTGAATGGTTAGGTAGCCTTTTTGTTTAAACCTGGGGCCAGATTTGCCAGGTAGATGATTTGAACCCTAGGACAAGTGGAAACATCTCCCGCTTTCCACTCTTTTTTGTTATCACTACAGAGAAGATCAAGAAATCTAAAGCAAAACAACAGTAAACCTGTGTATGTTGGAGGAGTTCTATTCCAAACCCTTCTATTTCTTGCTTTCAGCTTCTATGCCAAGCAGATGTTTAGCCACTACGAGATGTATAGCTGGAACTATAGCGTGAAGACTGGTAAAGACTGCCAGCAGTAGCCAAATCAATGGTTGTAGGACAAGGGTGGTTTTCAAAGCGTCACCAATGATTCCTATTATAGCGAACAGAAAGCTAAGATAAGCAAAAACTGTACTCGATCTCGCACATCTGGTAATCTCAGCTTTTATGTGCTCACGGTTCTTGAAAGGTTGATTTTGTAATTCGCTTGCCATATTGGATGTCACCCCCTTTTTTCTGTTCTTAAACGTTAGCAGGCACTAATTTGGAGGAGGCTTAGGTTTTCTAAGTCTTGGCAGAAATCTCCCCGTCTTCCTCATGTAATCTCTGTATTGCTGCCCAAAACCTTTCTCAGAAGAGAGGAGTTCCTCCTCGAGAACTGCCTTCCTATATGCCATGCCCAGTATTGCAAGAAAGCCCACGATCAGAATTATGTTGAGAAATAGCAGGGTGCACGCGAGAAACATTAGAATTATACAAGTGTAGGTTGGATGTCTAATGCGAGAATAGACTCCTCTGGTCACTAACTCATGTTTTTCCATAACCTCTATGTGGGGCCTCATAAGCTGCCTGAGGGCCTGATATGCCATGCCATAAAGAACTATGCCAACTAAGAATAGAGGCACGGAAACGACCTGCAGAAACTCCGCCCCTGCAAAGGAAAGGTTAAGGGGTGTCCCATAAACCAAGCTTGGCACCGTTGCTCCAAGCAGATAAAAGATGAGTGGTAACAGAAGATCCAAGAAAAGCCAACCTTGGTAAAGAGCAAAGCCCGTGGGTTTGGAGGCCCTGACCGAGCCCAAATCTCGCCGTTTTCGACCGAAAAGTGCAAGAATGCCAAAGCGACTGAATGTGCCAACCGCTAAGAGAATTGAGAGAATGCGAACTACCCAGACATCGAGCATATTCACCGACCCGATTTTCCCTATTCTTCTACTCTTGCAAATAGGTGCCTAGATAGCGTATTGGTCTGTTTGTAATAAAAGACTTCTGCGTCAGATTCAATTAAACAAGATGAGAGTTTCCGACGGAACTTAGCGTTAGGCCTCGCTTGCCCCCTCACGCGGTTGGGGAACCGAACCTTATACATCAAGCCAGAAATTGAACTGGGGATGGGAGTTTGATTTGAAGTGCGATTCCCTTCCCCGTTTAGGGTTCAAAGAAGTGGCTTGCATCTTGATTACCTTGATCCTCCAGTTCGATAATCTAGCTTATAAAAATGAGCCTTGCTGACCAACAGGAAGGTTTTAATTACTATTCTGACTTTTTGGGTTTCCTTCTCATCAGAGTAGTATCGCCCAGCATTCGATCAGCTCCGTCTTTCATGCGTTTGTTATAGGCCGCCCTAGCATTCATTTCCTCAGTATCGGTAAGTTTCTTTCTACCGCAGTTCTTGCATTCGAGAATGTAGCTTGCATAGTCGGTTGACCTTTCAACGATTCTTCCTTCCTCATGGCAATCAGGGCAAATGACTATTGTGTTCTTTTTGTAGGGTTCAAACATTTTGGATTTCTCGGCAGGGTGGACTATCTACTGGTTAAGAATATAAAAGTCGTGAAGACCAAATTCATTTTAGAAATCAGTTGATTCTATCTGCAAACACTCAAGAAAGTGGCGGACCCGCTGGGATGCGTTTAATATATTAAGCAAATCCTTCATTATTCTCGAACAAGTTAGCGGGCCCTAATTAGTTCCCGCACCTCTTCGACGAGCATATTCTCATTTTAAGACTTCCTACCGACTTAGGATCCCTATCAGCTAATCGTAGGTCGCGCAGAGGTGGGGTCACTTAGGTTATAACCCACGTTTTGAACTCACGATGTTCGCTCTGTGGAAAACAGTGTTCACTTATCCTGCCTTCAATATAACAATGACTACAGCGCACCGGTCAGGGGTCTAAAAGGATCAACTATTCATGCATTGATCTGCACCAAAGGTCGCTTACATAGCGAAGAAACTGGCGAAGGCTGACCTGCCCTAAATAATAATCCTTTTTTCTTTGGGTAACAAACAGTATAAATGAATAGGAGGAGAAAAAAGAATGAAACATACGCGGTGGCTTAAACTCGCCGCTTTTGTCGCGCTGTCTTGTGTCTTGATAATCGGACTCGACGTGCTGCAGGCGGAAATCACGTTTAATCAACAGAAATCGAGCGTCATCAGCCCACCAACAGCCTCGCCAACATCGTCACCCACAACAACGCCCGCGTCGACTGGAGGCAACGGTGACCTCCAGCTTACTTTGGCACTTGAAAAAACCGTGTACAGCCTCGGCGAACCAGTCAACGTAACGGTCACGATTACCAACATCAGCAACCAAACTGTAAGCTTCACTCATACAGGATTGGATTTTGATTTTCGAGTTTACAACGACACGAACAATCTCGTATACCAATGGTCAAGTTTCAGAGCGATCGCTCAGTTCATAGCCATCGTCCCATTAGCTGCAGGGGAAAGCATGTCGCAGAACTTCACCTGGCTGCAGACGTGCAATTTCAACGCCTCGGTAGAAGGAGACCAAGTCTCGGCGGGAACTTACTATATCGTAGGTCAAACTGGCCCAACGTACGAAATACAGACCACGCCAATACAAATTACGATCGTCAAACCATAGCTCACATAGTAATGACTTGTTCTTTTTTGTTAAGAGGTTGTGACGACGCCATTAGTTACTACGAGTTTTTTTCGCGCAGCATTTTCTTGTAAATTTCGCCTATGTCTTCTTTAGTTTTCTCTCCCGGATGGTTGAAGCCGAACAGCGCGCTTTGAAAAGATTAGAAGAGATTGAAACAATGGGGGAATGAAGGGCGTTCAAACTTGATGCCTTATGCCTTCTCCACCCACATCGGACTGTCCGTCTCTATCGTGAAGAAACCTTTATGATCATCTGCCGTATCTTTCGGACAGCTCATGTATGCAGCGACTATTTTGATCCCAGCTTTCTTGACGTTCTCGTCGGAAAATAGTTTTTTAAGTGTAAGCCTATATCTACTGCGCTCGATATTTGGTTGACGAGATTTCTAAATTGTGCTAACTTGCTTTAGAGGTTAGTGTTTTCTGCGTCGAATTATTATAACTATGGCAGTGATAACTATAACAGCGATTATTACGGCTATTGGGAACACTAATTGTCCTATAGAGAATTTATTTGGTGCGGGTGAGGTTGAAGGTGATTGTTTAGGCGTTGTTTGTGGGTTGCCCAAAGCGTAAATATGGTGATCCCATGACCCAATGTAAACTATTCCTCCTGAAACTGCGGGAGAAGAACTCACGTGACCTTGGGTTGTGTATGTCCATACACTTGCTCCACTTGAGGCGTTGAGGCAGTAAACATTGTCATCCCAACCTCCCACGTAAACGTATCCGCCAGCGACCGCGGGAGACGAATTTACGCCGTCTTTAGTTGTGTAGTTCCATACTTTCTGACCCGTTGAGGCGTTTAGGCAGTAAACGTTTTTATCTGGGTTATCGGATACCCCCGACCCAACATAAACATATCCGTTGGCAACTGCGGGAGAAGAGTCAACCCAACCTTGCGTTGTGTAATTCCATAGTTTTGTTCCTGTTGAAGCATCTAGACAATAGATGTTCATGTCTTCAGACCCTATGTAAACACGGTCGCCAACAACTGCAGGGGAAGACATTATCAGTTTCCCCGTCGTGTAATTCCATATCTTGCTGCCCGTTAACGCATCAAAACAGTAAACGTTGTTATCTGTCGATCCAACATAAACATGACCGCCGAAGACTGCTGGAGAAGACTCAACAAGGTTTCCGGTTGTGTAATTCCATATTCTGCTACTGGTTAACGCGTCAAGGCAGTAAATGTTTCCATCCCAAGAACCCACGTAAACATAACCGTTGGCAACTGAAGGGCAAGACTCCACAGTGTTTCCAGTCGTGAAACTCCACACTTTGTCGCCTGTGGAAGCATTCAGACAATAAACGTTACGGTCGTAACATCCAAAGTAGACATAGCCATCAGCAACCGCCATAGAAGAACTTATTGCTGGACCTCCTGCCCCTTGGGGACCTGGGGTTGTGGTCTGGATTGTGTAGTTCCATATTTTAGATCCGTCTGATGCATTAAGGCAGTAGGCGATTCCGCCATCAGAGCCTATGTAGACATAGCCGTCAACGATTGCAGGTGAAGCCCCTATAGGGCTCTTGGTTGTGTAATTCCAAAGCAAATTGGCAGAAGTAGCGGGTGCTGTGCTGGCTGAGTAGCCTGTGTGAGTTAAGTCGTGGTGGAACATCGTCCAGTTATCTGAGGCAGTACTGGCGAATGCCTGCGATTCTATCGAAAATAAGAATGCCATCAGAAGGATCGAATAAAGAATTTTCTTGTTTGCGTTTTTCAACATTTTTTGCCCAGCGCTTTGTTAAACAAGTCTATGTCAACATTTAAATGTTGTTATAGTTAGGGACTTGTAAAGGCAAACTTAAAATCATGGCTGTCTAAGCAGTCCAAAAAGAAAAAACTTTTAGATTTTCATTCTTGAACTCTTTTTCCAGAATTATTTTCACTTCATCCTCATCCAAGTTAGGAATTCCATTCTTGTCTTTGTGAAGTGGGATTCCTGTTTCTCTGAGTGTTTCGCCTTTTGGAAAGTCAAGGAAAATGTAGTAGCGCCTATCGTAGAGCATTATGATCCTTAATGTGGTTAATTCCTTGTTTGGGGAAAAGCCGTTTTGCTCAAGGATAAATACGATTGAGCCTGGCTTCTTTTCTCTGACTAAGCGTTTGAATTCTTCCCATTTTCTAATCCTTACGTTACCCTCACTCATAATCTTGACATCAGTTTTCTTTTATCAGATTATTTACTTGCTTCTCAATTTCATCTCTGATTTCTCGTACTTTTTCGATTGGCTTTCCTTTTGGGTCTTCAAGTTTCCAATCGATTGTCGGTTTGAAGAATGGTCCGGGGCAGATTCCTTGGTCGTTGCAGCCCATAGTAACAATCAAATCTACATCTGCCGCCATTTTGGCAGTGAGCAATTTTGGTTTGTTATTTGAAATATCGATGCCTACCTCTTTCATTGCTTCCACAACTACTGGGTTAACTTTGTCAGCAGGTTTATTGCCTGCGCTGGATGCGACAAACTTGTCTTTTCCAAACTTATTGGCAAAAGCTTCTGCTATTTGGCTTCTACCCGCATTTTCAACACACACAAACAAGACTTTCTTCATTTTTCATGCTTCTGTTTTGTTTTGCAAAGGATAGGTCTTTCTCAAGCCTTTGATTATTTCGCGCGTTTGTTTCTTAGGTTGGTGCTTGATTGCGCCAGAAGGGCATATAGAATCACAACCCGTGCAAAGTACCACGCAATTATTTGGGTTTTTCACGATTGGTTTGTTCTTTCCGTTCTTTTCTTCAAATTCGAAGGTTCCTAATTTGCAGTAGTCAACGCATTTTCCGCAGTTGACGCATTTTTCATAGTCAATTGTGGGGTACCATGGTATCTGGCTTCGAGGAATTCCGTGCCAAGTTTCTTCAGCCATCTTTTTTCGCCTTTATTGCATATTGTTTTGTACTCATGTTCATAGCAACTTTTAAATATTGTTATAGACATTAAAGCAAACCATGTCAGCGAAACTGGAAAATCAGAACCGGTTTAAATCAACAGTATTCTACGCACTTTCCGATCCAATCAGGCTCGAAATAATATCATATTTGCGCGACGGAGAAAAATGTGTCTGCGAAATAGTTCCTCACTTAAACCTCATTCAACCACTCGTCTCACGCCACTTGAAAATCCTCAAAGGTACTGGAATAGTTAGGTGTCGAAAGGACGGGACCAAGAGAATGTACTCAATTGTTGATCCCAGAATATGCAAAGTCATTGATGATTTAACGTCAGAACTTGTCAGCGTACTAACAAAAGAGGTTCTGGATCAAATGACCTGCAGATAGAATGGTGAACAATTTGGAAACAAAAAAAGAACATATGAAAAAAGCTGAGAAAGTTATCCTGAACGCCTTAAAAACAGATTGTACTGGATGCAGCACATGTTCTGATTTTAAGGCAGACAACCTCCAACACGCATTAGCTAGGTTAAACGGGGTCTCAAAAGTCAAAGTTGACGAGATAACCGGCAAGGTCACAATAGAATACGACACACGAAAAATCATTCTCCCAAAGATCACTGAACGAATTGAAAAACTCGGCTACCGAGTTGAGATATTATCAAGAGAAGAAATCCAATGAGAGAACACTTCAAAGGCGTAATTCTAGTAATTTCACTTGGACTATTCGCTTTAGCAGGCGCCCTAATACCTGGAACCCAAGTAGGGTACGCACACGAAATTAGCATTGCTTTAACTTTAATTGCCGTTGCCTTAGGCTACCGCATCTATGCGCATGGCGTTCGATCTCTGCTTCATGGGAACGTCACTGCCCAATTGTTCGCAACCATTGCCATCTTCATTTCAGTAATGGCTGGTCTCGTCTTACCTTCAGCATCAGCCACTGGCACAGCAGAAGCAGTGGGTTACCTCACAGCATCAGCTATAGTGGCGTTCATAATACTCGCAGGTATGACGCTTGAAGAATACATTATCCATAGAACAAGAGGCGCGCTCGAGAAGCTCATAAACATGAGTCCCACCACGGCTCGCGTACGTAGAGACGGGGCAGAAGTTGAAGTGCCCATAGACGAGGTCAAGTTAGGCGAAATTGTCTTAGTCAAACCAGGCGATAAAATACCCGTTGATGGAACAGTAATTTCTGGACACAGCGCCGTTAACCAGGCAACGATAACGGGTGAATCAATTCCTATTGAAAAGACAGTGGGGGACCGCACATTTGCTGGCACCCTCAATGAATATGGAGCGTTAGAAGTTAAAGTTGAAAAAATCGCTGAGGACACTACACTTGCGCGCCTCATTCAACTAGTTGAAGAGGCTCAAGAGAAAAAAGCGCCCATACAGAATGTTGCTGACAGATTTACCACTTACTTCTTGCCAATCATGGCTGTTTTGGCATCTTTGGTCTTTGCAGCCAGCTATTTCACAATTAACTTTGACGCGGCACTCGCTAGAACCGTAACTGTTCTCTTAGTGGCGTGTCCTTGCGCGCTTTCAATAGCTGTTCCCGTCGCTGTAGCCGCAACAATTGGTAATGCGAGCATGAACGCCATAATAATCAAGGGCGGCACACATATCGAAAAGCTAAAGGACGTTACGCTTGTCGCATTTGACAAAACTGGCACGTTAACCATCGGCGAACCCAGGGTTGTTGAAATCAAAACCTTCGGTAATTACTCTGAAGCGGATACAATTAAGTATGCAGCAATTGCTGAGAAATTCTCAGAACACCCCCTATCCAAAGCCATCACCGCTAAGGCATCTGAGCTGAGCTTGAAAATTCCTGACCCCACAGACTTCAAAACTATTCCAGGGCAAGGCGTGGACGCCCATTACGGAAACAAGCATATCCTAATTGGAAGAAAGATGATAGCAATGGAGATTTCAGAAGCAGCTAATCAATTCATGAGCAAGGTCGAAAATGAGGGAAAAACAGCTATTCCAGTGACACTAAACAATAATGTCATCGGCATAGTCGTTGTGGCTGACACAGTCAGGAAGAATTCTTTGGAAGCTATACAGAGGCTTAAGCGTCTAGGCGTCAAAACTGCTATGTTAACTGGCGACAATATGCGGACTGCCAAATCTATCGCTGAACAGATTGGTGTTGATGAGTACCATGCGGAGCTTTTACCTGAACAGAAAGTTGCTTATATTGGAGAACTGAAAAAAGGCAACGTTGTTGCGATGGTTGGTGACGGTGTGAATGATGCTCCTGCATTGGCTAATTCGGATGTTGGGTTTGCGATGGGCGCTGCTGGCAGCGATGTAGCAATTGAGACGGCTGACGTAGCTCTGCTTGGAGACGACCTGACTAAGGTTGATTATGCCATTAGCTTAAGTCGGAAGGCGTTCAACAGGATGAAGGGGAACATAGTTTACGCCTTTGTTTGGAACATAATCGCATTGAGTTTAGCTGCCTTTGGTATCTTAAATCCTGTTCTAGCAGTTGTTCTTGCAGAAGCCGGATGCATATCAGTGGTAATCAATTCCGCTTTGCTGTTGCTGAGTAAGCCAAAGGCGTTTGCAAAGATTAATGGACAGGCAAAGTAATGAGGTAATTTGTATGAAGAATAAAGATGTAAAAAAGACTGTGAGGAAAGCATATTCAAAAATAGCTACTGGTAGCGACTCTTGTTGCTCTTGTGGCTGCACAGGTAATGATTCTCAAACAACCCACGGGGCGCCAGGATATCTTAAGTTCCCATGTCCATTCGCTTCAAAACTCAAGAAGATAATAGAAAAGAAAGTCGAAATAGGAAGTATAGACCACACTCATTAGAGGATGCGTAATGCCGACATTTCAATGCATAAAATGCAACCGTAAAACTAGAGCAGAATATGAAATAAGCTGCACTGGTTCAGCAAAACGCAATGTAGAAAAACCTCCAAACTGCTGCGGCCAACCCATGATAGAAATAATTGACGACTAAAAACCGAACCCCAATTGTAATCATGCATGATATTGGATAGTGATTTGAAAATTGAGCAAACTCAAAGAAGATAAGAGAGCCTATTCGGAATCAAGAACAGCTTTAGGTAACATAGGCATTCTCCTGTGGATAGCCCTAGGCACGATCGCCATTTGGTCCCTGAGTTTAGTGGGAGCATTGATTTTCGCGTTTGTTGCCTTCATAGTGGTTTACGGCGTTGTGCGAAAGCAACTCTGCAAGACTTGCGCTTACTGCAAAACATGCACAATGGGTTTTGGCAAGCTTTCAGAGTTAATCTTCGGAAAAGCTGAACTCGGAGGTGTAAAGCCTCGCACTTTGCAAATATTGCTTGTTGTCACTTATAGCTTATTGACTGTTATTCCAACAGTACTTCTCGCGGTTTCAATAAACCAAGAATTTACATTGTACAAGATTTTATTGTTGGCTTTTCCGCTACTGATTTTGTCCTACAGTGTGGCAACGAAAAGAAAAAGAGAGTTCATGAAAAATTAATCTTAAGCTGGCTGAATCCTTGAGCAAGGACAAATGCTTACATTCGGGGTTACCGCTTCAGGCGAGTCTCGCCTGAGGTATAAGCATATAAATCGGTCAAGTTAGTATTTGCCAAAAACGATTAAGCTGAATGATGAGGGCGGAGTGTTTTGAGTTTCTTTTTCATCCTCCTCAATTGCTTTAAGAATATGATTCGGAAGAAGTTGAGGTAAGTGTGTCCAGAAAAAGACCCAATTAGAGCGTCCGTTAGTTTGTAAACAGAACTGCCCAAAATTATTAGGATATTTCGTTATGAACTCTGTGAAAAGGATTTCTAGAGGTCTCAGAGAATTGAGATGTAAGTCTAGTAATCCACTCAAAAAGCCATTTATCACCGAGCTCTTTGCTTTCTCATCAAGGGATGATAAATCAGTATTCTCATAGATTTCTTGCAATGTCCTCAGAGATTTATGTACAGTTGCGCTTCTGTCTTTTGCATTCCAAAGCAAGTTTAGCATTTCAGGAGTAATCTTTGCAGGCTTTCCTACCTTATGCACTCCTTGCTCGATGTCTCGGTACTCTTGGCAGAAGGAGAGAGTTATCCGATAGCTGGTTTTTTCGACATAGTTCTCGGTTATGAGCGAAACATAGAAACGGAGGTTCTTGTTGAACGTTTCTAGAGTCAGTTTCCTTGAATCCCAAAAGCTTATGCCAGCTGTTCTTCTCATTGCTTCCTTAAAACTGGCTGAAGGTTCTTCAACATAGACGTAAATTTTTATCCTGTCATTTCTTTTTGAAAATGTTTCTAGTTGATGCACATCCTTTTGCGCTGGCTTTTTCTTAACCTGTATCAGGATTCTATCGGTTTCAGCTGGTTTTGAACACTCCAAGTCAGCAGCCTTTTCACCCCGTCTGTCTGCTTTGTGTGCATTATAAACATCATACCCATCACCCTTGAAAAGAAAAGCCAATATTTCTTGAATTTCCTCTTCCGAATAATCCTTCCAAGGGATTTGATACATCTCGGTAAACTTCCATGCTACCTTTTGAGAGCTAACTTTTTAAGTCTTTGCTCAAAAGTTTAAAACAGCTTTTGTCCACTTAATAAGTTGCTTAGGCTTGAACCCAAATGAGGCTGTGTGAAAAGTCAAATTTGTTTCAATAAATTGCGCTTTATATGTATAGAACATATCCCAAAAGCAATTTTTTGGACATAAAACAAGCAATTTTCTGAAATTGTAATTAGTTTTCACACAGTCTCAACAACCACGCGCGCTACAAAAAAAGGGAGTTTATCTCGCATGTGCGAGAATTTTCCTACGACTAGTCTTACCAATCTATAGGTTTGTCGTAGTCTTTTATTCTATAAGGAAATCTTGGGTCAAGTTTCTCAACGTATGCTTGATATTCTTCGGCCATTGCCATGGCTTGTTCACCTCCATGCTTTTTGTCAAAGAAAGAAGGAAATTTGTTGGTAGTTTTGCAAAGCGTAAGTCTCTTTTACGTCTTAGTAGACAGGGTAGCCATCGCCGACCTCTCGCACTTTTTTGCCGGTGACTGAGTCGCGAATGAAAGCGTCTACGTGTGGATATGGGTAGTTCACGGATGTGTGGATTTGTGAGAGTTCAACGAAATCTTCTTCAGGCATTTTTTCACCTCCATTTGATTTTTAATTTGAGTTTCATCACCAATCAACGGGGTAGATGCTTGGATCTGGACGGGGGTACGGATAGTAAGGGTCGGGGACAGGGTATGGGTAGTACGGGTTTGGGTCAGGATAAGGTAACCTTGTGGGAAGTTGCAATTGACTAGTCGTCGTTTCCTTCACCTCCTTTCTGTTTATGTTGGAATGGTTTTCGACGTTTTGCGAGCTTAACTTTCAGGAATTTTGTGCTATACCAGCCTATGACGAGGGAGTATCGGCCAAAGTAAAGCAAGTCTCCAAATGGATGGGGCATTCGAAGCAAGCCCCAGTCGTACAGGGCGTCAGTTAAGATGTATATTGTCCCCAATGTCAGGTAGGGTTTTGCAGCAACAAAGAGCGTCAATATTTTATTTTTTTTCGCCAAGTTACGTATCATTTTAACCACCGCAAAACATATTGGCGAAACCCATCGACGGCTAGAAACTGAAAGAAAAGTTACCGAGAATTAACCTTGATTTAGCCTCCGTTTTGGCAATGTATTGGGTCCACGGATTATCGGTCCGAAAGGATCATGTTTCGTTTTACATAAGTCGCGTCTTCAGTGTTTGTCTCTTATGCCTTGTATACACTGCTATGGCCTTGGAAAACCCGATGGAAGTTGTAACCAAGAGTGAGACTAATACTTGGAGAATGAATGATAATGCGACCACTGGTAGAATGTAAGACATTTTTTGGACCGGTGACATTATCAATACTGTGAGAATTGCGAAAACAGAAGCCGAAAGGACATTCCTCTTAAAGATCGAACTGGTAGTTTTTTTCCTAAAAGCTTGTAAATGAAATAGACCAAAGCAGTTAACAAGCGAGATAACAATTCCAGGCAAAAAGACAACTAGAACGTCAACAAATGAGTTTTCGGGTGTCGCTCCAAAAAAAGTTACACCTACTAATGCGACTGGAAGCACGATTCCATATTGAACCAGACAGCCCATTACGCCGGCATAAACTGCGTTTTCGAGGGATGGAATGTAATCCATGTCTTTGCTAACGAGAAACTTCTTGGTTTGCAGATTTTCAATGCGTTCTCGCAATGAAGGCGTGTTCTGACAAAACTTCGCAATAATGGTGCTAACAATTCGGTTAGAGTCAACAATTCTTGATATTGATGACTTCAACTCTTCAATTTTACCACCTTTTTCTGAACTGCCTACTTTGTCTTGCAGCATCCAACTTCCCCAACCTCCTATGGCTGAAAAAATTGGAAGATTACTGTCCAACGTTGCTAGCACGCGGGCATCCGCGAGGGATTCCCTTAACTTGGATATAGAATTCATAATGACAACTGGAAAAGCTACTAGAATAAAGAAAGTGAAAATGAAACTTGTTACCCAATGTATTGGGGACATGTTAAGCTTAGAACCCACAATTACGACGCCTGCGATCAAAAAAACATAAGCTACTACGAACCATAATTCTAGAGCTTTCACAAGGGCTTGACCCCATGTCCAGAAGGCAACATCTCTGTTCCTTATGTGGGATAACTCATGGAGAATTACTGTTCTTAGGTCATCGCGAGACATTGATTTTAGGAATTCTTCGCCCAAGATCAGTTTGGCTCCGTTGTTTGTTCTGCCAAAAACGAGACATGCGTCTCCTGTGTTAGACACCAGATAAGCTGTTGGCGGTTTAGAAAGGCGGATGGTTTCTGAACATGAGCGAACGAGACTGGCGACGTCTGGATACTTCGAACCTAATTCTATCAGTTTTCTATTTCTTGTAAACAAATAAGGTCCAACAAAGAAGCTAACTATAACAGCAATCAAAAACGATGAGTAAGCACAGGCAAAAATTCCGTTTTGCAAGTTTGGTTCGGTAAAAAACTGAAAAAGTGCCGCGTACACCAAAGAGAAGAAGAATGAGAGCAGGGCTAAGAATAGGACGAGCATTCGTACGATAGATTCTTCCACGACTACTTCAGCTAATTAGCTCCTCTCCATCTCTTATACCTTCAATTGTTTGGAAAATGTTATAACGTGTTTGCTTTAGTATAATAAAACAATGGTATCTAGTTCGGATCGTTAATTTGATGGCCAACAAAGAGATAGAATATATTGGGATGCGATTCGCGTTTTTGAGCGGGGGATCGCATAAGGTTGTCATTCCCAAACCAATAGTCGAAGAGCTATGGCACAAGATTACTGAGCTTCTTGTCCCTGTCTGTTTTCTTAAGTCAGGAAATGACGTAATCATAGAAGATATCGAAAATATCATGAGGAATCCTGCTCTTTATGGCGACGATTTTATTGATACGGTTCGTAATGATTGGAACGAATATGCATTTAGAAAGGTTACCAGTAAAGAGAAGGCGCTTCTGGGCAGGTTCCTTTCGGGAGAAATCAATGAGCTCTTTTATAATCAGCAACTTAATCGCTACCGCCAACCCTATCACAATGTATCTAAACAATTCAGAGCCATACTAGTCTCAAGGGGACTACATTTTGGTGATCTCAAAGACGATCGAGACATTTCAGAAATGGAATCACTGCTCGTTGAGCGTGAAAAAGACGAAGAGTGCTCCGAGCTAGTTGAGCGAATTGAAGCAATAATAAATGAAAGAAGAGACTTGCAAGAAACACGCGTGCGGCTTGAAGAACAAATTAAGGCAAGAGCGATTAGCAAAAAATTAGGTGAATCACTGAGACTAAAACTCGAAAGGGAACTATCATTCAACGAAGGTCGTTTGGAGCGTCTCAAAAAAGCAATTGCTTCGGCGCAGCAGTAAAACTTTGCCAAGACAAGTTTGCTCTTAAACTTAAGCTCATTCAGAAAAGAAAACATGTCTGGGGCCAAAAACCTTGCGATATACCCAAAATTCCACTAAATTGGGTTTTGCAACATTGGTGATTGGAAAGGTTTGGTTATTAATTGCGTTTTCTTTGGCGTGTTGGATATTCTTGTCTTCTGACTATGGGAACATATCTACAGATCCCCTGAGAATATCGGCACTTTCAGTAACTCTCACTATATTGATTTTTTGTTGGTCAACCCAAGTATATGGACTAATCAAAGGCATACAATTCTGGGCAGATCCGTATGGCCAAATGCTTCGTGGCTTGAATACAGCCGAAATTGATCACAAGTTTCAGGAGCACGCAGCAGACCTCGCAAGAACAGTTGGAATTACTTCACCAAAAATTCTGACATGTAGTAATTCTCCTTCTGTTTTTACGTTTGGCACAAGAAGTAGCGAGACTCTAATCGTAATCTCAAAACAATTGCTCAAGGATTTGAGCAGAGACGAGCTAAACGCAGTCTTGTTCCATGAAATGTTCCACATCAGAGAAGATTCTGAAGATAGCAGTTTTAGAGTTTTATTCCAAGAAGCACTAAACACGCCGATAACCTTCATCTCGTTGGAACTACTGCTCTTAGCTTCCACGGTACCTCTCTTAGCCGTTTTCGGGATAAGGCGGGTCTATGTGGGGTATGCAGAATATCAAACGGTTTTTACGATTTTTTATGCGTTGCTTGCAGTTTTTGTAGTACTAATGGCCCTCATACTGGTTTGGGCATGGGTATATCGCGGGGGCCTTTCCAGCAGGGACCTATACATAAGAGAATTACTCGCAGATTCATACGCCGCAATACTGACACGGAACCCTTCAGCGGTTGAATCTGCAATAATGATAGTAGGCAAAGCCTCCTTGTACGGATCTAATAGATCTATTTCACGTATCGGACAGTTAGGTTTCGCTCAGGGCTCAAAGGAAAAATTAGGAAATAAGAATGAACTTACCTTCGCCAAAATGTTTTCTACGAAATTTCGATCTACATTTAATGTTTTCCATTTTAGGACACCTTTGAAGACAGCCTGTCCACCCACAACGCGCATTGCTTTGCTTAAGAAATTACAAGAACTTATTGAAGGGACAGTCAAGATTACCGTATCAAGATCTCATGACGAAGTAGGGAAGTCATTGGCAATCATGAAAATTCCAAACTGTGCAGTAAAACTGTTGTTAAATGAAAAAGATATCTTAAAGAGATTATTCGATTATGTTAGGAAAAACCAAGATTCATTCAACCTGCTTGAATGTGCTGAAGCAATTAAAGTTGAGCCATTCGAAGCGTTTCTAACGTTGGTTGCAGCCGCCAATTACGGATACTTGGATTTCTAATGAAAAGAAAAAAAATAAGTGGAGTGCGCCAGAAATTCAAGCTTTTTATTCTTCATTGCGGGGCGTGGCTTCCAGATATTATTTATCTCTCTGAGCTGACTTTGAAAAGAAGGTGAAATAGTTAATGGCCACTACAGACAGTTCGCGCGCTGGCTTGTCCCTTTAATTGGTGTAAAGTGGTTATAATTCTTATTTTCGGATTTGGGGGCAGATTTGAGGTGCACAGTCCTTCCTTGTTTCTTTGCAGTAGCCGCCTTTCTCGAACCGGCAAACATGCCTGAGGCGACTGAAAGCGATGGCGACAAGCTCCGCCTGCGGATCCTCGAGTGCGGCATTGATCTGCTTGGTGGCTCGAGATGGAACAAGATAGGCAAATTTGGGTCTTCCGAAACCGTTCGCAGCCACTTTTTCCCTAACAATGAGGCCTTTAGCCGTTAATCGCTCGAGATGCTGCTGCAGAGCGTTATGGCTGAAACCTACTTCATTCAACAGAACGGTGAAACCTCTCGGTTTGCCGTCCTTAAGCGTGGCCAAAATCTTTTCATCAAAGAAGTCCATTACGGGCTCTAATAAGAAAAATCTGACTTATAACCATTTTTAACCATTTTAGGGACAAGGCAGCGCGCTAACCGAAAACTTGTCACCCCATGCGCAAACCCATAAATATTCCGGATGATGAAAGCAATCACTCCAACTTAAGCGAGGAGGACTGTTTAGCCTCCAAAGACACGTGCTTGATGTGTTGAGCGAAGCGAAATCCTGAACGAAGTGAAGGACAGAAGGTCGCCCGGTCCGACCCACACCTATTCGCCTAGAAAAAAGCCTAAGAGAAAAGTGAGTTCCAAGCGCGCTATGAAGATGTTTTTCCTAGTCCAATTGTCTGAAACTCGGCGGGATCCAACGCTCAACTAAATAGGTTCTGAACCCTTTTGGGTATTAATCCCGCCCGGCTTAAACCCTTGGCCTGCTTGCCAAAGGGTGCATACTCTGACAATTCTGGAGAGCCCTGCTTCTGTTAAGTCTTCGGGCGAAAGGATTATCGGATGAACGAAGACGGCCATGAGCCCAGCCAATTGGGGTGCTTCGCAGTTGCACAAGACTTATATCACAACCGTCCATATGAACGTTTATGGCCCTGTCGACGCTGAACCCCGCTACGGTCCCAGACGTGATAATCACCCTTCTCTCCGCTGACAAGAAGTTAGCCAGCGACGCGGAAAACCGGTTGCAGGAGCTATTCACGAACGCGAAGAGCCAGCAGGACTCAGCCTACTTCAGCAACGCGCTGTTCGTTATCCACGGAAAAGTGGCCGAGGTCGAGGCGCTTCAGGCCAAGATGACTGACGAGGTGAACAACTTCCAATCGATAAACGAGGAGGGCGCCCTCGTGGTCGGAACCCTCGCGACCGCCTTGACGCAGATGGGGAACATCGCCTTAATGACTGCCGTCGCTGGCACGGCTGCCGCGGTCATCAAGGCTGTCTTCTCACTCACCAAGCTCCGCTACAAGAACGCGAGGCGGAAGGACCTTGAGACGGGGACCACCGAAGTCCTGATGCAGGCGACGACCGAGTGTGTGAAGATCTACAACGAAGCGTACAAGCCCGGCGAAGAGATAAAGGTGACCGGGTTGCTGGAGACCCTGAGCACGAAGGCCGCCTTCCACGCGAAGAGCATCATTTAGATAAGCTAGACGGGAATGGCTCAGGAACCCGACGCCCGCGGGATGCTCAGGCTCCCACGTAGAACTTCACTATCGCGGGAAGCCAAGCGTTAGAATCTAGGGGAGTGTTTGAGACGAGACGATTATACCTTCTTGTTTGGAACAGGTTCTGAACCCTTTCGGGTATGGGGACGGGCCTGCGCTGTACTGTGAGTCTGCCAGAAGCTTTCCCGGTTTCACGTATTCTGACGCTTTCGCAAACAGACTTAGGGAATGTTTTTTCTCATTCTGTCAGTTTGTTAAGTAAGTAACTATTCCAAGATTTTCAGTCTTAAAGTCTAATGGTCTGCAGTTCCCTTTTCCTAAAAGTCCAATCCTTAGAACAGTACGTTCATATAATTTTTGATGCCTCTAAAACACATTGTGAAGTATAGACGTTAAATGCATTTGTTTAGAAATGCAAAAGGTTTAGAACTTAACTCGCTAATGGATGAATGGAGACGTAGGTTAGCATGGACAAATCAAGACCTGCTAAGCCTCATATGCGCCCTCTTTCAATTATTGCCATTCTTTCCTTTTAGGTACTTTGGCATTATCTGAAAATAATCCTTGCAGTTCACTTTGCATTTTGCACATTTGTTAACACTTTACAGAGTCGTCTATTATTCGGAACCATCATTAACGTGTTTATAATAAAATATTATATACCAAAACGAAATAGTAAGTAAAATGTAAGACGAAGTTAAAAAGAGGGAAATTTGGGAGACTATGATAAATGAGCACGGAAATAATTCTTAAGGTTGGCGAAGGCGGTTTTGTTCTTAAAGAAAAAGGTGATAAAAAATATATCGCAGCTACAGGTCCCCGCGGCAATCTTATCTTAACTGACAAACGTTTAATCTTTGCTAAATCGTCTGTTGGGTTTGGGAAGCGTGCGCTAGTTAACGTTTCATCAGGAGCGCTCATTGGCGGCTATATTGGGAAAACAATGGATATGGTTAAGCCTGAGGAACTGGACGAAGCATTGAAGCTTCCTGACAGCTTCTCAATACCCGTATCGGATTTGGTTGATGCTAAGGCTGAGTCAGGGAAACTGAAAGTAAGCTTTAAAAGCCCTGAGAAGATAACAAGCTGTACTTTTTTGGTAGTAGGGGGAGTACTAAGTTCACCTCCACGGAACGATTGGGTTGAAGCCATAAAGGGTGCGGGCGCGGTAGTTCTGCCAACTCAGTCCGTATGCCCGATATGCAAAGGTCCGTTAACATACATTTGGCAATACAAAAGATGGTACTGCTACAAAGACCAGAAATACGTCTAGACAAAAACCAACACCAATCCCTCTACTCTTTCACCATTCAAAGAATGCGGCGGCCTCGTCACATTTGAGCAATCGATTTCTTTGTCTCTATCCTTCCTGTTTTGTGATAGGCCTTTGAGTATGAGTTTTTCACATTCGTGAGCAGTTTTGACTCGCTGAATGTTTTTAGATAGCTTACGTTCGACTCGCAGTGCGCTGGAACGTGTGTGTCATTTCCCAGAAGGAAAGTCATGATGGGGAGTAAGATGTAACATTGTGCACTAAAAGTTAATCCCCCCTGGCATTTTACTACATCTACTATATTATAGCCCAGGTTTAGCAATTTCGCCCGCACGATTATTGTGCAAAAGTCCCCAGTGCTCGAAAACTATAGAAAAAAGAGAAGTTGACGGTAGGCTAAATGACAAAACTAAACCAGGTATATTGTACAAAAACTTTTGCCTTCAAAGATTATTTTCATAAAGCAAATTTTTCCGACCGAAAACGTCCATGCTCCAAGACACCAATAAAAAAAACAAACTAAGCAATTTGGAAGCGGGAAAAAACGGCAAACGAATGTATGAGTAACCAAGAGTTTTCAGTGGGTTTGCTTGATTTTTATCTTGGGGCAAAGTTGGCAAAGGCCGTGTAGAGGCTCACCATGTTCAACGGTGAAGATTAACGTTCTTAATTCATTAGTATTTTTGATTAAGTTTTCTGTGTAATTTTTCTCGGTTTCTTTGATAAAAGCAACACGTTCAGGACCAACAGTGTTGACTAATTTTTCCACTTCTTTCCAATGCTTCTTGGGAATGGCGTATTTCTTGATATTAAAGTTTATAATGTACTCTAGCAGTTTCTCTTTGTCTATTTTCGGGTCATAAACTTTAAGACTTTCTGCCATTTCTCTTCTTTGATCGGTGAGCTTTTCTAAAGCAACAGTTTCAGCATATATCTGGGGATAACCAGTTTTCAAATGTTCTCGTGCCATATCGCTCAGAACTAACGCATCACGCGTTTTCATTGGGAGCGTTCTTCTGTTTCTGAACAATTCTGGATGGTCAATAGAGACGGGTAACCCTGCTATAGTGTCGAGCAACTTCTTCGAGTGATTGATAGCCAATTCATAATCATGTTCTGTTTCATAGGTTCTGACATTCTCAAACCACTGCCAACCGGCATCGCTTTTTTGGGCGAGCCCCCAATATTCCATGTAATCAAGATATCGATCTAAAGTCTTGTCAGGAAGGCTTGTTACCTTTTTCAGGTCGCTCCAAGTTTCAGGTTTTTCCTTAAGAGATGTAATTATCTGCTTGATTTTTTCCTTGATTAGATCTCGCGGCGCCATGATTTTCCCTTCTTCGCTAATTGACAGTTAACAAAGACACATTTCCCATGACTCTGACAGTAAAGTATTGCTTACTGTCAATTTATGCTTTATTGTTGTGATAAGAATGGCGAACAAAAAGGCGCTTGCCAACATCAATGAACATGTTTCTGCAACTCTAAAAAAAGTGATCGCAAAATACGACGAATGCGGTCGCCACACAAATACCAGCATTCTACCAGAAACGCCTTCAGAAAGAAACGTCCCAGAAAGTAGAATGCAAAAAATAGAAAGACAGGTGATGTTAAGTGGCGAGTAAATCTTTACGTGAGCAGATGCAGGAAATTTTGAATCGTTTAGGCATTACTCTTACTGTCGTCTGGACCCCAAATTCAAATAAGCCCATTCATGGCGAAATCAAACAAAATATTCTTTATGTTTATGACGAGCAGCAAAGCGATGCTTTGGCTACTTTTATACATGAGGTAATCGAGTTTAAACTCAAGGAAATGACCAAAGTTTATCGAGAGCTAGTTAATAGTCTGATTGGCGGTTATGAGAAACTTGCTTATCAAGAAAAAGAAAAATTCATAGAGTTTATTCCAAAATTGTTAGAAGCGCAGAATCTTAAGGAAAAGGCAAAACATAGGCAAGAAATTCCATAATATTTTGCCGGCGAGTCAGCCATTCATAGCTAGCTATCCCGGAGCTGAACCAAGTGAAAACATTAAGAACGACTATCGTGGTGTGGGGTTAAATATTTTCTTCATTGAACAGTTCGCATTTGACCTCAACTCTTGGGCGAAAGTTTGTACCCCTTGCCTGAAATTTTGAATACTGTCTGTCCCTTTGCTGTCTGTCCATTTGTGGATTTGTATTCTTGCCCTATTAGTTCATAAGCGCGAGAAAATGCTCTGAACCATTCTTCACATAGTTCGTCCCTCACGCCCTTCAGTAAAGCCCCAAACTCTTCTTTATGCAGTTTCCAGTACGCATTCAGTTTTTTGTCTGACGTTGATTTGCAATAACGCAAAGGCTGCATCTCGAATGTCTTGGCAAAACAATTATTGAGTGGGAAAGCAAAGGTTGGCTGCTTCACGGATATCAGGCCACAGGCTCGCCGTCCGCAGTAAATCACTACTTGCTGTTTGAGAAGGGAGATCAATAAGCGAATATGGGCTGCTTCGCGAAGACTTTCATATTATTTTGGATTTGCAACGTTACATTTTGTGGTTTTTACCGTTCCCAGACCGTAATTTCTACCGCAAGCTGCCCTCTTTTCGACAGAGATGCCCAATATCGATTCTGTTAGTCCCAGCTGTTTTATCATTCCGACTACGCTGTTCTTAGATTCTAAGGTGAACTATTCGATTCCGCTGGGTAACTATACCCCTCATCTACTTTCTTCTGCATTTTTCCCGCATAGCCCCTGACGCCATTCTCTTTTATGCTCTGTAGGGCAGGGTCGAAGTATTTGCGGTAAGGCTTTAGCTTCATGCAAGACTGAGCTTCTCCACATTCTGTGCAAGTGCGGTAGCCTTTTTGTCTTGCACATAGACGCACTTTGCAGTTCGGATCACCCCCATTCTCAAGGCAGCCTGCACAATAACCGAACATTTTCACCAGACCATCCATCACTTGTTCGAACTCATCATAATGCTTGAAGCTTGGTTCCCAGTTAGCAAGGTCAGGCATAATCTTGGCAAATCCATATGAATCGAGGATGCCGCGGAGGTTATTGACTGCTTCCCTTATTTTTCCTTGACGAATTCTGCAGGTTCCACAGTAAAGCCCGCAGTATCCCACTAAGCTGACAGGGTCTATTACAGCCATATCTACACCTTCAAAGTGTGTTCTTAGATCTCTCCCTTCTAATATCTTCATGTGATGATTGAGTTATAGCTTTTCCGTAGTGGGCTCGCTGGGATTTGTTTAAAATATTAAGCAAATCCTTATTTTTCCTTGAAAAAAGCTTGAAACGGGCCCGCTGGGATGTGCTTAATATTTTAAGCGAATCTTGTCTCGAATTGAGGACAAATCGACTGGTGGAGCCGCTGGGACTTGAACCCAAGATCGCTGCGCAGCCTTTCAATGGTTATCCGAGAGTTTGAAAGTCGACCTGACTAGGGTAGAATGTAGCCCGGGAGTAACCGTTCCCAGACTATAATTTCTACCGAAACCCCCACTTTTTTCTTAAGTTCAGTATTTTGACCTTCTACATATATGACGCACGAGCAATGATTTGTGACTGCAACATCACAGTAACACACTGTTTATTAACCGCAATTACCGCTAACTGTCGAGAGGTATGTATATGAGATTTCATGTAACATTCACTGTTAGGGACTCAATTTCTCTTGCTGAGATAGCTGGAGTACAAAACAGGATTGGAGATGCAATACAAAAAATAATGCAGACAGGAAAGGTCCAGGCCTCTGGTGTGTTGCCTGATAGAAAACTGTTCTTCCTGATCGAGGCGGATAATGCTGAAGACCTGTGGAAGTGGTTTGCACCCCTCTTCGATGTTGCCAAACCGGAAATACAGCCTATAGTACCCTTTGAGGTTCTGCCCAAGCTCTTCGAGGAAATGCAAAAACTTCGATACTAGCTAAGTTGATTTTTTTGCCAACTAAAGAAAAAGGAACAAAAGACGATCCTTGGATTCTCAAAACTCCACCTGGGACTTCTGAATTCAAAGCATACAAAGATGAAGCCGCTGACCCGCCAGCAATCGTTGTGTGGGTAGGCAAAACAGAACTCAGATACCATCTCCGTTGCCTGGACGACCTGCATAAGATGTTGAAGAATAAGGGAGATTGGATGCCGCTTGGCAGTACAGATGAGCAGAAGCCAGCTGAGGAAGGAACAGTTGAGGCATGGGGTAGATCACCTAAAAATCCTGTGGGCGGATGGTATGGCATCAAAAAAGGCTTACGTGGACGATTTGCAAACTATATACCGCCAATCTTGGAAGCTTTAGGACTAGCAGAAGTTGAACATAACCCAAGGAACAATCGAATGCGAGCACTCTGAACTTTCTTCTTTCCCTTTTTTGTAAGAGGCTAATTGAAGTCGCTGGGTCTCGAACCCAAATGGGTTCGGAACCTTCAAAGAATATTTAGGCAGGAGTCGGACCGGACTTACCCCCAAACTGGTACGAGTCCCTGCGCTGAATGTACCTTTAGCTTTTTTCTGGTTTTGAGCTAAAATTTCTGGAAATGTGGGATGCGCTTAAAACATTAAGCAAATCCTCTATTTTCCTTGAAAATGTTGGAAGCGGGCCCGCTGGGATTCGTTTAAACTATTAAGCGAATCCCTGCTCAATAAGCAAACATCGCGCGTAAAGAGTCATTTTCTGTCCTCAGGCAAAGGGAGCCGTACCGGGCTTATCCCCTACATGGTATGAGTCCCTTTGCTCAAACTAGCTGAATAGGCTATTTTTATGAAGTTTGCATCATGCCTACTGTAGAGTTTTTGTTTTTTCTGGACTGGCGAAGATTTCCCAATTAATGTTTACTCTCAATCTATATTTAGTGTGCCCTGATATGCCGCGCTTTTTTTGCCCTGGTGGCAAGTATAAGGGAGTTGAAAACTACGATGTTGACTCTTTAATTTGAACGGTTAAAAGCTTTACGACTAGCGCTACACATAGAAAGGGGCATCTTGAATTTGATTAGTGCTTGTCTGATTTGCCTAAACTCTCTGAACCGTACAGCCTTTTGTATAGATAGCCAATAACTATTCCAAGAGCGAGAAACCTTGGAATGTTCATTACTGTGTCGACAAAAAGGTAGACATAGGCATTGCGTAGATTGCCAAAAGTTGAAAGGACTTCTATAACGACTACGGCAACAAAGCTAAGAATCAAGGCTTTTAAAATTGGATTTTTTGTCGGAATCTTGTCAAAGAAACGAAGCAGGAAAAAGCTGACAAAGAATCCGATAATCATACCAGCAGGCAAAGAACCAACCCAAACCGTTTGCGCGCTCCATCGCGCAACTCTATAATCCGCTGCGATGGGAAGCAGGGAAGTTGCGATGGAAGTTGCCCAGAAGGCTAATCCGCCCACGACCGCCAGTACTACTATCTTTCTCCAGATATCTTTTGATTGGGCCATCTTTTTTCTCCCTCTTTACTTAATCATAGTCATTCTATTTCTGTTCCTTAACAGCCATAATCAAAAGCCACAACATAAGAGAAATTTCCGCAATGAAGCTAATCACATTTCCCGGATAAGCTAATATTCCGTAGTCGGGGAGAAGGAAACCCTGTAAAAACCAACTCATATTACCGAAGAAATCAATGATCAGCAGTATGCCTAAAAATCTGGGAAGAGAGCGCGATTTGTAAACTAAATAACCAAGGGGAAGTAACCAAGCGCTAAAAAATATCTGGGCGATTAGAAACCCATTTGTGTATAGATTGAGAGATGACATTGCCATGGCTTGCAGTTGACCTGTTTGAAATGCGTTTAAGTAATTAGCGCCGCTCAAAAACTGAAGGGCAGCAAATAGATTTAGCGCATTAATACATTCTACAGCGACACCGCCCAAGTTTAATAACAAGAACAGCAAAGCCAGGTTTTTGTTAACCGGTTTTAACAACACATATAAAGCCCATGCCGCTAAAACAAAAAACACAGCAGATACTAGCTCAGTTACAAAACCGACCCGGAATAGCCCCTGAGAAGACACAATATTATTGGCTGTGGCTACTGCATCTCCGGATACAATAAATCTTCCGCGAATATACGTGGCTAAGACAGTAGTTAATATAAAAATGAGGTAAAAAAGCCCCGCCATTCTTGCGGTCTTCCGTGGCGATTTATCTGCAATCAGTTCTGTCGTCTCAGTTCCTGGCATTGTAACACACGACTTCTATTTACGCTATTTAAGGCTTATAAGATTATGTTAAGCTTGGCAATCGCAAGACAGATGAACCTGGCAGACCCGGATTTTTCCATGTGCCTCTACCCTTTTCTGGTTTTGAGCTAAAATTTCTGTAACTTTTGGGATGCGCTTAATACATTAAACAAATCCTCTTTTTCCCTTGGAAAAGAAATAGAACGGGCCCGATGGGATGCGTTTAATTATTTAAGCGAACCCATAAGCACAGGTTTGCCTTAAGAAAGATTGGGAATACGTTACCAAAAACTTATGGAAAACATTGTAGATAATTAGGAACGGCTTTGAACCAAACGACTTCCGTCAACCCGTTCTATTGGTGAAGATGTTGTAGTTGGGTAGCTGAGAATGATAATTTAGAGTCAGAGTCGTGATTTATGAAAGTTTTTAAATAAGTACGGTACTATTTTTTTAAATAAAAGCTATTGTACCTCGTTTTGGTTGTTTTGCCCATATTTACTTTAATTCTCAAAACCGTATTGTCTTCGTCGTTGTTAAAGAGTTTGCACCTTTAACAAAATGCATAAGTGCGGGTCATTTCACAGTGATATATATGAAAAAAGATGCTAAAATAATGATCACAAAAGATGGTCCATATCTAGTTTCCGGGGGATTGCCCATTGACAAGCAAATAATTGGGGTAGGAAAAGAAAACGAGCCGGAAAGCTGGATCAAAAGTAAAAAAGTCCCATCCGGTGAGCCATGTGCGCTGTGTCGTTGTGGAGAATCCAAAAGCAAACCGTTCTGCGATGGCACGCACGGAAAAATCGGATTCAATGGTAAGGAAACAGCAAGCAGAAAAACGCATGACAAACAATCAAAGGTCATGGACGGACCAACTTTGAAACTGAAAGATGCATCCAATTTGTGTGCTGCGGCTAGATTCTGTCACAGAGGCGGAGGAACATGGGAGCTAACTCACCATTCTGACGACCCAAAAGCTAGAGATTTAGCAATAGAAGAAGCCTGCAGCTGCCCATCTGGAAGGCTGGTTGAATGTGACAAGAAGACAGGGAAGGTATTCGAAAAAGAGTTTGAACAATCAATAAGCCTGGTGGAAGACCCACAGAACAAGGTAAGCGGCCCAATATGGCTTAAGGGCAAAATACCTGTCGAGTCAGCTGACGGAACAACGTATGAAGTTCGTAATCGCCAGACCTTATGTCGATGCGACAAATCACTAAACAAGCCTTTCTGCGATGGTTCCCATATAGACGCGGGCTTTAGTGATGGCGATGAATCTTTAAAATAAGCTATAAAGCAATAGGGATATTCGATGGGAAAGAGTTGGAACTTACTGTTTTTCAGTAAGATCCTTAAGCTGCTTTTTGTTTAAGCCGATACCTGGTTCTGCGTCTAAGCGTCTGTGTACTTTTCCATTCTTGAAAAATATCACTGTTGGATAGTATTCTATGGCGTATTCTTCGCAGACCTCTGGCGCATCATCTACGATGACACTTATGCACTCTTTTGGATTGCTCTTTGAATACTCTTCAAAAATTGGCAAAAACCGCTGGGAAAAGGGGCACCAAGTTGCATAGAAGAGAACAAATGCTTTATCCTTACTCCTTATTTCATCGCTAATACTGCTTTTTCCTTTGCTTTTTGATTTTTGTTTTTCAGCTTTGCTCATAGTCTTCACCTTATTTTTCGCATACCCGTATTTGCAAAAGGATTACAAATCCAATTTTGATTATGTTAGTCCAAGCTGCTTCATCATTCCGATCGCATCGTAGAAAAGGCGTTCTTCTTGGATTTCGTTGTTTTTCCAGGTGGCAACGGTGCAGAATTCAAGCTTAGCCGTTTTATGGGTAGGCTGAATGACTTTTCCATCAGGCATCCTTATTGGTCCTATCATGGTTGCTGTCCAGTCAGCGACCGAACAGGTATAGTTGCCCTCGCCGAAGAGAATCTTGTAAGGATTATTAACAAGCTTATTATCGAAGGTTTTGAAGAATTCAACCGATTCTTTGAAGTGCGCTTCTCTTCCTCTTGTTGGCTCAGGCTGACCAGGCCAATAAACAGCGACGTTTGCAGCATGACGTTTCTTAAACGTATCCCAATCCTGATTATTCCAAGCATCATCCAAAGTCATCATCAACTTCATATTTTCATTAACACTCATTCAAAAACACCTAAATTACATTGGTACTTGCTATAGTAATAAGGTTGCGATAACAGCCACTTTAGCCTTTGACACCCTTCTTAGGGTTTGTTGGCTTAACAGTTTTAATGAAAGTACCCTCATCTAGTTCTTCAAATGCCTTAGCCAACTCTGCCTGAGTGTTCATAACTATTGGTCCTCCCCAGGCAACGGGTTCTTTTAGCGGTTCGCCCATAACAAAGAGAAAATGAGCACCCTCTTTTGATCTAATTCCAACATTTTCACCTTTTCCAAAAACAGCGCAATGCCCTTGCTCGATTGTCTTATCTTGGACTTCTATTGATCCGTTAACGACGTATGCGAAAACTTTGTGGTTCTCTGGTGCTGCGTGGTTAAATGTTTTTACAGCAGCCAACTCGACATCTAAATACTCCACGTCGACTGAGAGGTCCCTAACAGGTCCCTCTGTTCCGTCGATTTTGCCAGCTAGAACCTTAATCTTTAATCCGTTTTTTTGGATAATTGGGATTTCTTGTTTTTCGATTCCTCTGTATTTTGGAGGGGTCATTTTCTTTTTTGCAGGCAAGTTTACCCAAAGTTGAAATCCTCTCATCAGACCATCAAATCTTTTGGGCATCTCTTGATGAAGAATTCCCGACCCAGCTGTCATCCACTGGGCATCTCCAGATTTGATCACTCCGCTGTTGCCTATGCTGTCACCGTGCTCGACTTCGCCGTCCCACATGTAAGTAACTGTTTCAATTCCTCTGTGGGGATGCCAAGGAAATCCTTTGACATAGTCATTAGGGTTTTCGGAGCCAAAATGATCCAGAAGCAGAAACGGGTCCATGGCTGGGACTTCATAGTAGCCGAAAACTCGCTTAAGTCTGACTCCTGCCCCCTCAATGGTTGGCTGGCCTTTAAGAACTCTTTCAACTTTTCTTTCCATGACTACGCTCACTTCCTGCGGTTAGTACTGATATGTAGTGACAAGATAGTTCGATAAGAATATTGAGTTTCATGTTGGTGAAGAGTAGCCTTTCTTCTCAATCGAGTGTGAAGAACCATATAAAATTCGCTTAAAGGGTTTGAGAAGACTTATGGGTGAGCTTCGAGTTACAAAACTGGATGGTTCAAAATCTGCATGGTCGCGGGGCATTTCTCCGGAAGCTGGGTAAGTTTTCAATGGCGTTATCCGAGAGTTTGAAAGTCGGCTTAACTAGGGTTTAATGTAGCCCGGGATAGGTTCAAACTCTCGTTTACTGGGATTTTTTCTGGAAATATAGTTTAAATGGCTGAACGGTCACAATGAAGGATGAAGACAGTGAAAAAGAATATGAAAGGTTCAAAGAAGTTGGAAGCCAAAATGAACGACCCCGTAGTCGAAGAATTCATAAATTCACAGTCAAAGAGAGGCACTTTCTTCACATACAAAAGTCAGATGAAGCTCTATCTGGAGTTTATCAAGAAGACTGGAGCCGAACTGCTGGAAATAAAACGTAACGATAAGGATTTCCAAGTCGAGAAGTCAATGCTTGAGCTAAGAAAATGGCTTTTAGAAAAGGGTAAATCACAATGCTATGCCACAAGCACTATCGGTTGCGTCAGAGGCTTCTACGGATATTACCGAGCTCCCCTGCGTTTACGAAGACAGGAACTCGAAATTCTAACAGAGAGTGCGAGGAAAACTGCGGATTACCTTTTCGATAGAGATGACCTTGCAAAAATGGCTTTAGCAGGAAGCCTAAAAGAAAGATATGTCCTCTTGACGGGCAAATCAGTTGGGTTGAGAGCTTCCGATTTTCTCAGGTTCACTTATGGACAATTTAGAAGCCTGAAACTTGACAGTGAGCCGCCTATTCCAATCGGTGAAATCGCAACAATAAAAGAAAAAATTAAAGCATACCCTTTTCTGGATTCAGACGCAGCTCCCATCGTAAAAGCTTGGTTAGAAGGACACCAGAAAGAACCAGACGACGCAAGGATAATCGATGATGACGAATCAAATCTGACACAAATTTTGATTACTCTTTGTAAAAAGGCTGGGATGGAAGTTGATGTTGACAAAGAAGGCAAACCTCTGGGAACGATACACGGTAAAAGAATCAGGTTCCATTCGCTTCGTAAATTCTTAATAGATAGACTTTCTGCTCATGCTGGTGAAAGCCAATGGAAACAATTTATTGGCAAGGCAATCGATGAAGGAGCATACATTTCACAAGACCAACTAAGAGGAATTTACCAAAGAGCCATGAAAGACACATTAATCAATGGAAACGGAGTTAAAGCCAAAAAACTGATTGAGATTGAAAATGCCATGTCCCAACTCGAGAGAGAAAATGCAGCATTCAAAACCCGGATTGACGGATTGCAGAAGCAGACACAAGAAATGGACGACCAACTGAAAAACATAAACTCAGTTATAGATTTCATCAGGATTGAAGACGCCATAAGATTTGTGAGCGCAAAATCCCCCAGCCAAGAAGAAATGTTGGATTACCTAAAGAGAAGACAAGTTGATCCTGCTATTCTTAAACGAGCTGAACTTAGTTGTTTAACCTACAGCCAACAAACAAAAAGATGGCATTACCTTCCAGAGCTTGATGTATACAAAATTGGAAATTAGCGCCGCTCGATTGAAACCCTTTTTTATTAGTTTTGTTAGACTCGGGTCCCCAGAAACACAAAAAAATTGTTATGATACGACCCCGAGCCATATTAATCTTTATAATATGAGAGGATTAATTTTGATGTAAATTTTAATGTTTTTATCAAAACTTTAGAACATAAAGATGTTAAAATTGAACATTACAAAAAAATCGTGGTTTTTTTGTGGAATCTAGTAATAACTCGACTTTTGACTGGAGTAAGAATTCAAATGGCTCCCTTGGCAAATGGTTCCAAAATAGAGGTAACACAAAATGAATAAAAATATAATAAAATTTAAAGAAAAAAAACCCGCCTCTAAAGAGGCTTGGAGAAAATAATAACTCAATCGGAGGTGGAAAAGCATGACTGTAAACCAAGGAAAAAGTGAAGATGCGGATAAAGAAAAACAAGGAGAGCAAAAAAAAGAGCTGCAAGAAGAATACGAGCGATTGAGAAACAATGGCGGGGTGGTTCCTAAAGCTAGGAGACTCGAGTACGACGATGATCTCTATTACAAAATAAAAGCCCTAAGCAACAAACTGCAAATTGGCACTGAACAAGACATGATAAAACTTTGCGTTGACACAACATTCGACTTAATGAATTGCGTTGGGATTAAAGAAATTCAGAAGAGGCTTAATGCGATAAGTACTGCGGGTAAGTTTAAGGAACAGGCGAACTATGTTAATGAGCTTCATAGAATCGACAAATATTATCCAGATTTGGCTGGCATGGGAAACTTCGACTGGGAATCTAAGCTTGAGGACCTAAAATTATCTAGACAAACGTTATCGAGTGGCGTTGGAGAAGACACAGTAAAAAGCGTGCCGGCAGAGCTAACTCTATTAAACCACAAAATATCCTTAATGGAAAAAATTATCGCGCTGCATACAGAGCTCAGCAAAGTACCTGCGTACCCATCACAGGTACTTGGGTACTAACAAATTGGCGGGGATACTAATGGGAGGAAAAAGACGCTACCCACCCGAGTGGTATAAAGTTAGAGTTATGCCAAAGAACCTTCAGATTTACAAGCTAAAACAGCTCTTTCTAAAAGCAAACAATGAACTAGGCGACCCTTCGGCTGAAATGGATAACATAGATTTTGATTTGGTCGATTCGATAGCAGATTACTCAGAAAACATTTGGTTACTAAAGCAGGTATATGGTCAGTATAAATGGGAAGTGCAAAAACCGAAGAAGGCAACAACTTTCAAGAAATTGTACAAAGAGTATTGTCAAGCTTTAGTCTTCAAACCTTGTCCCGGCATATTTGAAGCTGTAAAGCCATTGAAGTGGAAAAGGCTAAGGCTTCACCCAAGGAGGCAAGAATTGTGCCACTAACTAATCGTAATCCCAATTATACTCGTTATCCCAATGATCCAAGTTGCCAGAATCCACAACCGGCGGCAGTCAACTCGTCCAAGGGTAGCGACAATAATCTAAAGTTAGAGTCAAAAACTATCGAACGGTTCAATAAGAACAAGCGAAATGCTGTAAGTGAGCAATCAGACAATGATTTCTTTAATACTGTTTTAGACGTTTATGAAGAGAAAAGCATAGATGCGGTGTCAAATAAGCTTAATCGCTTGCAAGACTCATTGATGGCTGGAATTAATTCGCTTAGAAGAACCTACAAAAATGAACAATCCTTTCAATGTGATTTTTCGATTAGCTGCCTTGGTGATGCTTTGCAAGAAGATAACTGGAATAATACGTATGTTGAAGGATTTCAAGAAAAAAATACACCTGAACTGTTGAATCTTCGACGTAAGAAAATGTTAGAGATTGGAAAGATAGTACATGAAATTAATAGGTTATGCGAGCCATCGGAAACTGTTCAGTCAGAAAACAATGTATGAGTGAACCCGCAAACTACGGTTTCTACACAGTGGACTGAATTCAAAGCTGGCAACTTAGGCTTAAGTTACTTTAACTCAGCTCTCCCCTGCTCCGAAAGGTCTTTTCACCATTTCTTTTTATTGGCGTTTTCTGTCTTATAGTTGGTCATGCTTGATTTGTCCAGACCTTGCGATGCTTGTGGAAGAGAACCTATGGGTGGTGTTATTCGAATACATAAACCCGAAAAACATTATCAGCTATTGCCTTTTGGTAGTCATGACAAAACTAAAAAGCATTTGTCATCTATTACAGTTAGGTTATAATTAACTATGAAGTGGCTTAATGGCAACTAAAAAGAAAAGAGAGTATGTTCAAGTAGTGTGCCCATTTTGTAACAACCTAAACACTATGCCTGAAGGTGCTGGTGTAAATGTTGTTTGTTCTTATTGTGGAAAAAATTGGCTGACTGAGGGAATAGAAGTGGTTGATAAAGGCAGCTCCAAGTTTTACGATGATTTGAATAAGGAAAACAAAAGAGAGATGGAATCGAAAAAAGACGAGGATTACTAACTGACCAATGGCATACGCATAACAAGAGTGGCTATTGGGTATGAGAAGACGCAAAATACTATTTGTTTGTGGATGCAACGTTGATAGAAGTCCTACTGCTGAAGACCTCTTCAAGAATGTTGAAGGTCTTGACGTTAAATCTGCTGGTATTTCACCTGTAGCAACGGTTCCGCTAACTCGAGAATTAGTCAAGTGGGCAGACGAAATCTACGTGATGGAATTCAAGCACCAGCAAGCTGTACTCAAAATGGTTCCTTCCGCATGGAAAAAAGTTGAATCTCTCGAAATCCCCGACATATACTACAGAGATCAACCTGAATTAAGGCAGTTAATTGTCGAGAAGATGAAACCTTACATTAGTTGTTCCGCCCGAATGCCCTAAGAGTACTTTACGGTTTTTAATTGTAGTAGCTTAGCCAAGTTTTTATGGGTGATAAATCTTAAATCTGCACAGCATGAAATAGACTGACTGGGAATAGAGAGCTAAATTATGCAAAAGAATAAAGTGTCACATAATGCGGCACTTGCTTCAATAATCTTCTGGGTGATAAGTCTATTCGTTCTCGGAATCTTTTGTGAATTTATCGGGATTGTGTTAGGAGTCTATGCTGTGGCGAAAAGCAAAGACAAATGGGGCTACGTAGGTCTCACACTTGGAATCATAGGAGCCGTCTTTAGCATTATTGGACTATTACTGCCATGATAAAGATTAATTTTATTTTTATCTCTCAATTTGAACCCTCATGACAGCGGAGATGTCTCCCGCAAACCCCTTTTTTCTTTTTTGGAGGTTCAAAGGGAACCATAGAAACTCGCGTGCTACTCATGTAGTATTGCAACTCTAAAAGTTATTAAACAAAGATTAACATCACAAATTGTTATGAAACCAAACGAAGGCAGACTTCAAACTGCAGAGCACATTCTTGCAAGGACGTTGGAACGCAGGTTTTCGGACGCAAAATTCATCATTGCTAAGTTTGAAGAGAACTCTGGATATATGGAAATTGCAACCAAAGAGGACTTGCGGAAAATCAACAGAGCATTACTGCAGGATGACGTGAACGCACTAATAAAGAAGAATCTTTTGGTTAGCAAACACATCCTGACGAGGGAAGATGCCGAAAAAGAATTTGATTTGACAAGGTTGCCGTCTTCCGTGAGAAAAGTCAGAATCGTAGAAATCGAGGGTTTTGACAAAACACCATGCAAGGATCCGCACGTCGAAAACACAGGCGAGATTGGCTATTTTGCAATTCTTACGGTGGAAAGGGTTGGGAAAGACCGTTACAGATTTGTTTTCGAAGTAAGATAAGAAAAAGTTTCTATGGTTTTGTTGGAACTAATTTAAGCCAAAAAATAGAGTAACACCTTCAGAAACCTTCCTTTATCAAGGAGATCGTTTAGATTTTAGTTTAAATTCTTTTCAGAACTCAAACGAAAGAAAGCAAGTGTTTGGTCCGAACCCCCAATCAGATGGAGACATCACCCCATTTCCCTTTTTTTGTAAGCTACAATTTAATGTGTAGTATCAAACGTTAGCGTGCTCTTGAAAAGAAAAGTTAAAGAATACATCGATATAATACCGTTGTTCTGATTTAGTTTGAGCAAACCTGACAGAGAGACTCCTCAAGAATTTCAAGAACTTTGGATGACTATGGGCAAAAGGTATTTTCCTCTTTTCCATGAAATTTATGAATCTGAAGAAGAAATTGTAAAGATTGGTTTAGGATTTCAACAAATGTACAAGCATTTTGGCAAAGCTTTCTATGAGTTCTATACAATATCAGAATATTACCGTACTATGAAATCTATGAAAGCGGATTTTGTACGGCTTGTTATGGTAACGTCTCTTATCGAAAAATTGAATTCAACAAAAGACTACATTACTTTTTCCGAATGGATTGCGAAGAAGCAAGGTACCCAAAAAATCGATTCAAATTATAATGCACTATTAGACGAGTATAACCAAACTTACGGATCAAGCGGAAAATTTAGACTTTTTTTTCAAAAATACCTTAGTGAAAAAGAACAGACAGAACTTTTAACGAGTGTTCTTGTTTTGGAAAGTACTCCCGATGGATTATCAATTAGAGAATTTGTTCCACTGTTTTGCTATCGCAAAGAATTGTGTTATGACAATGCGGTTCATTGCAAAATTGGACAAATAGTCTCAAACTGCCCAGCAATCAGGGACAAGAAAATTCTAAAAGATGGAATTAGAGAATTTGCAGAATTCCTTTATCAAATAAGGAACAAATTTGTTCATAATGCTGTTGTATATAATTTGCCGGAATTAGCCTCCAAGGAACTGGAATGGCAATTTACCTATATTCCATATAAATTCAAATACATTAAAAGTCCCCCATTTTACAATGACTATGTTCTCTTTAGAATAGCCTTTTTTGACATTGAAAAAATATTTGAACGAAATTTCAAGAAACTATTGAAGAACTATATTGAGGGTAGAAGAAAAGAAAAATATCGATTGAGTTTTGGAGGGGAATCGAAATGAACCCACACTTCAGTGGAGACATCACCCGCTAATCCCTTTTTTTTGCACGCGCTATAGGAAGATAGAAAATTGGATTCGGAAGCCCGCACGCTTGAAAAGTCTTAAATCCTTTATGACTAAATGAACACAACGAGGAATCTGACTGTGGCTAAATTGACTCCAGAAAAAAGAATTGAGCTTGCAATTCTGAACTATGTGGAAGGAAAAAATGATTTTGATATGGCTATTAAAGAAATTAAATTAGCAATGTCAAATGAATTTGATAAAGCCAAAGTTGATCAAGCTCTGGTTGCATGTAGACGAGTACTTCACAATAAACCTCGCTTCAAAGAATTCATTGAATTGTTGAAGGGAGAAGGGTATATTGCATAAACCCCTAAAAAGCTGGAGATATCACCCGAAGACTTTACTATTAATACGTTTTTTGGACAGCTTGATATACCGATTAAACAATGAGCTCTTTAACAATAAATATCTTGCTGTTACCCTTTGTATATGGAAAAGCAGTTTCAAACACTCATACTTTGGGGAATTTAGGGTTTTGAAGTTTTAAACGCTTTAGCTTAGGGCTGAAGAAAACTAAACAAGGCTGCATTTATTAAAGTTTGGTGTATTCCATGAAATTATGAATAATCCTTTAGGTTGGTGGTTGGAGTTTTCTTTTTATTTTTGATTACATTTTTTTCGGTCTTTAAATAGATTTTATCTATTTTACCTTGGGTTTCTATAGTTTGGGTTAAGGCGGTCGCAATTCTACAGTATTGCTTAATATCTTCAAGCGATAGCATTCGGGCATCCTTATTTTTAAGCCAATGAAACATCACTTGGTAGCCGCCAATTTGGTAGTTCCATACTTCAGTGCTAATTGCCTCAAAATATTGGCTCTTATTTACGTAAACTCTACAGTTCTTTGGGTCATAGAATGGCTTGCTAATACTATTATCTCCTTCACCTTGAAAACGTGAAATTGGATTTTTCAACGACTCTGATTTTAGCAAATGCAAATCAGAAAGTGTCGCGCCTAGCTGACTTATTTCCAAAAAAAGTTCACGGTTCTTTGTCAGAGGAATTCTAGGAAAGTTAGTTTTAACAAATTCTTCATATCTATGACGATAAACTTCTGAATAAAGCACAGCATAAATATAATAAAAAATTTCTTCAGGTGAAGGTTTGCATCCAAAGGCTTCTTCTAGAAGCTTGACAATACTTGGATTAATATTCGATTTCTTATCAATCCCTTTTCTAGTTAATAGATTTCTTTCCTTTCGCGGATTAGTGAAAACATAAAGAGGAACGAAATAAGCCGCACCCTTATTACTCACAAATATACGGTCATCTGTTATCGCCCCTGAAACAAAAGCATAATTATAACTACTTACTTCGTATGCATATTCCCTCATACAGTTAAGACCTATATTGTTAGGTATCAACATGTTTTGCATTACTTTCCAACGGTCGCGGTCAATAACAGCCTCATGATAAAATACCCATCTGGTGTCAAAGGGACGAAAAGCAAATTCTAAGATTCTTGACTCCCAGTTGTTATCTTCCCTTACTATCGCTCGTTTATCCTTAATTTTCCAGCTATCGGTTTCTTTTAATTCCAAGGATTCACAAATAGTTTCATCAGATATTTTTTTATCTCTAAAGACTCCAATTCGCTGAAGCAATCTGTCTTTATCGCAATCCACTGCTAGTTTGTCGCGATGGGTTTGCACCGCAATCGAGCCAATCTGGAAAATGTCGGTTATTTGTACGAAATCTTCATATCGTTTAATCAAAGTTTCGTCCCTTGGAATGAAAAGATACTCTTTAGAATGAGGGCAAAGTGTCTCCCATTCAGTTGTCTTTACATCATTTACACTTAGCCAATCGTATTTGTGATGGCGTAATCCCCATAAATCGGCATAATGGACTTTTGTGACATCGGTTTTTTCTCCCTTCTTAACAAAAAGTGAAATAGAGACTCCTTGCTGTATGTCAAATACATTTTCATCTTTGCTTCCATCAGGACATATTTCTTTTTGATGGGAATTTCCATGGAGATTCAATACGTAAATTTCCTCAAAACTCTTTAGTAACGATTGCCTCATCCCTCTAAAAGTAGGACTGTTTAGATACGCATGATTAATGATGAAACCCAACACTCCTTTTCCACTTTGGTCTATTTTCCATTGCGCAAAACGAATGAACTTAACATAATCATCTTGCAGCCATTTTGAATTTCTCTCACCTAATGGCGCTCCATCAACTTTATAGTACTCCTTCACTTCTTCAGATATCCATTCACCAATGTTTTCTGAATGACCTGAATAAGGCGGATTCCCAAGGATTATAAGAATTGGTGTGTTCTTTTTTACTGCTCCTGCAAAGTGAGATTCCTCAGAAAGTGATACCATCCCTGGCAACGAAGTTTGTGCTATATCTTCCATTTCGAGCGTATTTGTAAGATAGAATTTTATTCGTTCTGTTTCTTGAAGTTTATAGCCCATTTCTTCCAGCAAGAATGACATTTTCAGGTGTCCAATTGCATAAGGGGCTACCAATAGCTCAAACGCATAGAAATCGGGCAAAATATGGTCTTGGATGAATTTTGCCTTACCTCCATTTCCATATTTTGCCGTAAATTCTTTTATTGCCTCTTTCACGGCTTGAGCTAAGAAAGTAAGAGTTCCTCCTGCGGGGTCTAATATTGTTAAATTGTCTTCTGCGAGTCCATCCGATAAATGGAAATCTTCCTTAAGGATGATATTTAATGAACGAACTATGTATGAAACTACGGGCTCAGGTGTGTAATATACTCCTCTTCTTTCTCTCATTTCTGGGTCATATTCCGTGAGAAACTTTTCGTAGAAAGGAAAAACAGGGTCATCACCTCTTTTTGCCTTAAAATATTCAGAAAATATACCTTTAACATCTACGTTCGCCAATACGTCAGAAATTTCATCAACTATCCATTCCATTTGTCGGGGTAAATCACCCAAGGATATGAAATTGAAGATATCTCTAAGTATACCTATAGAATGAGGAATGTCATAAACAGCGATTTTTCTGTTAAATTCTGCCCCTCCACGCATTCTGGAAGCAAACAAGCCATAGGTAATTGTTTGCGAATACAGGTCGGCGAATTGCTGTTTGGTTAGCCCCTTTATTAGGTATGTCTGAAATGCATCATAGAATCCAAGTATTCTTTTTATGCCGCTTTTTTCCTCTTCTTCAATTTCCTGAGCTATAACTTCATCTCTTAAGAAACGTGTTCTCTTTGCCAATTCAATGGCTAAAACTTCAGTGGTCGTGATACTCGGCTGAGAGAAGGAAAAGAATTTTTCCATTAATTCAATAAATTCAGCCTCTCCTTCAAAATGAACTTGCTCTTTCCCACTATAGATACTCTTCAAGTCTGAAATTCTAATTTTGCTAACACAGCTACCATTTTTATATAGTCTAAACTCAATGAAGTTTGTTAATATAAAATTGGGAAAAATCGAATTATATCTGGAAATTTGTTCTGTTCGCTCGGCTTCATCGAGAGTCTTTTCAAGTATTTTAGCTTCTATGTAGCCGACTATTCGTCGTTTACCATCCCATATCCTGAAATCAGGGTTACCTGCATCGGTTTTCTTCGGTAAAACTGTTACATGTGAATTTTTCTTGTTAGTCGCATTAATGAACTCTGTTAAAAGTTCCTCCAAAGCTGGATAGAAACTTTCCTCTCTTGCGTCGCCCATTGTTGCAATTTGTTTTATTCTATTAACGTAAGTTCTGAGCATTTTCTTGAACTCATTCATAATAGTATTAATAGCATTTATAATTTAACTAAAAAACTGCTAAAGTTAGTCTGTGAAGTCTATATGTTTCTTTTAGGGTCAGAAAATCCATGAGGGTAGGTTTAGAATGAGTTGGTCTTGCGGAATGATACCCGCACTTCGTGGCATTCTGCAAGAACTATAAGTAAAGTTTCAGAACATAGCGGGGCTGATATGCATCCTTCCTATACTAATTACTAAAGGAGTGCAACTGACAGAGCCCCTGCGTGCGGGGTTTGTCTGTTAAGGATGGGGAGAAGTAGTTCTTTCCAAGACTTCGCTTCTTGCCTCTTATTATTGAGGACAAACCCACTTATTGTTTTTCCAGTGTAGCCATTCCTAACGTAATGAGAACCCTGATTTCTTTCAACCAACGCAAGGTCTTGACCTCTAAAAATGACTACCCGACATCCTGAACATTCAAAGAATCAGCCTGTATCCGCTGAATCCTCAATACAACCACACCAACCAACATTTCCCCAAAACATCCAGACATCGTGAAAGTTGGTTGGTTGGCTTAAAATTTAATCCTAAACGCAATGATGAAAGTAAATGGATAAATTTACGGTTTAATTTTGAAAATCTCCTCAAAGAAGGCTTCTTTTCAATAGATTTATTACTAGCATCATAATTGAATTTTCATGTCAAAACAAATAAAAGAATTGACCTGCAAAACACTTCTAGTTGACGTAAGCAAATATCCTTTAAACTTTTTGATTTTTCCCCATCGGCTAACGGCTAATGCTTACGTAGGTTGCTTACATGATTGCGCTTACTGCTATGCGAGATGGTACTGCAAACAAGATGAGATAAAAGTAAAAATCAACGCTCCTGAAATACTCAAGAAAGAACTAGAGAAGCGGATAGCTAAAGGAAAACCCAGAGAACCAGTCTGTTTTGGGAGTATTTCTGACCCTTATCAGGCAATAGAAAGGAAGTATCAGATAACTCGAAAAATGCTGGAAGTTTGCGATGAACTAAGCTATCCTGTTTTCATAGTAACAAAATCAGATTTGGCTGTAAGAGACAAAGATGTGCTATCTTCTTTGGCAACTAGAAATCTCGTTGCAGTAAACTTCACTATTACCCCAGTTAGAGAAAAACTTCTCAGAAAAATGGAGCCTCGAGCGCCTCCCAACAAAAAACGATTGGAAGTCATGAAAACTCTAACACAAGCAGGGGTTCCTTGCAACCTATACTTATCTCCTATATTTCCGATTTTATCAGACAACCTGCTAAACTTCTATTTACAGAAAGCAGCCCAGAGCGGAGCCAGATGTTGTTCAGCAATATTCCTAAAGATTCGACCAGTAATCTGGAATGGTGTAAAACAGTTTCTACAGAGCAACACTCGAAGTTTAATCAAGGAATTAGACAGTTTGGTTCTGCAAGGAAAAAAACCAGATTTAGTTGCAGAATACGAGGATTTGTATTTTAAGCTTGGAAACAAAGATCTTTCCGGTTATTCTCTTCCAGAGTTTTCATACAGAAGGAACATGATGGAATCAATTGCTGAAGTTTGCAAACAAAACAGCATGTGCTTTACTGCGGAGGAGTTTCTGGATCTGTGGACAACGCCTTATTCCGATTGTATATCCATTGATTGTTGGCATGCTCCAACAGCGTATGATATTTTTGAGTTTATTAATTCTCAAAGAATAAAGAATGTTAGCAAGGATGTAGTAATTAATTTCATTAAGAAGAATTTTGTCTTGGAAGATGGATGGGAGAAACTGATGAATGTTTACTGGGATTTATTGGGATAAAGCTAAGCTATTCATTTAACGGTAACTAAATTCTAGACCAAACAATTATTTTTTCACTATTTATTAAATCTAAAATGGTAAACTGGAAAGAAGAAGTAGCATGTTATATTGTGCTTTGAGGGAATTGCTGAATCGGCTACTAATTTACCATTGGAAACAGCTTTTCGTTGAACGGGAACGAGTTTGTAGTTACAATATACGATTAGTGAATTTTTCATATCAACAATTGACTAAATGAATTGTAATAATCTAAGAAAATTCTTTAAGCTAAATTGCAATATTGCTTTAGTCTATAGGGGGATAAAGAGTGGTCGATGACGAAAAAAGCACTTTAATCAAATTAGCTCAGTTTTCCTTTAGGAAAGAAACAGGTGCTATAAGGGAAGGGTTGTATGATGGGTTGGTGGAAATGGCGATTTTTAGTTGGTGCGAGTCCGACGTTCAAATTAGCCAAATTCCAGAAGCAATAGACGCGATTTATCCTATTATCCTCCACAAATCAATCATTAAAGCATCTGTGAACAGATTAATTCATGAAGGAACACTAATCAGGCGAAATGGCGAAAAATACGTTCTGTCACCTAACCGAAAAGAAGTCCTAACTAAATTAACGGATACAAGAAAAGAGCAAATTGAGCTATTGAGTACCAAGTTTCAACAAGAAGTAAATTCCATTTTGCACAGAGTGCTATCACCAGATGAAAGTCTAATAGCGAAAAATAAGCTATTTCTCTTTATATCCAAGTATTTCTTCCCACGAAGTAAATATAGTGCTTTGTTGCTTTGTGGAAAAAAAATAGAATTATCAGATAGCCTCGTATTAGAGGGAGTATTAAAGACATCATTAGCTGATGTGGAAAATGAGACCTTAAGGGGTGCATTGAAAAGAGGGATACTTAATCTTTTTCAAACTATTACTCCTGAAGTATCCGAAATTTTCTTTGAGATTGTTCAAAATTTGTACCTATTAGAAGTATTAAACATAGACCCTGATTGTTCTTGTATTGAAAAAGCTGAGTTCTCGAGAATCAAATTCTTGTTAGATACTAACGTTTTGGTTAATCTACTTTGCACCCATGACCCACGTAGGCACAAGATAGCATTAGATTTCGTAGAAATTTGCAAGAATTTGGGCACTAAGTTATATGTCACGGACTTAACGCTTTCAGAATATAATCATCTGCTTGAAAATTCAAATTCTATTTTTGAAAGTATCAACATTCCTTCTTCCTTACTAAGTGATTATCCTGACCCCTTCATTTCATCCTACGCTGAAGACGTTCAATTAAATCCAACGGAAACGTGGGAAGGATATTGCTCAAGAATGAAAAAATTGGGCGGTAATATCGAAGGTACATACGGTATCAAGAGGTACAAATACGACTGGTCGGCTGTATTCCAAAAAGATTATTTTGAAGAAACCAAGAAAGCTGTGGCTCAAAGTGCCGAACAATTCAGGGGAGAACCTAAGCACCCAGAAGTAGCTCGCCATGACGCCGCTCATTTGATTCTCGTCAGGGAACTACGTGATACTGAGAAAGCAACGATTTTTGGACCCAATCTATGGTTTGCAACGTTAGACCATACTCTTACGATGGCGGAAGGCGTTTTGGACAAGTATTATCCAGATAATCCTTTATCAACTATGTATTGTGATATATGGATTCAAATGGTTGCACCCTTCCTTACATCGAGCAAAGGTAAGGCAAATGCACCTGAAATTTTTGCACATTTTATATCTTCTCAATTTTGGGCAAAAGGGGAGAGAATAAACTACAATGATTTGCAGGTTATACAGGGTGACTGGCTTAACTATTCTCAGCTAAATGAGCGGGATATTAAAGAGATTCTTTCTGAAAATTTTGTCAAGAGCTATATAAAAATAGCCAAAGGCTTCATAGCTGAAGAAAAAGACATTCCTGAGGAAACAAAGACCAAATTTACCGAACAGCTATCTGTTAAGATCGAAGATATGATGAGTCAAAAGCTTGGAAAGTTTGAAACTGAATTGAATCAACAAAGTCTACAGATTGAAGAATTACGGAAAGAAAATGCGGGACTTAAGAGTTCTCAAAATGAGAAAGTGGAAGACCAAACCAAAACCATTTGGCGGCATGGTTCTGGAATAATGGCGGCAATTCTGCTTGCAGTCAATGTTTATATGTTATTGATTGGTCGTATTCAATTATCACTATATTCTGTACCATACTTGCTTGGTTCTGGAATTGTGATTTGCATACTACTTATGATCGCGATTGCATATGATAAAGTTGAGGTAGCACTTAAAATGATTTTGAGGCTTCCGAAGTAGCAGAGATTGAGAAGCCCTCCTTACCTGCTATTTGATTGATTTTAATTGATTATTTATCGAGCAGCGCGCGCGATTCTGATTTTTACTGGATAACGTTATCCTGTTTAGCTTAAGCTAAATTGTAAGCGCGCCGTGCTAGATCAGAATAATCGAAAATATTGGAACGTGCCAAAATTGTTTACACATTGATTGTGATGTTACATAAGCAATACAATTAGATCTTCAATCTTGTCTATGGGCATGTTTCCTGTAGTGATTCCATTGAGTAACATGTTGTAATTATCCTCTGATAAATCCTTGACCGCGTATACTTTACCATCCATGTTTAATTTTATACTGTAATGGTTCTTGTCTGCCTTCTGAAGTCTTGAGTCCACAAGTTCCAAGTCGCGACCAATTAAGTATCCTGAATCCAATACGTCGATTCCATTGCTTTTTTCAAAAGTCAGTTCCCAATTGTTTCCCCTGAAGATTTGAATACTTAACATTTCGATTCCATTGCCTTTTTCAGTTCGTTCCAAATTGTTTCTCTTAAACATTTGAAAACTGTAGCTTTTAGCTGTGGGTATGCTCAATCTTTCACCTCCCCAAATTTCCAATTATTAACCTCTGACATTTTTTGTCTCAACGCTCTCATCTTCACGGCATTGTGAAAATCTGAGTTGGTATGTTATTTCTGGCTCCAGTGCTTTGTGCACTTTTGATACTTCAAAAATATGAAGTTCAGGCTCTGTTAATACATTACAATACAAGTATATGTGAGTAGCATTTTTTCGCTCGTTGTCAGTAACAACAACATAGCTTGACTGGAATACTTTCCAAGATAACTTTGTTCCCTTTACTTCAATTTTGCGATCTCCGCTTTGTATGTCATATCCTAAGCGTTTTTTTATGATATTCGGGCTGATTCCTGTACGCTTTTTTTCGTAAGCTTCTGCTGCCTTCATCGCTTTTTGGTCAATGTTTTGATTTTGGTTCTTGTTGTTAACCATTTTTTTCTTCAGGAACCAAGCTAGTCCTTCCGCTTATAATATTTATGGTACAATGTACTTGTTAAAGTGTTTACTCCTTTTCAAAGTGCAAGCTGTTAAGACAACTGGGATTCAGTTGAAAACTAAAAGCCGGTTACTTTTCCGCAAAGGAGCGATTGAAATCATATTTTACCTTGACAAGCTTGAAAAGGCAGGATATTATGAGATTTACAAACAGAATTTTGTAGTAAGTAGACAAGCATTTGCCAACCTAATGAAAGAATTAGAAAACACGGGAATCGTTCAGAGGGTAGTTGTGGATAATCGTCCACCTAGAGTTAATTATAGTCTAACAGAAAAAGGAAAGGCTTTATCAGACATATTGAATAAACTTGAAAAAGAGTACATTAGTTAGGGAAGAATTATTTCGGCTCTCTGTTAGAGGTATGTGTACTTATAATAGCACTCGGTGAATGGTTAAAGTACTTGCAGTAGCTGAAATGTTTGCATTCATATCCGTTGCAGAGAATCCGTTCATCTTCAGTGATTACATGTGTGATAGGCTTTGATTTCTCCTCGCTAAACTCTTCAGATGAACTGTGAGTTAGCAAAGTTCTGAAGGATGTGTACCAGATTTTATGCCTTGTTGATGTTCTATCCTTTATTCTAAGCGGGATGCTTACTTTCATTGGATATCCTTGGGGAACAATTTGCCCTTTTTGAAAGTTTGATTTGACTTGGTCAATCGCAAACAGCATCTCTATCCAGACCCCTGCAGGGTCTCTAATAGCTAAGTATTCTGGTTTTTTGGTTATTGGCTGATTAACTTCATAAAGTTCTTTTTTGTAACAAAGCCTGAAGGTGCTTTTGCCCGGTTCGTTTGTAATATCAAACATCTTGGGCTTAACTTCTACGATCACCACTTCGTCTTCCATTCCGATCCCAAAATAATATTATTAGATTTGCAGGTTTAAGGGTTGTCTCGAAAGTCTAAGTCACTAATAAATCCAATTTTCCACCAAAAAATAGAGCGTTAACCTGTAGGAATCGCTGCTATCTTGAAAGTCTAATATGTTTTTAACCGTCACTTAGATATCTGCTCTCGCTTTTTAGCTATGAAATATAACTGTCCACAGTTTAGTTTGACTCACAATTAAATTCATGAACTAATTCCAAAAAGCCTTGAAGACTATGTTTTGGATACTAAATGCAGTATTTTAAAAGTTAGTTTGAACATGAAGTATCTTCATGCTTGAAATAACTGAAAAACAATTAGAGATATTCAGGCAAATCAAAAAGGCTTACATTGATAAGTCTAAATTTCCTGAAAAAGGCAATTGGGAGCATCTATCAAATAACGATATTTGGTTACACATCTTTACTCAAGTTATGGTTGTTGGGAGGTCAACACCTTATCAAAAACTCTCCACGAACCCAATGTTGAAGAATGAAATTTCCTACGAGAACCTTTCAAGAGTTATGGATCAAACAGATTTGGAGAAGAAAATAAACCACGTATTGCTCGCTGTTGGAACACGATATGCAAGCTCTGATATTTCCAAATGTCTTAAAACAAAAGCTTTGGTTTATAACTTCAAAGCATTGCATTCAGCTTATGGTGACCCTCAAAGTTTCTTAAAGAAAATCATGGAGTTAGGTGATGACCAGCAGAGGATAAGTTTTGTCATTAAGTCTTTTATGTTCATAAAAAACAAAGGGGCAAGAGACTTGCTGATGGAACTGGGGATTGTCGAGGATTCAATTGCGATAGACGTTCGTGTTCAGAACGTACTCAAAAGGTTTGGAATAGAGGTACCTCAAGGTTTTCAGAACAATCCTAAATTATATGGGGAAATTGAATCTGGGATTATAGAAAAAATTTGTAAACCTCTTGGATTAAGAGGAGTGGAGCTTGACAGATTAATCTATCAAAACTATGATGCAATTATGAAACAATGATTGTTTGTGATGTATGAGTTTCAAACTGAGAAAAATCTTCCAAACGGGTTCAAGAAAAACCCATGTTTTACTGAGTTATCTTTTTTCAAGCGTTCTTAATCAGTTTAGGTTCCACCAATCCACCGTGTTAAGAGTGCATCGTTGATATTTCTGTCTTCCATTAAATCACAACCATTATCTAATCCTGAACAAATACTTGAATAACACGAATTCCGTTGGTTGGTGAATGCTATTCCAGCAGGCTTAAGAGAATGGGGCTCAGGATTAGAGGAATTGACTGAATGCTATCTGAAATATATATGTAAATATTTGGTAGAATCAGGTCGAGTTTTTCAATCCGAGAAAGAGATTAATCACAAAACAGTCTCTAGGAGTAAATATCCACGCGATATTGACTTGATTGCAATCAATCCGTCAGAAAAGAAGGTTGTTTTGGTAAGTTGCTCCGAGAGTTGGGATAAAACCCTTGAGAAGACGTCGGAAGAGTTTGATGATTATGAAAACTTCATTACGGGACCTCAAGGATTAGGCTACGGGAACGAGTTGAAAGTAGAAAGGATAATCTCATGCGTTAACATCTCAGAAAACAAGAAATTGGACTTAAAGAAGGAACACATAGTTGTCCTGAAAGCATGTAAAATGATAAGTGAACTTCGCGATTACTTGAAGAAAGATAATAATAGAAAAGGAGCTCACAGAGAAACAATTCTGTGGCTACTTCAAACATTAGACAAGTGCTACAAGATTGAGGAACTAAACGAATGATTGCAGAGATAAGGTCAGTTTCAGAGTTAATTCAGATTTGCAAGAATGTTTCTGTTTATGGGGAACTCCGCACACTTGTTTAACTCTCAAAAAAACATAAGAATTTAGTGTAAGCTGCAAAGAAAGGTGAAAGGGTACAGTGAGAAAGATTTTGTTTGTTTGCGGAGCAAATGTGGACAGAAGCCCAACAGCAGAAGAACTATTCAAAGATATTGACGGTCTAGAAGTCAAGTCTGCCGGGGTCTCATTTGGAGCAACTAACCCAATTACTAAAGAATTGATTGAGTGGAGTGATGAAATCTACACAATGGAGTTCAAGCAACAGCAAACAGTGCTCAGGATTATGCCTTCAGCATGGAAGAAGGTGGAATGCCTTGAAATTCCAGATATCTACTTTAGAGGTCAACCAGAGCTAAAGAAACTGATTGCAGAAAAGATGAAACCTTACATTAATCTCAATAAGATAGAGCATAAAGACAAGAGATAAGATACAGATGATTGAAGCAGACCGGCTGTAGCTTCAATTGAACCCACGCAAACTTCATGAACGGATTCCAAAAAGCCTTGAAGGTCATGCTTATCCCACTTGTTCATTAGCAAACAACCTTCGTTTTTTTCAACTATTTTCATTTTTTAATTATCAATTTATCCGCAAAAATCGGCTGTAAAATCGCTTCGAATTGCTCAAATTTTGCCACTTTTATCTCTGGAGGAATTCCAGTAGCCTGCCACCGATATTTCTTGTAATTCGTCTCAACAGTAATGTAGCGTGCCCGCAAGAACCTGTACTTCCTCAGTGTTACTTTGACTATTTCTGACATAGGAATTGCAAAGTTTTCTTGGTCGATTTTCAAAAGTTCTTCTGCTGATAAGCCTGCTAGTTCCTTCTCCTTGTCTTTCATCTTTTGCAAATAGGAGAGATTAATTAGATTGTAGGGTTTTCCACCAACTTTTGTTATCTTAACTACTATCACTCTTTCGGTCGTAAAATAAAGGTGCTTGATACGGTTTCGAAAATCAAGCGTAAAAACCCTTATTATACCCTGAATACGCTCACTCAAATCGAATGATCTCCAACCCTATTACTTTCCTATTAAGCTTTTATGTTTGGTAACTTAACTTAACACTATCGAAAAGAAGAAGAAGCTAAATTTTGATTCTTGTTAGCGAAGCAACCTAAGCCAGTATGGACTCACATTAACTTCATGAACTAATTACAAAGAGCCTTGAAGATGCCATATTAAGGTGAATTACGGTAAATTTAGGCTTATTTAAACCGTGTAAAAACCGTATTTCACCGTAATAAAGCCAATTTACGGTTTCTGCTTTTTCTTAAGAGCTACCTCATTATGTGATGTGGGACTGATATTATACTTATTTGCATGGTTATGATATATGGGAATTGTATCATTTGAAAAATAAGGATTACATCTTAAACCTTGAATGTACTCTGGAAACTTTAACTAACCTTCTACTTGATTGAAACAAGCTGAATTTGAACATTTATAATAGATTTCATAGTGACTAAACTCTTTTTCTGCGTATGACCCTTCATTTTTATAACGTGGTCTTAAGAAAGCTAACAGATAACCTTTCTTACAAACTGGACATGGAGAAGGATTAGACACTTCTATCTTGATTTCTTTATCCATATTCTTCACTTCTCACTATTTCTACGCTATGCAGATTTAAGACTTATCTTTATGAAAACTTGGCTAAATACTTGAGAAATGAACGGAAAGAGTGGAATCCTAGACTTCCCACAATCTGATAACACGAAATTTACAGGTGACACGACAGAGAGGATTGAAATTTGGGGTAATGAGTATTATCACTATTGGAAAAGAAGAAGACATAACCTTTCTCCTTTTCTAACTACATACGATATAAACTTGGATTTACTCGAACTTATCAAATTCTGCAAGTACACGTTGTGCTTCTTCTAATGTATCTTTGATTGGTTTCCTACGTGCTTCTTCCAAGATATTTCGACATATTCTCTCGACAAAATACTCACTTACGTCTTTCTGAATTTGTTTGCCATAGAATACTCTGAAGTTGTCTGGAATGTCGAGTTTCTCAGCAAGTTCTATTCTGCAAAAGGCATCCATCGCTTTTCTAATCCATTTTTTTCTTATCTGAGAATATTCTCCGTGCAAGCCTGACCACGGGATATAATACGCATAAGCAACTTCCAATATTTCATCTATAGTACAGGTGAAATCCTCAGTTATTTCATGTAATGCTGGAAAAATGCAACTCCAAAGCTGGTTCATTGTATATTCCACAGGAGGTTCTTTTCTGACAAATCTGCACTTTTCATATTTTGTATAAATTGTATCTACCTCGAACTTGATGTTTTGACGCAATTTTATATCTAGAAGTCCACACCCTGTTTCGCCCATCTTAAGCCTAATTAGGAAGACATCTTTCGGACCATACTTCAGGCTTTCTACAATACTCCATTCAATAATAGAGAAGTTTTTAGTGATTTTAAACTTGCCTTCCGTAATCCACTGTGTTATTTTTTGCTGTACTCTGTCTGAATCCAGAAAATGACATAACAAAGCTAAGCTGTGGTCGGTAACTTCCTTGCTACTTGTTTCCCATCCAATAAGTTTGTTTGAGTATAGTTCGAGTTGTTTGAGGTCTTCGAGAAGAAAGAAATCGACTTCGGATAGAGAGGTTTTGACCTCAAACAATATTCCTAGATTATCATTATCATACTGTAAAACTATGTCAGGGAAAACTTCTTTGTTAGATGTAGCCTCTTTGAAAAGAGGTTCTGCAGATATAAATTTACATCCCAAAGTTCCGCTATCAATAAAGTCTTTAAGACCTAATGTCAAGAGGACGGTCTGGTAATATCTATCCACCTCAGTTTTATGACGTCTTGTGCATTCTTCTTGAGGCGTTAATGAGGTCATTATGAGAATCACTGAGCTTCAAATTCAGAGATTGTTCCCTCTTGAAATCTGTCTTGTAAATGTTTTGAGAATCGCATTAGAGATGCTCGACTTGTCTTTACTTGAGGAGCAATTACTAACGAATCTGTTCCATAAGTTCTCAGAGAGAAAGTCGAATTGTCTACTCTATCTACAATGTTTAGATAGACATGTGGATTTCCATTATGAATAACCGAGAAATTGCAGAAATCATAGTTTGAAATCACGTCTATGAGTTGTTTTCTGGCTATTTGCTCTTCAAAAACTCTGGAATTGTATTGTATTAGAAGCGGATGGACTTCCTTTTCTTCTGTTTCTCGTCTACCTCTCTTTTCGAAGATTTTAAGCCGTTCACCACTATAATCTGCAATTTTGGAAAGTACGTGTTCATAGTATTCTTGAAAATTTCCCTTATGATAGGTTAGGATGCCTTGCCGTCCTAGACGAAATTCAACGTCAACGTTGTTTTCTGAAAAGACGCTTATACTATCTATCCATAACCGTGGACGTGTTTCTACTGCTTTTTTAAATGCGTCTGTGTAGACTTTATGTCCATAACCTAACGCAGTTTCTCGTTCACCAAACACTTTCTTTGCTACGTATTTTGAATAAAATAGTTTAGTTCCCTTGTTTTCCGAAAAGTTTCCCAAGATTTGGTTGATTTCTTCTGTTGTGATGTAGGCAACCATGATGTCAGGATACAACTGCTTTGCTATGTACATAATACAGTTTCTTAGAAATGATGGAGAGAATCCTGTGATTAGGAAAACAAAATTGCCTTTTTGGAGGGCTAGAAAACTACCTCTAATTTGTTCTCCTCTAATTTCCCGACTTATTGCGTAATTCCAAAGAGTAAAACCATCTTCCTCATGCACTTTTTTCTTATATTCTATTTTTATCTTTTCTAACTCTGGGACTTCAACATCAACAAGTTCGTCAAAGTTTGCCTCAGAAATAAGCGATGCTACACGTACACAACCTCGGCTTCTTCTCAGAAATGCCTCGGTATGTTGATTGATTATCATAGCAATAGTTACAGGAAGAGGGGTTTCAAGCATTTTCGTCACCCATGTTTACAGAAAGTGCTTTCTTAGTATTTGACATTTATGTAAGTTAAAATAGGTTTTGCCGTCAGTTCTCAAACTCTTTTTCGGATGATTCCAGTATGTTCTATTCAGAATTAGAATTCTTGTCACTTTGTTTTAATTGAAAAAGCTAGCACGACGCCCATTGCCGAAAAAAAACCCATTGCAAGAAAAGGTATCGTTAAAGAGCTAGTCGAATCTATTAGGTAACCGACTAAAGTAACTAACAAAACTGCGCCCGCTAAACTACAAGTTGATACTATACCAAACCCTATTCCTGCTTGGCTACTACCAAAGATTTCAGAGGGCATTGAATTGGCAGATGGTAAGATTATTGCAGTGGCTAATCCTAAGAATAGAACTGAACCTACCATTGCTATGTTTAAACCAAACCCCATACTAACAAATGCAATTGTCATCAAGAAGGACCCAAATATAACGAAGGACCGCCTATTTCCCATTCTGTCAGACAAATATCCAAAAAGAGGAACAAGAAAAATGGTTGGAAAACTGCTCAAACTAGCCAAAAAACTTGCTTGAATATTGGGCAAGCCAGAAAATCTGGTGAAAAGGGTCGGCGCCCATGTTGAGAACGAAAATGTTGCACCTTGCGCACAAAGTAAGCAGAACCCCAATTTCCAAATCTCGAGATTAAAGTAAGTCTTGCGACTACCTTTTGCAATCGCATTCTTTGAATAGGGACCATCTTTAACAACTGTCAGAAAAAGCACTGTTGCAATAATTGCCAAAGAAGTAGCAATGTAGAAAGGGAAACGCCAACCAAAATTGGTTGTGACAAAACTCATGATGGGAAAAGTGATAACGATTGAGAGTGGAAAGCTAGTTCCAAGTAAGCCCATAGCTTTTCCCAAATCATGAGATTCAAACCACTGAGGAATTGCTGCGAAACCTGTTATTGTGATTAAAACTGCTCCAACTCCTAAAATAAATCTTGACAGAAGAACTGTTTCGAAAGAATTTGAAATAGAAGTAAAAAAGGAAGCGGCTGTAACAAATATTAATGAAGTTACACCAACCTTTTTTGCTTGATATTTAATTAAAAGCCAACCTGATGGTACACTCAAAAAAAGTCCGGGAATAATAACGATTGACATAATGAGACCTGCATGCACATCATTTATAGAAAACGCCTTTATCATTGCAGGAAGGGCAGGGGGTACTGATTCAAAAGCAACACTGGAAGCCACAAAAGAATATACAACAACAAGCAATATTACCCATCTATAACCAGATGTTAAAGCTCTTAGCTGTTGATTTATTTCCTCTTTTGAACTCATTTTTTTTAGCTCCTATACTTGGGTAACTATTGTTACAGTGCAGCTGAGTTTTATTAATTTGAATATTAGTAACTTGTCTAGGTCACCAATAGTTTACATTTTAGTAAGGGTTTGCTGAGGCTCTGGAACATTCTTTAAGGAGAAAAGAACGTAAATGCAAATGCGTAATCACGATTGCTATGACTAACATCGTGAATTTTAACCAGAGCCTTCTCAGCCCCTAACTCTTCTCCATTGCTTTTTAAGACTAAAAAAGGGGAAAGTGGATTTTTGCTTTTGCAGTTTTTATGGGCGTTTTCTAAGCGTTAAGAAGAGTAAAGCAAAGCCGATGATTATTACAACTATTATTGCGACTGCTGCTACGCCAATGTACATTTCAGTAGGAGGCAACACTGTAACTGGATATGGAGATGGTGTTGCGGGTGCAGCGCTAGCATAGAAGGCTGTTGTAGCGGACGATCCATAGTATGATCCTGAACCTGCGAAGCTGGCGATGACAGTGTAGTTGCCTGGAATGTCAGGTGTCCAAGTTAAACTGTAGGTCCCATAGACATTGCTTGTGGCGGTGCCGATGGTTCTGTAGTTGCCGTTAGAGTCAACGACGCTTATGGTAACTGGAACACCGGTCGCGTTTGTTGGCATTGGCTGCTGCTGGTAAACGTAGTCCATCCATTGAGTCATGCTTACGTCAGAAACGCATGGAAGACCATTTGGGAAGTTCGCTGCTGGTGCTTCTTGTTGTGAGCCGGCAGAGATGTCAGTTACTGTACCCGTTATCGTCAATGGTGTGGAAGTTGTCACGCCAACACTAGGTGCTGTAACCGTTGTTTTGCTGGGTCCCATGCCATAGCTGTATAGCTGATTGTCATAGGAATTGAGCATTACCAAGACACCGTCTGAAATAGCTGGACCACCACTAACGTAAAATCCAAGATCGTTCCATATCGGTTGCCCATCAGTGAGGTTCAAGGCTACTACTTGAGCGCCACGGAATAGTGGTGGACTATACTCATGACCCTCGTTGATGAATAGCACTCCGTCAGCAATAGCCTCTGACGACGGATAATTCCACGCCCAAATTGGCCATACACCATAGGGAGTATTATACTCGGCGCTTCCAGTAGTATAGTGCCACAAGATAGTTCCTGTCTGTATGTTCATAGCATACACGTCTCCTCCAAGCGCATACATGTAAAGTGTGCCATTAGCAACCATTCCACTAATCATATAGGTATCATAAGTATTAGCATTGGGAAGTACTTTTGTCCACAGCTCCGCGCCTGTATAAATACTGTAACCAGTTGCTGTAAGCGTGTTTTGGTTCACTACAACGTAGACTCCACATCCATCTAGAAATGAGCTAGGACCAGCAAGCGATGTGTACGGTGTTTCAGTTCGGTTAGTTATCCATAGTTGTGCACCCGTGTCTGCACTGTAGCCTGCTTCAATTTGATATCCAGATTGGAAAATGCCTCCACCTGCCATTCCACCTGAGCCTCCACCGTTAGCACCGTTATTTGTGCTCATGATTATTACACCGCTATTAATAGCGCCAGGCCAGAGAGTCCCTGGCAAAGCATTACCTGAATAGTTAGTAGCTATTGGTTCTGACCATTCTATTCCATCTGAAAACGGAATTTGAGAACCTTGAATAGGCCTCCACATCCAAGGATTAGTATACTGGCTGATTCCGGTTGTCATTCCAGTTATGTTATCGTAGTTCTGGATGCACCATGTCGAGTTCCACATATTCAGCGTGTTATCAGCGAAGTTAATGTAGTAGCCTATCAAGTCTCCATTTTGATCTTCCGTAAGCGTCAGTCCAGTACCGTTAACAATGCTCAGCAAATACTTTCCATCAAAGGCGTCAAACATGTTCCATGTAGTTGACCCAGCGACCGCATTGATTCCATCCGGGGTTCCGGTGCTCCATAAGAATGCTTGGCATCCGTACTGGTTAGGTGATACAAAATTGAGTAGTTGACCGCAAGCTAAATACGTACATATGCCACTTGATATTAGAGCAGTTTGCTCTGGAGAACCACCACCGTAGTTGGCGGAATCGTCAGTCCAAATTGTTTGTCCCGTCTGCAAGTTTACGGCAGCCCAACCTTGATTATTAGCGGGGTATCCCATGTAGGCTGATCCTCCAGTGGGGTATTCAGTGTAGTAGAGGATGCCGTTCATAATTATCGGTTCATACGGTGTTTCATACTGCCTGTTTGTGTAGAAGTTGCTTGTTAGGCTTCCGCCGAATTCTCCTCCGACTGTGCCTCCGAATGCAATAGGCTTTGTCCATAGGATATGGGCGGTGGTTGGCGCTGTGCTCCATGGATTATAATTGCCACTGGCGTTGTAGGATCCTCCCATCCCAAGCCAGTTCCCGGCTATCGAGTACCAATTGTTGTTCTCAGCGCTTATTGGGCGTGTCCAGTAGCTTGTCGGAAGCGGATTTAGCGGAATAGAGGGTATGGGCTCCTTTTGCACTGTAACCTTTACTGTGTTGCTAACAGAAGGCCCAAAATAATCGCCAACAAACGGTGCTGCGACACCGAAGCCTGCCGGCGGAGGATTGTTGCCTGCTAATGTTTGTCCTGGAAAACTCATCTGGAAAGTGTAGTTGCCAAGTTGAGTGGGCGTGTATGTGGTAAATGTTCCTCCTGTGTCATCGGATGCAAAAGGTCCCAGTGTTGTAGTAGTTCCATCAGGCAGTGTAACTTTCACTGTTATATTCTCCCATCTATCGCCATACGTAATGCCTGCTGTGGGTGGTGGCATCTGGAGCCAGAAGTTAACGGTAAGTGTTTGACCGACACCTATAGGGTTAGGTGCCACATTGAGAAAGGCCATGGTTGCAATTTGCCATGGCGGCGTGTGCGCGTTAGCAGTTGGCACTAGCATCATTGAAGCTGACATCGAAAGTGTTAAGAATATAGCGATTGCAATAGCAATAGTTTTGTTTTTAGCAAATTTCATGTATTTTTATTCTCCTTTTTTTGATGAAATCAAAGTTGTCATCTCATCGCTTATAAAATTTGTGCCAAAATTGCTGATTATTGAATATAATTCAATTTTTATCTCATAATTCTAAAAAACGTTCAGTCAGAAACAGATTACAGATATGCTTAAATGCTGAACAGCCTAATGAAATATCAAATTCAGGTTCGACGGATAAACCATTGGATAACTCATCTAATAAAAATACGATTGATGAAATCGGTGCCAAGATTTTGAAGATGATGCTATGCGATGCTCGCACAAGCCTAACAGAGATCGCCCATAAATGCGGCATAACCGTTGGCGCAACCCAAATGCGGATTGCAAACCTCAAAAGAAAAGGCATCATAAAAGGCGAAATAACACTCGTAAACCCCCACAGCTTGGGTTACGATATCTTTGCAGGTTTGTCAATCCAAACGTTCAAAGGCAAAGAGAAGGAAGTCGAAAAATATCTACTAATGAATTATAATGTTGTAGGAATCCTGCCTCCTATCGGCAAAAACAATATTGGTGCAGCTTTAGCCTGTCGAAACATGAACGAGTTTACCCAAGTATTGAAGTATATAGAATCCTGCATCTATGTCAAACGCGCAGAAAACCCACTAATTTGGGGGCATCCCATTGCGGAACATCCTGAAAATCTGTTATTAGGAAAAGAGAAAAATGATTTGAAACTACCCAGACGAGAGGCTGTAGATCTCGGGAAAAAAGCGGAAATCGATGATCTGGATCGCCAGATTGCAGCAATACTCGTAAAGGAATCTAGGAAATCCTTCAGCAAAATAGCCAAAGAACTCAACATATCAACCAATACCGTAATCCAGAGATACAAAAAACTCAAAACAAACGTGCTGACACTTTCCACGATAGTAGTCGATTTAAGCAAGATCGGATACCCTGCTTGGGTTCTTATATACATCAAAGCTAAAAACAAAAACAAGATAGAAGATATCCTTGGCCAAATATTGCAGACGCCGAACGTCATCACGTCGATAAGGTTTGTTGCATCACCACTTGATCTGTGTATAGGTGTTGCGGTGAGAGAGCTTTCCGACTTCTTTGAATTGAAAGAGATGACCGATCGACTCGAGAATATTGATCAAGTCGACCTCTACTTAGATAAGAGTCCACTATTTCCCATAGATTTCTGGTCTCCACTATTAAACAAATCAGATAAAAAGGTAGATACGTCTACAATGGGGCGCTAAAGTAAATGCAAGTTATGCTTTAAGCGCGGGTGCATTATTTTAATAGCGCGCGCAGGGGAATTAAATAAATGGTTAAAAATGGTTATAAGTCCGTTTTTATATATTTATGCCTATAATGGACTTTTTTGACGAACGCATTTTGGCTAGGCTCAGAGACGGTAAACGTAGAGGTTTCACTGTGCTTCTGGGTGAAGTAGGCTGGCAGTTTTGCTTCTTCAATGTGTGCGCTGTGGCAATCATCAATCACGACTCGGTAGCAACGCGGGCCTTGCAATAAAAGGCTCCTTAAGCATTATTCTATTAGCGCGCACTCTTCTTCCGTTCAGAAAAGGCTGGCGGGAAAACTTTGCTTAATTGCCTATGCAGATTTAAGACTTATGAACAATTCTAATTAGCTCTTTTTCTTCTGCTATGACTTTACCGCACTTAGAGCATTTTTCCTCTTTAAATGGCAAGTATGAAGGCAAGAAAACCTGCACTTTAGGCTCTGGGCTATCTGGGTTAATTATCATGAAAACTTAGCTGAATACTACGTACATTGTCTTTAATTTTTAGAAGTATCGAATATTTATTAAACAAGAATTGCTTGTAAGCTATGTTGAGGCAAACTGGAATGTTCTGTCCTTCATGTGGCAAACAAGTAGAAGAAAACAATAATTTTTGTCCATATTGCGCCAAACCGTTACCCGCTATGCATGTCAAGATTACCCTAATTCCATGCACTTGACTTGTCCCACTGGAATTTCATCATTCTGCCAAAGTATCGCCTTGTTTACAGCATCATTTTTTCTGGAAGACGAGGAAGTTTAGGAGGAGAAAATGTGTCAGCCGGCATTCTGGTTGTCACAAATCACAGAATCCTTTGTGTTTGCAAGAATGGTTTATTTTCTCAAAGCTACGGTATCAATTATGCTTTAAACTTGGAAGATATTGTTTCAGCATCACTTGGAAAACGCGGGCTTGTTAATAAACTAATCATCTTGGACAAAGCAAACCAGCGTAAGGAGTTCACAGACTTTAATGTCATAACAAGAAAGGTACATTTACTTATTCCAATTATTAACTCAGCTGTAAGTCAAAGAAAAAGTCAAATTCAAGCAGAAAAAGAAAAAGAGCGTGTTCAGATAGTTCTTGATTTCTCCTCATTAAAAGAGGTCATGTCAAAAGGCGGGTTGGTAATGACTAATTATAAATGTCCAAACTGCAGCGGCATGTTAGAAATTCCTGAAGGTGGAAAAATACTGACCTGCAAATATTGTGGTGCTCTAATAAAACCCATTGACATCTTTGATAAAATAAAAGCTCTTCTTCAATAACAACATGGTTCTAAAATATTTTCATAGAAAGAAAAGTTAAATCAGTTTAGGTTCCAACAACCTCACATTGGGAAAGGCTCAATAATCCTTTAATCTGACTAAGTTTCGATATTCAGTTGATGATGGATTCATAGTGATTTTTTCTTTCTTCATTCAAACCGTTTCTTGTACAGCAACTTATTTTCTTGCTGAGAAAGTCTTACGTTACCCAAAATAAAGTTAAATACAGAATCAGTGCTTGAATAGTTAACCGATTTTCTTTGCCCTAACCCATTTTGGATTTTCTTTTACTGTTTACGTTTTTGATGATGCAAAATCCAGTTAGATGCTTATTGTGAAATGATTCAGTGATTCTTTAACGGTTCTCGACTCTTCTCTTATTTTCTTCTGGAAACTCCGAGTTAGTCTCTGGAAACAAGAGGTATGTAATAAGTAAATACAGCTGACAAAGCCTTCTAGCTAAAATTTCAAGGAAGTTTATAATGAGAGCGTTCGGGCGTGTCTTTCTGAATGCAATTGTCCACCCGTTGCCCAATTGCTCTTTGGCGCTTCATAAATAACGATCTCAACTGCTTCCTTGGGAACACCTAAATCTTCAAAAACTCTAGTTATCCCTTCAACTGTTTTCTTCTTGTTCTCAAGGGTCATTCCTTCCCAAACAGAAACTTGAACTATTGGCATTCCATTTTTACCTCAAATAACACTTTGCTATTTCGCCTAATTAATATGTTCTTAATAACGCCCGCGATGCCATAACTATCAGTTGTTCAATCTTATCCTTTATGCCAGTTACCTCAAAGTGAACTTTCAGCGAGTTGACCTAAACTTAATATAAGGTGTAAGATAGCAAATGATTTTTTCCCCGGCAATTCAGTTTGTTCTCATAGTTCGGGCAGACTTTTCATGGATGTGGCTTTTTGCTGAATGTTCGTGTGAGCCTTTTTCTATCTTAGATATTCGACTTTGCGCTTGTGGTATCTTTTGCATTCTTTAACTATTTTTGTCATGAATTGTGGCGGATTAAAGGTGCCCAGACCTGCAAGCAAAGTAAGTTCCACTGCTTGATCTTGACGTTTTTCAGTGTATTCAGAGCATCCATTCGTTACCATCTTCTAAACCATGCTCTTGCCGAATCCGAAAAGCCGAAAGAAACTGACGATGAAAAATATTGGCGCTGGTGCGAAAAATTTGGCAAGAGCACAGTTGACCCCTATTGGATTAAGTCAGGTCGAAAAATCCCTAAGGCACCAAAATGAAAAAAGAAGAAGTCGCTGCTTGGAAAAAGCGCTTGAAGGAAATCGAAGAGCGAACTATTGAGAAGCCCCCGCGCTGCACTCATCCCGAGACTTTCGTAGACAGCGGAAACGGGGACATTATTTGCGCAAGTTGCTACCGAGTGCTGGAATTTGGTAAAAAGCAAGAGGAAGAAGACGAAGAAACAATAGAGGCTTTTCATGATTTAGTCTTTTTTGCATTGTCAACCCATCTTTGATTATTCGTACCGTCAAATACACGGATGCAAAGCTTTTCTGCAATATCAACGGCTTTGAAAGCTTTATCAGCAATTTCTTGTTTTTGACCTTCCTCTATGTGTGAAATAAAGACTCCTTGGTCATGAAAAAAGTCATTTCTTTTCTTTTTGAAAGCTTGGATAGTTTCTTTTTCCTCTTTCGAAATCATGCCTAATTCTAACTGGTAAGAAAGCTTCTTTGAAAAATCTGGTTTTAGTAATTTAATATATTCTGGATTTGTTGTGGACATGTTGAATTCTCGTAAAATGACATTATTTAAATTAAGCTCAATTATTCCCCAAGCTGTAATAAGGAACTCAGAGAATCCGCGGTTTTTTAGAATCTCTTCTAATGCAATGTTTTTAGGGCGGCTCGATTGAGTTTCATTCACTGTCTCTTTTTTCCTTGCTTGTATAAATTTAGTAGTAATAGGTTATTGTTGCCTATAGTCTTACTAATATTATTAAATCTCTTTATTGGAGCGCGCGGACAACCTTGTTAACTTATTGTTTCTTTATGGCTTAGTTTTTTTTCCGGTTGTTTCTTCTAAAAATCTCTTGTAATAGTCTTGAATAACCTTTTCAAAGCGTGGAGGCAAGTCCTTTCTTATGCTTTCAGCATAGGCTTTAAACTCTAAGGCGGGCTCTGCTTGAAGTCTACTTGCCGTAGCTTCCAAATGCCAATTAACATATTGCAATACTTCCCTCTTAAACTCTTCAAAATCTTTCGGCAAAACATTTCTTGATTTGTAAACATATTCTTTGACTATGAGGCAATTGTACTTAAAAACACCTACAACAATGTCCTCCCATTCTGCTGGATGAACATGTCGCTGCCCTTTTTCTTTACTCATACTTTCTCACCTCACCTATGCCCTTTAGCAAGGGACGGCTTTATATTTTTGCCTAAGTCTAATTTTTGAGCAGACTTTAATTAAAATAGTTTCTTAACTTTCCCTTTTATAAATGGTTTTAAGTCCGCTTTTTAGGTTAGTGTAACTTTTCAAAGCATGGGACGTGAATGGAAAACAGAAACTGTCTATAAAGACAAAACAAGAATAAATATAATTCTTGCCCAATTTCGGAACAAGCATGGGCGCGATAGTTAGGTTTACAAAGGAGAATTTTCATTAGCTTACTCGGAGATAGCGGCTGCTAACAATCACTTTGCTTAAGGAACACGAAGAGGGCAGATGGCAATCGGAAAATTTGGAGGTTTTGCCTGAAGAAATTAATAAAAATGAAGTTCTGTGGGTAGACGCCCAAGACCCGACCGATGCCGAAATGAAAAAGCTAGAGGACTATTTTAGCATAGACGAACACAACCTTCAAGAACTTACCCAAGAAGGGGGGCGTTCAAGAATTGATGAACATGAAGATCGTGTGTTCTGTCTTCTTAATTTTCCGCATCGGGAAAGTTTTATTTCTGATGGAAAAATGGAATGCTTGGCGATGCTTGTTTGTTCAAGATGGATAATAACGCTGCATAAGGGCTACTCAGACCTGACTTGTGCCGTTTACAAGAAAATAGGCACTCATGGCTATTTCTCGCTTTCACTTGTGCCCTCCACTGATATTATGTTATATATTTTCTTGGATTTGGTCACGAGTGAATATTACCCTGTTTCAGATTTGGTGTTCGAAAAAATTGAAGCATTGAGTCAAGAAGCCTTGGGGCTTTTCAGAGAAAGATCAAAGCTGTCAGAGAGAGGTTTTGGCATGCAAATCCTTAAGATACGAGAGAGACTGGTGGCTCTTAGACAGAGTTTGAGTCCGCTTCGCGAGATCATGGGAAGAATAACAAGGGGAGAATTTGCACTGGTGCAAGGAGTGAACCTTCCTCGTTTCGGAGACCTCTACGACAGAACAATCCAGCTAGTGGAGGTTGTCGATGCTCACCGGGAAGACATGAGCAACATCAGAGACATACTAGTCAACGTTCAAACGATAAATACTAACAACATAATCAGGATTCTCACGATAATCTCAGCCATTTTTCTTCCGCTGACTTTGATTGCTGGAATTTACGGAACAAACTTCAGAACAGGATTCATCCCGGAAACAAACAATCCTTACGGCTTCTACATTATGATTGCAATAATGGCTACGGTAGCTTCGACCCTTGCGCTGATTTTCAAACGAAGAGGATGGATATGAAAAGAAAAAGTGCGCGACTCGTTAACCAGCCAGCACGCTATACGAGAGTAATATCATCCTCAGTTTCATAGACACTGGATGCATTTACTGATGATTGGATAGAGGAAGATAAGCTAATTTTCATTCTTTCACTATAAAATTTGTTTACAGATGATTTGAGAAACATACGATTAGAAAGATTCGGATGGCTGAAAGAGAAAAAGAAGAGAGCGGAGGTTAAATCTGATGAAACTATGAGATGCATGATGAATTTTCCATTTCACTATTAGATACTTTATTTGATGATGAACTAGCTAAACCGAAATATCCAATGTTAGCAATAGGAGTTAGATTATATTCATCATCTATTTCATAGATACTATAGCATACATTAGCTTCGAAATATTGCATTAGAACTGGCTGTAGCTCTTCAATCAAGCGTCTAAGCCAATGTCTGATAACCTTTCTTTGTTCATGCTTTTCTTCTTCTGATTGGGCTGGGAGGATTTGAAAATTTGTTTGTATTACAGTTATTCCGTAAGATTCTATTTTTTTAAGTAATGGATAAGGAACATGAGGAATTATGAGCACCCATAGCCCTATATGGTCTGGGTCTACCTTTTCAAATTCTCTTGATAAGTCTTCGATTTTTTGTGGTAGAAAGTTGTATACAGAGTATAGCGACCAATTCTTGATTGATATAACGCAGTATTTACCTCCTAATTTGAGTACTTTCTGTGCAAACTTAAAGGCACTTTTTGAACCATCGAATGAAAGCCGTGTGTTATGCAAGAAGAGGTCTATGTCCCCGCGAGTTTTCTTCGTAGGTAAATTGGTTTCAAAATGCACTCCTGTCAATAACATGAATAGATAAGCGAAAAATGCAGGTGGTGTTTCGCCAAGGTTGGCTTTTTCAATGTGATCTGCTGGGAATCCGCTTTTTTCATAGTACTTTTGAGAATTTACTGGTCTCCTGAAAAGAAAAGGAGTTAGAGTGTTTGGAAAATAGCGTTTTGATAGAGTCATTCGCTATCTTCTTCCTCGATGTCTTGAATTGCTCGTTGTCGATTATTAACGAAAACGCTTTTTTCTGTAGCTAACTTTGCCATTTCGTCTGCGAGTTTGTCATCGCTTGGCTGCTTCTCGTCCGGCATTTTGCTGGTTATTTTTTCCTCCTCTTCTTCCTTTATGCGCTTCCTTTTTCGCTCTTGAACAAATTTTTCAAAGTCTTTGCTGTCTTTGGGACTGCTTATTCCACCAATCTTCTTATCGGTGATATCTTTACCAATCTTCATGCTGTCACCTCCGTGGTCACAGGTTTTTTGTCTTGAGAAATAACGGAAGTGTAGTCGTCCATTCGGCTTAGAATGAAACGCAAACTGTTTTCCGTTATCTTGCTTATGTTAAGCCCAACTTCGTGGCTTTTTTCTTTGATATCTTTATCGAGAGAAATAACGCACATGACTTTGTCTGCCAAAAGCAACAACTCCAAAAATCAAAAATAGGTACAGATATGTACAAATGTGTACATATGCAAGCTATTTAAATCTTATGAGCCTTATTCTGGTCGGTTTTTCTGAATCAATCGTTCTGCTGGCTCTTTATCAAAAAATAAGGCATTCCTACGTTCAGATTAAGTCCTTTTTTTGAGGTACTGAATAGCCTCTTCTAATCCCACTTGTTTTCTCTCTTGATTTTTAGATAACTCCAAATCTTATGCTACTGTTATTGGGGATTTTTTTTTGGTCATAAGATTTTCAGTTAAATTCCCAAAATACCCTTGAAAATTGGATTTTTCTCAATAACTTTATTACTTTCTTCCATTTAATGTATTAAGTGACCATGATTTAAACTAAAATATCCGAAAAATTCCCACTAAACTCTCGTTCAAACATTTTTCAAGCACTATCAATTTGCGAGCAAAGAATAACCGAATTGCGATTGAAATGACTGCGTTTCTATCGCTTTTTGATAGTGTACCCGAGAGTTCGACAATTTTTAGCGGTCATGTTATGCACATGTTATGACGTCTCAGAAAGCGCAGGCTAAGGAGTTGAACCGGCGCCCCATTCTTCCTGTAACTTTCTAAGTTGGTGACTTAGCGCGCATGTTTGTTCCGAAATTGGTCAAAAATGGTTTTTAATCCCAGTTTGCTTGTTAACCTGTTCCTGATTTTCTTTTGAAGCCCAAGCGCCTTTAAGCATTTGAAAATCAGAAAAACACGCAACGTGGTGGGAAGAGTTAAGGGAAGGGCATTAACAAAAATGAACCCTGCTGAAAAGAAGAAAGAGGATGTGGCTATTTCCACGCCCAGACCTTGACGCTAAAGTCTCCGTTCTCGTCTGATTCGCGTTCCCAAACGCCGACCATCTTGTTGAGGCTCGCGAGCTTCGGCGAACTTGTCATAAAATAAATAGCTCCCCTGGCGCTTGTTTTCAAGCCCTTACCAGTAAACCAGCCTATTCCATCGATCTTCAACATTACAGTCTCTCCCTCTGCTGTCATGATCATGCCGTTCCCTTCTTAGCGCGCTGGCTTGTCCCTTTATTGGTGAAAAGTGGTTATAATTCTTATTTTTTGATTTGGGGGCAAATTTGAGGCGTGCAGTCTCTCTTTGTTTCTTTGCAGTGGCCGCCCTTCTCGAACCTGCAGAGATGCCTAAGCCGACTGAACTGCAGGGTTACGAGCGTCTCATGCGGGTTTTGAAGTGCAGCCGTCACCTGTTTTGCTGCTGTAGACGGAATACGGTAGATGAATTTGGGTCTTCCAACATTGTTTGAAGCCATTTTCTCCTTAACAACAAGGCCTCAAGCTGCCAACCCTTCAAGATGATTAATCAAAACTCCCTGTTCAAGTTTTGAATACGCCTTTCGACTTTGCCCTTCTCTTCAGATAAAGGGACGCCCAAATTGGGCTCGATTTGGAGCTCACTCCGTCTGTTTTACTTTCGGCGTTGCTTTATCGACTTGCGGTTCTCCTGTGGGATTGGTTTTATAAACAAATTGTCATATATACAGAGTTGATGCAAGGAAAGGGAAATGAAGCGAAAACTCTCAACGTTTTCAGTTATCTTAGTCATATTTTTCTTGATTTCGTCTTTGTCAGTATTGATGCCCAATTCGGTTAATACGACTTCTGGCTCCTCCACCATACCCAGCTTGGAAAAGAAAGATACCTTCACTCCCACGGTTCAGAAACCTGCTTGGGTTGACCAAGACAACAACCGAATCGCAGATACCCTCGACCAAGAAATCACGGAAAGAACGGCGAACGGCACAACACAAAACGAAATAGAAGTCGACGTCATGTTGAAAGCCGTTCCAACAACTCAGGATGTTGATGACTTCGTCTCTTCTGGAGGACAAGTGACCACTTCTCTTTGGACAAAAGCAACTTATGGATTCGGCGGCACAATAACTTACGGTGGAATCGGAATTTTCGCACGCAAATGTCCCGACTTGCTATTGGTTGAGAAGGAAGCAATAGGAGAAGCGTGCGTTGCCTATGCAGCGCAACAGGTGGGCGCCAGAACCTACGTGTGGAACAACCTGGGACTTCAGGGAGATTCTAACTCGTCAATTGCCCTTTTGGACACTGGAATTGACGCATCTCACGTAGACTTTTCACCCGGATATGGTGATCAGAACTTTTCCAAGAAAATAGTTGGATGGGACGACACAGTTAATTTCACTAATTCCCCGTTCGACGACAACGGTCATGGTTCTAATGTTGCTGGGTTAGCTGCCGGAAATGGTTTTTCAAGTGTCGACGCGTCAGGCTGTGCAACTGCCACCTGGCGAGTAAGCACCAATTCATCAGTTTCTACGGGTATGATGGTAAATAACAGCGGATCTATAACTTTAAGCATAAAATGGTCAAGCACTGGAACAGTTCAAGTTTCTAACCTTACTCTCTACAACAGCGGAAAAAGTCTTACTTTCTGGAACCCAATGGCTTCAATTAGTGCAACCAACGCTAACACTTGGTACACGCTAACCTACAATGTGGCTTCGGTTCCTTTAGGTGGTTATGACATGTACAACCCAGCTGTCAGCATAACGGGTGGAACGGGGGTTGTGAGTTTTGTTGTTAATATGTCATGGCCTTATTCCCCACCTTCAGACAATTTCTCTGTATGGACAGGTATTGCGCCACAATCGAAACTGGTAGATGTTAAGGTCGATAATTCAGCTGGGTCAGGGACCGCAAGTCAATTAGTAAGTGGCATAAATTGGATAATAACAAACAGAGTGGGTTATCATATTACTGTTGCAAGCTTAAGTTTAGGTTTTGAGGGCGAGAGTACATCAGTAGATCAAGCCATGGTGAATTTGGTGAATAGTGGAGTGACAGCTGTTGTTGCGGCAGGAAATGACGGCGCAGGAGGCAACCATATTTACTCACCTGGCTCTGTAGACGAAGCAATTACGGTTGCAGCCATGAATCAGTTCGATAACATAGCCCATTACAGTAGTCAAGGCGGCACTTCGAGGTATACTGGAAAAACTACTAAGCCTGACATTACGGCTCCGGGAGGGAGCGTAGATGCGGTGCCTTTGTATAGTGCTGATGCGGGAGCTAATGATTCAACGCCTATGCAGGGTACCTCGATGGCCGCGCCGATTATCGCTGGATGTACCCAGGACATTATCCAAGCTATGGGAGGCTATGCTAAATGGAATTGGACCAGGAGCCAAGCCTTGCAGCCTAAAATGATTCTGCTGATGACAGCTACTGAAACCTATCCTGATGTTCGGGAAGAAGATACTTCATCTTTATACTCTCCAACCCTTGAACGGGGTGGAAAAGATGTAACCGAAGGCTTTGGCAGAGTAAACTTGGATGCAGCAGTGGATGCCATTTTGAGGTCTTACACAGTTGGGACTGTGGCCTCGGACACTTTGGGGAGCCCGCCGACGACCAATGACATTTCCGTTGTTGGACAAAAATTGGCGTGGGCAAGAAACGTTCAGCTCGTCAATGGTTATATGTACAATTTCAGCCTCAGCGTTCCAGCTGGCGCAGATTACGATCTGTATCTCTATAATAGTGTTGGAACCACTTATGGAGAACCCGTAATAAGCGCAAAGAGCACTAATGCAACCACAGGAGGAACGGAACAGTTCTATGTTACCCCAAATAACACCGGAACATATTATGTCGTCGTGAAGAGAGCGACAGAAAACACTGGAAGTGGCAACTTCACTCTTACAAGTGCACAGTCAATTGTCACAACTAATGTGGTGCTAAGCACTCCTGGCTTAGTTAATGCTTCTAACGTTGTTCACTACACTCAGGGGGGAATTCCCAAAAACGGAAGTATTGTAGCGGGCAGTTTTTCTGACTTGGCTGACGTAGGAACAATGTTGACAGTTGACAACCCAATATATGTCTCTTTTACACAGAGATATTCTACAACACAGCCTACCAGTTTTGTAGTGCAGGCTAATGTTAACTATACGGTAAGCTTCAAGACGGAATATTATCTATCGGTTAATTCTGTCTATGGTTCAGAAATCGGCGAGGGTTGGTACGAAAATGGAACAAACGCCACCGCTGCCGTGAGCACGAGCATGGTTGACGATCTAAACGGAACTCGAAGAGTATTCATGAATTGGACTGGAGATGCATCTGGAACATACTTCGCAGCTTGTGGTCCAATTTTTATGAACGCTTCCAAGACAGTAACAGCTAACTGGGAAACACAATATCTCACATCGTTCACGGCGACGCCTTCCAACGGAGGGTCGACAAGCCCTGCAGTAGGTAATATGTGGCTTGATGTCGGTGTGGTTTCAATAAGCGCAGCGCCTAGCTCTGGTTACTTGTTCTCTGGATGGTCAAGCAGTACTGGAGATATCATTTTCCTCAATGCTGCATCAACATTTACTACCGCGAACGTAAATGGACCCGGGACAATAAATGCGAACTTCGCATTGGCACCAACACCTACGCCAACTCCAACTCCGACTCCAACGTCAATATCTACACCAACCCCGACGCTAACTCCCACTTTAACTTCAACGCCAACTCCGACAGCAACTCTAACGCCGACGCCCAATAGTTCCCCGTCCCCTTCAGTTCCGGAGTTTCCTGCCCAATTGCTAATAATTACGTTAGTTATCTCTACCATCATAGCCTTATCTGCTGTTATGATTGCAAAAAGGGAAGAACCTATAGAAAACAACCCAAACATCAAAGAAGGCACAATGAGGTCAAGCATAACAACACAAGAATACCTTTAAACTCAAGAGTAGTCGACATTTCGAAACTCAAAGAATTTGTTGAGGAAAACTTTCCGCGCGGATCGCCTCTTCAAATAATCTTCGCTGGTGAAGACGACTTGCTGAGTGCGGAGGCGTTCTTGGCAAAGCTTCCGATATGGCTTAAACTCAGCAAACTTTCTACAAGAGACTGAAAGGTAGCAAGCTTGCATTTCATTCGGGGATAACCAACGTTTATTGCAAAGACTGTGCTGGGCGCTTGAAGGATTAGGAAAACGAGCAAGAAATGGGCGTCTCAATTGTAAATCCTGATGAACCAGTTAAGAATGGGCTCTTAGTTGGAGAGCACTATGAATAGCGCAAACGCTTGAGCTTAAACACTAAAAAAAGCATTAAAAATAGCGTTACTCAGACGTTAACATCTGTATAATCAGAGTTACTCAGACGGCAACTATTCACTTCTAACTCCGCAGACAATAGCGTGCAACCGATAGTAATTCTTAAAAGGCTACGAAACACTCTCTTACTCTATTCGCGAGGAAGAGAGAGATTGGCCTCAGGTTCAGGCATCAAAATAGTTCTTACAGCGTCAGCTACAGAAATGAGCGACTTTTATAATAATCCTTTTATCGCTTTTGTCGCAGGTTTCGGCAAAGGCCCGATTCCGCTTGGATTCGTCAGAAAAACACTCTATCCTCCGGTGGAACGCAAGCCTGATGGCAGAGCAAGATTCGCACCTTACGGCTTAAGAAAAGTAGAAGCTATGCTGCTAGAAAGTGGCTTCACAGAAAAAGAAGTAGCCGTAGTTCACCCCGAAGACCTTGAAGACTTTATAGGACCAGAAACCAAGGTTATAGGCATATCTTCAATGGACCCAACAGGCATGGGTTACGTAAGCAAAACTTACTCCTCAATCATTGGCGGAGGAGAACCCATGAATGCAGTTGAATTCCAAAAACTCGTCACTAACCCGAGCATCAAAAAGTTTAAGCCAAAAATTATTGTTGGCGGATTTGGTTCTTGGCAGCTAGAACGCAAAAAAGTATCAGACAGCTATGACGTTGATTGCGTGCTCCTTGGCGGAAGGCCAGAACCAATCGTTGATGTTTTCAAGAAGGCAGTCAATGACGAAGCTCTTCCGCGTATTGTTAAAGCTGATGAATCAATCAGCAACTGGGATTATAATGCCATAATGCCCTTAACTAAACACTCTGCAATTCATGGCGCCGTGGAAATTTCAAAGGGCTGTGGAAGAAACTGCCAGTTTTGCACGCCTACCATGCAACATAAAGTTGATGTGCCGCTGGAAAAAATCATGCGGGAAGTCGCTTTAACAACGGCAGACGGATGCGACCACATAACCTTAGTCACCGAAGACCTATTCCTGTACGGTTCCAAAGACAAAAAATTTATTCCAAACAAGGAAGCCGTTGTAAAACTAGTAAAAAGAGTTGCTAAGTATCCAGGCGTTAAAAGTATTCAAGCATCCCACATGTCTTTAGCGCCAGCAGTTCATAATCCGCAAATGGTAAAGGAACTTGCAGAAATTTTGATTGAGCGCAGTTGGTACTCGTTTGGCAAAAAAGCAATAATCACCGCTGAAACAGGAATTGAAACTGGTAGCGCAAGGTTGATGAAGAAGTATATGTCGGGTAAAATGTTGCCTTTTAAGCCTGAACAATGGCAGGAAGTTGTCGCCAACGCGTTTGGCATACTTAACGATAATAATTGGTATCCTCTGGCAACGTTGATTGTTGGCCTCCCAGATGAGAAAGAAGAAGACGTACAGCAAACGCTTGAATTGATGGATAAGTTAAAGGATTATAACGCGTTTTATGTGCCGCTGTTCTTTGTTCCACTAGAGAATTGTGTGCTAATGAATAAGAAAGGCGCCGAGATTGATTCGCTCTCAAAAGCACGCTGGGACTTTTTCATAAAATGCTGGGAATATAACATTAAAATTTGGAAGCCAACTTTTCTTGAAAACCGCGTACCTAATCCAATCCTGTATAAGGCGTTGGACCATATAGTTATCCCGTATTTCGGTAGAATAGCTGGTTTCTATTACGGTTGGACACGCGGTGAACAGTTAAAACAAGCCTTCTGGACGCTAAGTATGTCTCAGCCAACAACAGTTAAGAATA
>Ga0208457_1000069_pt1 | contig 149843 bp, 128 predicted proteins | sample June2015DPH_10_1_FD_185513 | JGI IMG/M metagenome (GOLD analysis project Ga0208457, IMG submission 185513) | Peatland microbial communities from SPRUCE experiment site at the Marcell Experimental Forest, Minnesota, USA - June2015DPH_10_150... | ecosystem: Environmental > Terrestrial > Soil >... | reverse complement strand
GACGCCCGCCAGCACCGAGACCTTGGCCGCAGGGGCCACGACCGGAACTCCCGCCGCGGGAGCGGCAACCGCCGTTCCAACCCCGACCGGACCGGTGTACCACACCGTGATGACCGGAGCCGATCTCAGTTCGGTGAATGCGGGGGCTGATCAGTTGGGCAAGCCCGTGATCAACTTTGTGCTTAGTGCGGCAGGAACGAAGATCTTCTCAGACTACACAACCAGTCACGTGGGTCAATATCTGGCTATCGTCTTGGACGATCAAGTGTTGTCCTCGCCGGTGGTCGAGACCCCAATCACCAACGGCCAAGGTCAGATTTCGGGGAGTTTCACGGTCGAGTCCGCCAATGCTCTGGCCATCCAGCTGAGATACGGAGCTCTGCCGATTCCCTTGCGGGTCGCCCAAATCGAAACGGTCGGCCCCTCGCTGGGCCAAGACTCGCTACGACGGAGCTTGGTCGCCGGTGCCGTGGGCATGTCGGTAGTGGCCCTCTTCATGATTCTTTACTATCGGCTGCCCGGGATCGTGGCCGACGTAGCCCTGGCCCTGTATTTCCTCACGGCCCTTTCCATCTTCCGTGTCCTCCCGGTGACTTTCACCCTGCCCGGCATCGCTGGGTTTGTGCTGTCCGTGGGCATGGCGGTCGACGCGAACGTGCTGATCTTCGAGAGGCTCAAGGAGGAGCTTCGCGGCGGCAAACCTCTGCGGGCGGCCGTCGAGGCGGGATTCTCTCGCGCTTGGCTATCCATTCGCGATTCCAATTTCTCAACCCTCATCACCTGCATCATACTGTACTGGTTCGGCGGAGCCTTTGGAGCCAGTCTGGTGAAAGGTTTTGCCTTGACGCTCGCAATCGGGGTCCTCGTCAGCATGTTCACGGCCATCATCGTGACGCGAACTTTCTTGCATTTGGTCCTGGATCGCATGGACTTCTCGCGCCGCCATTCGTGGTTTGGGATCTAGAGCTGACCATGGTTGGGGCCCAGGGAATTCACCCAGGATCAGCTTCGAAAGGAATGAAGGAGCTCTCGTCATGAATATCATAGGGAAGCGGTATTGGTTTTTCGGTCTCTCCCTGGCGATCATCATTCCGGGCATGATCTTTCTGGCCATGGGGGGCTTGCATCCGGCCATTGATTTCACTGGGGGGAGCCTGCTTCAACTCAAGTTCACCTCCGGCCAAGCTCCCCAACCTGCCTCAGTTGAGCTTGCTCTCGCCCGATTGGGAATCACAGGGCCGAGCGTTCAGACGGTGGGAACCGACTCGATAGCCATCCAGGCGCAAGAGATGGACACGACCACCAAGGACAAGGTGGCCAAGGCCCTTTCCAGTGAGTTCGGTGCCGCGACGGTCACGCAATTCGAGAGCGTCGGTCCCGCGCTGGGATCAGAGGTGGCACAGCGTGCCGCGGGGACGGTGGCCCTGGCCGCGCTGGCGATCACCCTCTACATCACCTACGCCTTCCGGCGGGTACCGAACGCCTTTCGCTTCGGAATCGCCGCGGTGGTGGCCATGATCCATGATGTCCTGGTGGTCATTGGTGGCGAGGCGATTCTCGGTCACTTCCTCGGGTGGCAGGCCGATTCCCTCTTCTTGACTGCCCTACTCACCGTGATCGGCTTTTCGGTCCACGACACCATCGTGGTCTTCGACCGCATCCGCGAGAATGAGCTACAGTACAAACGCATTCCTTTTGAGACGATTGTCAATCACAGCGTGGTGCAGACCCTTGACCGATCCATCAACACCTCCCTCACGGTACTCCTGACCTTGCTTGCCCTGGCCATCTTCGGAGGAGTGACCACGCGCCATTTTATCCTCATCCTGCTGCTCGGCATGGCCAGCGGGACCTACTCTTCGATCTTCAATGCGGCTGCCATCCTGGTGGTCTGGGAGAACAGAGAGTGGCGGACATGGTTTCGCCGCGGTCCCGCCCAAGCGAGCGCTGCATAGCGAACCTCTGGGTAACCTCACTTGGGGCGACAGGCGGTGGGAGGTAACTAGCCGACCGGCATCCCTCGGGACAATAGCTTCGGCCCCAAGACCAGGATGACCAGCGCCGCCAACGCAAGGTAGGGCCCGTAGGCCATCGTGATCCCGCGCAGGGGCCTGTGGCGGGCGAGGTTCCAGAGCAAGATTGCGCCTCCCGCGCCGCCCGCGAAGAGGATCGCCAGCAGGAGTGCGGGCAGCACCGCTGGCCACCCGACCCCCAGCCCGACCAGGGCGGCCAGCGACACATCCCCCAAACCCAACGCGGCCGCCAGGTCCGAGCCAATCACACGAGCGAACAGCACGCTCAACGTAAAGAGCAGGAAGAAGACCGCGCCTCCAACCGCCATGCCGACCAAGGAACCAACCAACTCTCCACGAAGGGCCGAGGCGACAAGGAGCAAGAGCGCACCGCCCAGCACGACCTCCATCAGGACCAATCGCTGCTCCAGGTCGACAACCGTCACCAGGACAAAAAGCATCACCGCCACGATGCCCTCCAACAAAGGCAGCGCGGCCTGACGCCCCTGGATCCAGAGCAACGGCAAGAGAATCCCCAGGACGACCTCGACCCATTCGTTGCGCCTTGGAGCGGGCCCTCCGCAGTGACCGCAAGCCGGCTTCCCCATCATTCTGGCCAGAAGCGCATGGGCCGCCACGCCCCTTCGCGGTTCCCCGCACCAGACGCAACGCGGCACGAACAGCCGCCACCCCGAAGATCCCTCACCCTCCCGGTTGGTCCTCGGCAGGTTGTCCGCCAGACCATTCAGGACGGGGGCCAAGCCCAACCCCAGCAGGGCCAGTGACACGAGCGCCAGGGTGTTGGCCAAGAATCCCTCTACACTCATCTCTGCCTCAGTCCGGTCTCGACCCAAACGATTATACGCGACGCTGCCCGCGCCAGGACAAGGCATCCCACCGGGCTGAAGCCCGCGGGTGATAGAATGCCCGATGTGCCCTCCCAGTCACCTCCCCTGGACGCGAAGCGCTTCAGCGTTCTGGCTGCAGCGATCGTCCTAGCCAACGGGTTGTCGCGACTCGTCCGTCTCCCCAGCCAGGATTATGTTGTCACCGTCCTCAACATCCACTGGATGGTCGGGGTCAATGGTCCAATGCTGTTCATGGTTCTCCTGGGCGCCCTCGTGGCCTCGGGTGCTTACTCGATCTACCGTTCTCACTCCCCTGCGCAGCGTCCCTCCAGCGAAAAGGAGGGGTTGGGCATTCATCTGATTGTCCCGGCTCTGACGGCGGTTGGAGGGGGCGCGGCGCTAAGTCTCGTCCCTTCCGGGCCGCGCTGGTGGGTTGGGTTGGCCTTCTTAAGCGCGCTGGTCGTTCTGGCGGTGGCTGGCGAGTACCTTGCTCTCGATCGTGACGACCCTCACTATGACCAGGCCTCCATCGGCCTGGAGATCCTCGTCTACTCTCTCCTGGTCTTGGTCTTCAGCGCTCTCCACGCGGCTGACACTCGCCTGGCGATGGCGATGCCCCTAATTGCCCTGTCGACCTCGGTCCTCACCCTGCGCGTGCTGGCCCTCGCGGCCCCCCTCGACCGCAGGATCTGGGCCTACACTGCCGGCATTGGGCTTCTCGTCGGCGAGCTCGCGCTCCCCCTGAACTTCTGGCCACTGCCATCTGTCGCCTATGGCCTGGGATTGACCGTCTCCGCGTATGTTCTCGGCGGGCTGGGCAAGCTTCGCTTGCAGTCTGAGCTCCGTCGCGCCTCGCTGGTTGAATACGCTGTTGTGGCGGCCCTGGCTTTGCTCGCCCTGCTGGCCCTGACAAAGCGTTGACAACGACCCCGAGGGGTGTATACTCATCTCCAAACCCCTAATGGGTCTTCTGTTCAGCGGATCACATGGGCCCGATCCACCCGCGGAAATGCGGTGAAGGACCTGTTTTTGTTATCTGGCCCTATTCAACGCTCAGTTGTTGGGAGGAGGTGAGGCGTATCGCCAAGGCCCGTTGACTGTTCCCCAGTTTGGCATCTTAGCCCAATCAGGAGGAGAGAGCACATGAAACGCAATCTGCAGTTCATATTGAGCGCTGTGGTCCTGACGAGCCTGATCCTCGCGGCTTGCGCGCCGGCGGCAACGCCCGCGCCCGTTCCGAGCGTACCTCCGCAACCCACCGCCGTTCCGCCCACCGCAGCCCCGGCGCCGACCGCGGCTCCCGCCTTCCAGCCGATGGTGGTCTCGGCGCCGGACTGCAACTACGGCACTTCGGACAACCCAGCTGAATTTAAGTCGATTGCGGCCCTGGACGCGAATACGGTGCAGTTTACCCTCTGCCACCCCGATCCTGCCTTCGCCTCGAAGGTGGCTTTCAATGTATTTGCGATTCAAAGCAAGAGCTACCTGGATGCCAATGGGGGCGACTCGGTGAAGATGAGCGTTAACCCCAATGGCACGGGCCCCTACATGCTCAAGGAATGGGTGCACGGCGACCACATCACCTATGTTGCCAACCCCAACTACTGGGGGACGCCTCCTTTGGCCAAGACGGTGATCCTGCGCTGGTCGACCGAGGCCGCCCAGCGCCTGCTGGAACTCCAGGCGGGCACTGCGGATGGTATTGACAACCCGTCCCCTGATGACTTCGCCAAGATTCAGTCCGACACAACCCTCAAGCTTTATCCGCGCCCTGCGATCAACATCTTCTACATCGGGTTCCAGGACACGATGAAGCCTTTTGACAATGAGCAGGTTCGCCAGGCCATCGCCATGGCGATCGACCGCAAGCACATTGTCGATACCTTCTATCCGGCGGGATCGCTCGTGGCCGAGCAGTTCGTGCCCCCTTCCCTGGAACCAGGGTTCACCGCCGGCTTCAGCTGGTACCCGTATGACCCCGCGGGAGCCAAGAAACTCCTGGCGGCGGCAGGATATCCGAATGGGTTCTCCACCACGCTCTCCTATCGTGACGTTGTGCGCGGCTATCTGCCCCTGCCCGGCAAGGTTGCCCAGGAGATTCAGGCCGAGCTGAAGCAAATCGGGGTCAATGTCAAGCTGGACGTGATGGAGTCAACGGCCTTCCTCGATGCCACCTCCAAAGGCCAGAAGCCCTTCTACATGCTCGGATGGAGCGTCGACTACCCGGATTCCACAGACTTCTACGACTACCACTTCGCGAATGCGGCCAACCTCCAGTTTGGCACGCCGTTCAGTGATCTGGTCTCCGCGATTCACGCCGGTGGGCAGGTCTCCGACCCGGCCCAGCGCCAGAAGGATTACGACCAGGTCAACACGCTGATCAAGCAGCACGTCCCGATGATCCCGGTGGCCCACGGCGCTTCCGCGGTCGCCTACAAGGCCAGCGTCCAGGGCGCATTCGCCAGCCCCCTCAGCGATGAGTACTTCGCGGTGATGAGCAACGGGACCGACCAGCTGGTCTTCATGCAAAACGGCGAGCCGGGCGCGATCTGGTGCTCCGACGAAACCGACGGCGAATCCTTGCGGGCTTGCCTGCAGCTCTACGATACGCTGCTCTCCTACCAGCTCGGCGGGGTGGCCATTCAGCCCGGCCTGGCGCAAACGTATGAGGCCAATTCCGACGCCAGCCAGTGGACCTTCCACCTGCGCCCAGGCGTGAAGTTCAGCAACGGCGACGTCCTGAGTGCCAACGACGTTGTGGCTACCTACGCCTCGCAGTGGGACGCCTCCAGCCCGAATCACAAGGGCCGCACCGGTGACTTCAGCTACTTCGGCGCTTTCTTCGGTGCCTTCCTGAACGCCAAGAAGTAGAGTGCTTTCGGTCCCAATGAGAGGGGCACGGCGCCGTGCCGTGCCCCTCCTTCATCCGGGCGCGCTTCGCCCATCCCCATGATCCAACTCCTCGTCCGCCGAATCGTCCTCCTCATTCCCGTCCTGCTCGGGATCCTGCTGGTCACCTTCGCGATCGTCCATGCCATTCCCGGGGATCCCTGCGTTGTCATGCTGGGTGAAAGGGCCACCCCGGAAGCGTGCGCCGGTTTTCGCCAGCGCCTCGGGCTGAACGACCCCATCCCGGTTCAGTTCTTGCGATATGTCGGAAACATCGCCCAGGGCAATTTGGGCACCTCGATCAAGGACGGGCGTCCGGTGGTTGATGTCCTGGCCGAACGGCTTCCAATGACCATGGAGTTGACCTTCGGCGCAATCATCTTTGCCGCAACCTTTGGTGTCCTTTTCGGGGTCGTCTCAGCCATCCGCCAAAACAGCATGGTGGATGTCGCCACCATGATTCTGGCCAATATCGGAGTATCGATGCCCGTTTTCTGGCTGGGTCTCATGCTGGCCTACGTGTTCGCCCTGACCCTCAAAGGAACCCCCTTTTGGATCCCCCCTTCCGGACGGATGACCTCTGGGATCAGCCTGACCCCGCTGGCGGAGGCGTGGCATTTCCAGTCCCTCCCCGGCCTGCCCACCTTTCTGCTCTCACTGGTATCCAATTCGGTGATCTTGCACAGCCTCCTGATTGGAGACCTCCCGGTCTTGAAAGATGCTGTCTGGCATCTGATCCTCCCCTCGGTTGCGGTCGGAACCATTCCCCTGGCGATTATTGCCCGCATGACCCGCTCCAGCCTGCTCGAGATCCTTGGCCAAGATTACATCCGTACGGCTCGCGCCAAGGGGCTCGTTGAGCGCCTGGTACTGGTGCGTCACGCCATGCGGAACGCCTTGATCCCGATTGTCACAATTGTGGGATTGGAAGTTGGAGGGCTGCTGTCCGGGGCGGTGCTCACCGAGACGGTGTTCGCGCTACCGGGGATGGGCACGGCCATCGTCACGGCCATTCTGGGGCGAGACTATCCTATCGTGCAGGCGTTTACCCTGGTGGTCGCACTCATCTATGTTAGCGTGAATCTCATCGTTGACCTTTCCTATGCCTACCTGGATCCGCGAATTCGCCCCCAGTAGTGCCTTGGTTGTGACCGATGGCCGTCGCGACTGAGATCCTTTCTGCCGAACCGGTCGCCTCCCGGCGCTCGCCGTTCGCTCAAACCCTGCGCCGCCTGTTGCGCCATCGCTCGGCTCAGGTGGGCCTGGTCCTGCTCGCGTTTCTTGCCTCCATCGCGATTCTGGCCCCGCTGATTGCCCCCTACGATCCCCTGGTCCCGCTGCGAGACGTCCAGCGCAGAACGCCGCCCTGCATCCACCTACTCGGCTGCCCCGCTTCAGCCCCCCAGCATCTGATGGGGATCGATGGCAACGGCCGCGACCTGTTTTCACGCGTGATCTTTGGCTCCCGCCTGTCGCTGCAAATTGGGTTCTCCACGATCACCTTTGCCATCATTATCGGCACCTTCCTGGGAGCGATCGCAGGATTCCTCGGAGGTTGGATCGACAATGTCATCATGCGCTCGATGGATGTGCTGCTCGCATTCCCAAGCCTTCTGCTCGCCGTGGCCATCGTCAGCGTCCTGGGTCCCGGGTTGATCAACGCTCTCATCGCCATTAGTGTCGTTTCGATCCCGATTTATGCCAGGCTGGTACGCGCGAGCGTCCTTTCCGTGAAGGAGCTCGATTACGTGGTTGCTTCTCGAGCTCTGGGAGCCTCCCCGAGCCGCCTGCTTCTCACCCGGGTCCTGCCCAACTCGCTCACGCCCCTCATCGTCCAAGGGACCCTGGGTATCGCCACCGCCATTCTGGATGCCGCCGCGCTCTCCTTCCTGGGCTTGGGTGCCGAACCCCCTACTCCGGAATGGGGGTTGATGCTGGGCGAGGAGCGCAACAGTGTCTTCAATGCCCCCCATCTGGTGGTCTTCCCAGGAATTGCGATCATGATCACCGTTCTTTCCTTCAACCTTCTGGGGGACGGATTCCGCGACGCGCTCGATCCACGCCTGGCTCAGAAGGGATACGAAGCCAAGGTCTAGGGCCTTCGGCCGCCGCCTTGATAAGAAGGGACCGCTCTGCCACCAGATTCGGGCAGAGCGGTCCTTCTTCAACCCGTCCTGACGCCCCCGGACAGGTCAGCCGGGCGACCGAGGTCGGGTCCAGGAACTGACTTTGATCCGCATCACAGCCCCAGTGCCACTTTCACCGCCTTGAGCCTGGGCTCGATGACCTTCGCCTTCCCGACCGCTTGAGAGGCAGCCCGGACGTCCTTGAGGCCGCTTCCGGTGATGATCACCAGCACGCGGTCCTCGCGTCCCAGCCTGCCCTCGCGAACGGCTTGTTTGAGACCGGCATGGGCGGCGGCTGCGGCCGGCTCCGCAAACACGCCAACCCGCCCGAGGTCAGCCATAGCCCCCAGGATGTCCGCATCGCTCACCGTCAGGCAAGCTCCTCCCGACTGCGACACGGCCCGCACGGCGCGCACGCCATCGCGAGGAAGATCCACCGAAATGCTGTCCGCCAAGGTCCTGGCCGCGACGGGCACGATCCGCTCGCTCCCCTGCCGCCAGGCATTGGCGATGGCGGCAGAGCCCTCCGCCTGAACCCCGAACAGTCGCGGAACTCGGTCCAGCCAGCCGAGAGCCTGCAGATCCTGGAACCCCTTGTAGAGACCGGAGATGATATTTCCATCTCCAACCGACACAACAACCGCCGGGACCGGAAGGCCGCTCTTTGGCGAGGCTCCTGCCTCCAGGACTTGTTCCCAGATTTCATAGGCGGCGGTCTTCTTCCCCTCCACGGTGAAAGGGTTATACCCCGTGTTGCGGCAATACCATCCAAATTCGTTGGCTGTCTCAATGGAGAGGTCAAAGGCCTGGTCGTAATTCCCCTCCACCAGCAAGACGGTGGCCCCGTAGATCAGAAGCTGCGCGACCTTGGCCGGGGGCGCACCCCTTGGTGCAAAGATAACAGCCCGTTGGCCGCAGGCAGCGGCTAACCCGGCCAGGGCCGCACCCGCGTTCCCGGTTGAGGCCGTGACGACTACCTTGGCCGCAATCTCTTTCGCGCGAGCGAGCACGACCGCGCTGGCCCTGTCTTTGAGAGAGCCCGTCGGGTTGCGGCCTTCATCCTTCAGCCACAATTGGCCAAGGCCAAGTTCTCTGGCAAGGGCCGGCTCATCGTAGACGGGAGTCCAGCCGACCGCCCCCATGGGCGTGCGCTCTTCGCCCAGGTTTTCCACGGGGAGCAACCTCTGGTACCTCCACAAAGACCGCTGGGGCGAGGTTTCAAGCTCGCGTGGATCGACCCCGGTCCGCAGCTTATCGTAGTCGAGTACCACATCGAGGTTCCCGCCATCGGCGGGACAGAGGTAGGTTGCTTCTCCCGGCGAGTACTCCCGCGAGCATCTCGAACAGCGGTAACCCAGGAAGTTCATGCGTTTCCTCTTTTCACCGGAATGGTCACGAGCACTTGTCGTGGCCAGGCCGGGTCTCCGCCGCGCCTGCGGGGCCCAAGATCGGCGACCCGCACTTCCAGGAAAAAGACGCTGCGAGCGCACAAAGCCGCCCTCGGCCGAACGCGCACTGCATTGGCCTCAACCGGCAGGGTCTCTATTCACGGCTTGTTGGGTTCTTCGGCCAGCCGGACACGGGCAGTCCGGTCATCCGTCATTCGCTGTCGAAGGGAACGCCCAGCGAGGCCGGCGGCGAGGCGCGCAAAGCCCGCAAAAGGCGGGCTACCAGCCGCCGGGTCCCTTCAGGCAAGGTGGCCATCATGCGATTGATCCATTCGGCATTCCCAATGTTGACCAGCAGCAGGGTCAGGATCATGAGCGGGAAAGGTGCCACCTGCAGCACCTGGGTCGGGATGTTGGGCAAGACAGGCTGCAGCACGAGGCCGAGCCACTGCAGGAAGGAGAACAGGTACACTCCGAAGGCCGCTCGGAATGGATTCCAGCCGCCGAAGATGGTGATCGAAAGGACGATCCAGCCGTAGCCATCCAGACCGGAAAGCTGTCCCGCCCACCCGGCTTTAACATCCAGGGAAAAGGTCGGGCCCGCCAATCCTGCGATCGCCCCACCCAGGAAGGTATAGATGTAGCGCAGGCGGTTAACATCCGCCCCGCGCACATAGGCCGCGGCCGGGCGTTCCCCGATCCCGCGCAGCATCAACCCCGGGCGGGTCCGGTAGATCCAAAACCAGGTCAGGAAGATGATCACAAAACTGAAGTAGGTCATCAAATCCTGTCTAAAGAATAACGTTCCCAGAATGGGGATCTTGTCCAGCCCTGCGATGGGGAGGATGTTCATGCTTGGACCGTTCTTGCTGATATACGCATGACCGAGGAAATACGAAAGATTAAGGCAGAGCACGGCCAGCACGAAGCCCACCGCCACCTGGGACTGCTTGAGGGCGATGCTGCTGAATGCGACGACCAGCGCTACAAGGCCGCCAATCAATGCGCCGGCCAGGAAGCCAAGGAGGAGGCTGCCGGTCCCGTACGCTACGGCAAAGCCGACCATGGCCGAGAGCAGGATGGTCCCGTTCATGGAGAGGTTGATGATGCCAGCCCGTTCGGTGATCGTCTCGCCGATCACTCCGAACATGATCGGGGCCGCACCGTACAGGATTCCTGCCAGACTAATCAGAAGACCTATGGAAGTCATAGTCCCTACCTATCGTTTCTCAAACAGTCGCTGGCGGGCGCCCTCGACCATCAAAACGAACAGGACGAGGATCCCCTGCAGTACGCCCGAAAGGGATGAGTCCATTTTCATCACGATCGGCAGCTGAATGCCGCCAATGTTCAAAGCTGCGTAGAACAGGGCAATGGGTGCAGCCCAGATCGCCTGGTAGTTGATCAGCATGGCCACCAACAAGCCCAGGAAGCCATACCCACTTGAAATGGTCGGAATGAGGCGGTGATAGACAGCGGTGACCTGAACCGCGCCCGCCAGGCCGGCGAAGGCGCCGCACAGCAGGAACGCGTACATGCTGTACTGCCAGGTCGGGACCCCCAGCAGAAAGGCTGCCCGCATGTTCTTGCCCACCGCTTTCAGGCGCAGACCGAAGTAGGTTCCACGCAACAGGAAATAGACCAGCACGGCCGACAGGATGCCCACCACCAATGCCCAGGGGCTGAGTGCCACGTTGGTCGGGGTTGGCAACCAGAGCCTGGTCGGAAAGAGCAGGGTCCCACTTGTCGAGGCAATTCCCGGCCGCCCCCACGGGCCAATGATCAGGTAGAGCGCGAAGGCGGTGGCCACAAAATTCAACCCCAGCCCGCCAAAAATCTCATTGACCCCGCCGAAGGTCTTCAGCACGCCTGCCAGCGCCCCCCATAAGGCTCCGCCCAGCAGGCCCGCCAGAAAACCGAGCAGGATGATCCATCCTCCGACCAGCGAACTGTTCTCCAGCAGGCGCAGCGCTCCTGTCGTGAAGACCGCTCCGAGCATGATCTGCCCCTCGATGCCGATATTCCACAGGCCGGCCGCGAAGGTGATCAGCACACCGGAGGTGGTCAGCAGCAGGGGAATCCAGGCGGCCAGGACATTGGTGATGTCTGCGGTGGAACTGAAAATGCCCTCAAGCACATTCAGGTAGGCCTGCAGCGGCGACGCGCCGGCCATCAACAGGACCAGGGTAGTAAAGAGCAGCGCCAGGACGATCGCTGCCAGTTGAAAACCGATCTTAAGCCACTGGTTTTCTTTCATGGACGCTTGCCTCGTTCTTTGATTCCGGCCAGCCCATACCGCCGATCAACTCGCCGAGTTTCTCCGTAGTTAATGTCGAGACATCCAATGGAGGCGTCACCCGGCCGCTGAAGAAGACCAGCACCCGATCACTGTACTGCAGGATCTCATCCAGGTCAGAAGAAACAAACAGGATCGACGTTCCCTGCTGGCAGCGTTCCTTGAGCTTATTCCAGATATAAATGGTAGACTCGATGTCCAGCCCGCGCGTCGGGTGTTCCAGTAGCATCAGATCGAGCGGGACCCGCATCAGGGCCAGCAAGGTCCGCTGCTGGTTACCCCCCGACAGCGATTCGACGGTGTTGACCGGCGTACCATGAATATTGAATTCCGTGATGCGGCTCTGCGCCAGCTGGCGGCCCTTTTCCCAATTAATGGAAAAACCTGTGGCCTCTTCCGCCAGAATGACATGCTCGGTCAGGTTCAGTCCAGCCACCAAACCTTCCTCCAGGCGGGAGGCGGGTAAGAACGCCACCCCGCCCCGCTTGTAGAAATGATAGTTGCGGCCGGTTAAATCCCGGTCGCCCCGCAGGATCTGCCCGCCGACCGTCCGCACCAGGCCAGCAACCGCCCGCAGAAAAAGCGCCTGGCCGCTCCCTTCCATGCCGGCCAGGCCGATTACCTCGCCGTGGCAAATGTCCAGGTTGATCTCGCCAATGTGCAGGCGGTAATCCTCAACAGCTAGGTTGCGCAGGGAAAAGGCCACCTCACCCGCGCAACCAGCGCTGCGCGCCCCCAACGTGACCTCCTTGCCGAACATCATCTCAACCAGCTGGTGGGTGTCGTAAGGGGGTTTGACGCTGCCAACCAGGTATCCCTGGCGCAGGACCACCACGCTGTCGCACAGCCCTTCGACGTCCTCCAGCTTGTGTGAGACGAACAACACAGTCATGCCCTGCTTGGCCAGCAGGCGCAGGGCTGCGAAGAGTTTCACTTTCTGCTGCGCGCTGATGCCGGTGGTGGGTTCGTCAAAGATCAGCACCCGGGCGCCCAGCCAGATCAAACGCAGGATCTCCAGCTGCTGGCGTTCCCCGACGGTCAGCGAATCCACGTAAGCCTGCGGGTCCAAGGAGAAGCCGAACTGTCCGGCCAGCTTCTTGAAGTCCTGCAGGGCTGCGCCCTCTCCGGGCAGCAGGCCGCCGGATCGGCCCAGGATGAAATTATCGATGACGCGTAACGGGGGGAAATCCAGCGGATCCTGGTGGAGCATGCCCACCCCATTCCGAATGGCATCGGCAGGTGAATGAATGGAAACCGGGTGGCCGTCGAGCAGGATTTCGCCCTGGTCCGCCCGAATAAATCCGGATAAGATCTTCATCAGGGTGCTCTTGCCCGCACCGTTCTCCCCGAGGATGCCCTGGATCGTCCCTCCCGGGATGTCCATGCTGATGCCCGCGTTGGCATGCACCGCACCGAATGTCTTATGGATGTCCTTGAGTTCAACGTTCATGGTTCTTTCCCTGAATGGCGAACTGTTGGTTCATTTGGAGGGGTCCCTGGATCTCTTCGCGAGCGGGAGGCGAGAACCTTTTACTTGTGTGACGACTGCCTCTCAAGCTCCAGCCCTCTTGCGCCCTTGGTATACCGGCTTCGGCTCAGAACTGCTGCATTTATCCTACCTCACGATCGGCATCCCTTCCGGACAAACGATTGCACCCCTGTGTCAGGTGCTTAAGAATTGGGGGAAGGCGCCTGCCTTCCCCCAATCATCAGTATCAGGAATGGTTACTTGCTGCTGCCGGCCATGCCCAGGAGCAGTTGCGGCAGGTACCAGAGCTGCTGCGGGGTGGCGGCCACGCCAGATCCCAGGTACTGGGTCCCATCCTGCAGGCTCAACGGGCCGGTCCAAAGATCCAGGCCGCCCGCCAGGGCAGCGGTCAGCTGATCGACCGCAGCAGAGGCAGCCGGGCTGAGAGCCTGGCCCTTCACGAAGCCGACATTGCTGGTATCCGGATTATTGATGTTCGTCCAGTCCGGGCCCAACCACTGCCAGTCCTGGGTGAAAGTGCCCGCCATCGCCTTCTTGACCTCGGCCGCGATCCCCGGGCCCCAGTTGAAATAGGGAACGCCCAGGCAGACCGACGGACCTGCGCTGCAGTTGCCTTTGTAGTCATAGCCAACGGCATAGACCTTCTCGCCGGCCCCGGTCATCTTCTTCGCCTCGACCACCGCCTCGGAAGTGTCAATGCCCGACATGACCACATCAAAGCCGGTGTTAAAGAAGGCATCCGCGACCTTGGTCGGATCCAGCGTCGTGCCAGGTTCGTTGAACCAGTATCCGATCCAGGTCACCTGGAATTGCAGCGCCGACGGATCCTTCTTCAGGACATTGGTCCAGCAGTATTTGGCGCCCAGGTAGGCGGAAGAGGACAGGCGGCGGGTTTCGTCGTTGATCAGCGGACCCAGGTAGCCGATCTTGCCGGTCTGGGTGGTCATGGCGGCCGCGCATCCCGCGAGCATCTTCATGTACTCCATCTTGCCCATGATGTTGGCCATGTTGGGGAGGATCAGATACGCCTGACCCTGCGCCCAGGACTGATCGCCCGAAAGCATGATGGTCGGGATGGTCGGATGGTTCTTGGCGAAGGTATTGGACTCATCCTTGAAATCATCCGAGTTGAAGATGATCATGTTGGCACCCTTCGCCAGCAGCTGCTCGGCCAGCTGGGCCGGTGTCGAGCCCTGATGGCTGAAGCCGTTGTCGATATAGATCAGCTTGGTATTGGGAACATTAGCAATTGCATACTCGCCACCTTCGTAGGTAGCCTGGCTCCAACCCGAGTCATTGTAGGGACCAACCAGAATCATACCGATGGTGAACATCTGGCCAGATGGGAATGCAGTTCCCACAGGAGCCAAAGTCGCGGTCGGCGCGGCCGCAGCAGCAACCGTTGCAGCTGCTGTGGCAGCGGCGGTGGGTGCCACGGTCGGCGCCGAAGTCGGGACCACGGCGGGCGCCGAGGTGGCCGCTGGGGCGGGAGCGGCGGTCGGCGTGGCAGCAGGTCCGCAGGCCGTCAGCACGAACACGAGTGCCATGCCCGGTAAGGCGATGTACTTGAGCGCTTTACGGATCACGTTCATCCTCCTTTAGGGTCACTAGAAATCGGTGAACAACTCATGGTCGCCAAACACGAAAGGATTCTTGCCTTCCCCGTCACCTCCTTTCCGCGGTCCGCTCAGAAATACCATAGTTGCACTCGACTCGATTCTGTCCGGCCCTCGGTCGCAGAAGTCAGGGCACGATCCATGTGCCCGTCTTCCCATCCAAGGCCCGGCCGATATTCTCCGGGTTGGTGATCAGCGCCTGTTTGCCACCGGCTTCCAAGTACCAGATGATCGCCTGGATCTTGGGGGCCATGGAGCCTTTGGCAAAGTGTATCCCTTCGGCCAGATACCGTTTGGCCTCGGCCAAAGTCATCCGCTCAAGCCATTTCTGGTCGGGCTGCCCGAAATGGAGGGCGACTCTCTCGACGGCCGTAGCGATCAGGAAAAGGTCCGCCTTGATTTCGCGCGCGAGCAGACTGCAGCCGAAGTCCTTGTCAATGACAGCGGCCGTGCCACGATATTGGCCGCCGCCCGCATCAATGACCGGGATACCGCCGCCCCCCACCGTGATGACCAGAACGCCCGCGTGGATCAGCGTCCGGACCGAATCCAGCTCGACGATCTCCTTGGGCAACGGGGAGGCTACCACGCGCCTCCAGCCCCGCCCGGCATCCTCAACCACACTCCAGCCCATTTCTCTCTCACGACGCCTCGCCTCGTCTTCCTCCATGAAGCTGCCGATAGGTTTGCTCGGATTCTGGAAGGCCGGGTCGTCCTTATCCACCAGGGTTTGGGTGATCACGGTGCACACGTTCTTCTTGATGCCGCAACGAAAGAGTTCGTTTTGCAGCGCCTGCTGGAATTCGTACCCGATCGCCCCTTGGCTGTCGGCCCCGCACACGTCCAGCGGAACCTCGTGCATCCCCTCGGCCTTGGCCGCAATCTCCGAGCGCCGCAGGATGAAGCCGACCTGAGGTCCATTGCCATGCCCAATGGCCACGTCCCATCCGGCCGCGACCATGTCGACAATATGGCGAGCGGTCTCCCGCAACGCATCCTCCTGGTCTTCCACCGAGACGCGTTTCGGGTCCCGGATCAGCGAGTTGCCGCCAATGGCAACGACGGCGACTTTCTTGCTTGGCCCGCTCATCGACACTCTCTCCTACATCGTCAGAGCCATGACCGCCTTCTGGGCGTGCAAGCGATTCTCGGCCTCATCATAGACGACCGAATGCGGTCCGTCCATCACGCCGTCGGTGACTTCGATGTTGCGGTCGGCCGGCAGGGGGTGCATGTAGATGGCATCCTTTTTGGCGAGGGCCATCTTCCTCTCGTCGGTGATCCAATGCGGGTACTTCTGAATGATTCTAGCACCCTCATCCGGGTCGGGCGTGTGGACCAATGCCCCCCAGGACTTGGCGTAGATGATGTCCGCATCCCGGAAAGCCGCTTCCATGTCGTCCACGACTTCAAAACCAGCCCCGAATTCCTTGGCCTGTTCCCTGGCCTGGCTGACGATCTCCGGCATCAAGCGGAACTCCGGCGGGTGTGCCAGGACCACGTCCAATCCGAAGCGCGGCATCTGCAGGATGAGCGATTGAGGAACCGACATCGGCTTCTGATACGAGGCCGCATAGGCCCAAGAAACCACCATCTTCTTGTGGCGCAGGTCCCGACCCTTCTTCTCCACGATCGTCATCAGATCCGCCAGAATCTGGAACGGATGGTAGATGTCACACTGCATGTTCAGCACCGGGACTCGGGAGGCGCGGGCGACCTCTCTGAGATATCCGTTCCCGACACCCCAGTCCACGTGCCGGATGGCAATGCCATCGAAATATCGCCCAAAAATCTCACCAATCTCCTTGGGGGTGTCGCCATGCGCGATCTGGGTCGTCCGGCTCTCGATGAAGGCTGCGTGCCCCCCCAGTTGAGCCATCCCCGCTTCGAAGGACCCGCGTGTGCGCGTGCTGCTGAAGAAGAAAAGCATCGCCAGGACCTTGTCGCGCAAGATGGGATGAGGTTCGCCCAGCGCCCGTTTGCGCTTGAGGTCGAAGGCCACATCCAGCACGGTTTCGACCTCTTCCCGGCTGAAATCCAGATCACTGATCAGATCGCGCCCCTTCAGGTGTGTCTGCATTGCATCCTCTCCAGGACTACCTGCAAAGCCCCCACGCGGCCCGCCTCCAGCCATGGGACCCGCCGGCCCCCGGGGGTTGACGCGACCCCGGCCGCCCAGCCCGCCTTGGTTTCCCGGTTCTATTCGACCGCACCCAAGATCAGAGCGAGCAGAGCCATGCGCATCACCACCCCGTTGAAAGCCTCCTGCCAGTAGCGGGACCACCGAGTGATGTCCACGTCGGTTGGGATCTCGTCCATGCGCGGAAGGGAATGCAGGAGGATGGCATCCGATTTGGCTTTCGAGGACAGCAACTCCCGCGTGATCTTGTAATTACCGGGGGTCAGGCCCACGCTTCCGGTGCGCTCGTCTCGCGATTTGGTGTAGTCCGGTTGGACCACGGGCTCTACCAGGATCACGTCCGCCTTGCCGATCACCTTCTCGACGTGGTCCGCCTCCGAAAAGTTGAGGCTGTACTTCTCCAGCTCGTCCTTGAACTCTGGGGTGAGAGTCATCTCCGCCGGAGCCACGAAAGTGATGGGGCAATCAAACTGGGTCAGAGCATACGCCAACGAGTGCATGGTGCGCATTCGCATGTCGCCCACCGCCAGCCAGTTCAGCCCGTCGATTCGGCCCTTTTCTTGCAGGACGGTATATAGATCCGTCAGGATTTGGGTCGGATGTTCGCCCCAGCCGTCTCCGCCGTTGATGACCGGAATCGATGCCCAGCGGGCCGCTTCGTGAGGAGCTCCCTGTTGAAAGTGGCGCATGACGATGACGTCCCCATAGAACTCCAGCATCTTAACCGTGTCTTTGATAGACTCCTGGTAGAAGTCCCCAGCCCGCGTCATCTTAGCGTCCGCGAAGCCGGTCACATGGCCTCCCAGACGGTGCATCGCTGCCTCGTGAGCCAACCGCGTGCGTGTGCTGGGCTGGTAGAACGCCGTGACCAGGATCTTATGACGCAGCATGTCGCTGTTCCTACGGTCCCGAGCAATGGGCTCCAACTCTTTGGCAACTTGGAATACCCGGAAGAATTCCTCCCGCTCGAAATCCTTCAGCGAAAGGATGTCGCGTCCCAGAAAACTGCGCATTGGATTGTCTCCTCCTGTTTCAAGATTCGCGAGAAAAGGACCAACAGCCGATCACGCGCCAGACCCTATGCGCAAGATCTGCTCTCTCTTAGCCCGCCAGGCCGGTAGTCCTTTCCCATGCGGCCGCCGGAATCGCATTGACCCGTCGGTTGTTGTGGAAGTGGAAGGATTCCGGGACAAAGTGACTCGCCGAATCGTCCACTACCTCGTCCTCCAGACTGAACAGTTCGGCCTCCAGCCTGAGCAGCGCATGCGGCTCCCGCCGCTTGAGTCGGCGCCGAATCTCACCCGCGCTCAGCTCTGCCCCAAGCCGCGTCCCCAAATAAGCAAGTCCGGGATCCCCGCGCCCAACCGGCAGGTCCAAGCCTGAGCCGCAGAAGGAACGGAAGTCGCAGCCGCTGAGGTGCGCGGCCGGCACCACGTCTACCAGAAAGGCCACAGGGCTCCCTTCGACCAGCATGGTTCGGGAGGCCACCAGAACCGCGGACCCTAGCTCCGGCCCAAGTGCCTTGCCCCGCGGGCGGTCGCACCCCGTTCCTCCAAGCGGTGATTCCCCATGACTGGCGTGAGCCCATTTCGCCGCGCGATGCTTGGCGGGCTCTCCCGGACCTCCCGCCCATCGTCCAAGAACGCGCGCTTGGCAACGACGAACGTTCCAACTCCTAGGCGACGAATAATTCCCCCCTTCTGAGCCAATGCGCGCATGGCCCCGCGCAGGGTCGCGCGACTGACGCCCATCTGCCTAGCCAGGTCCGGCTCGCCCGGCAATCGCTTTCCAGCCCGCGCAGAGAGGTCGGGGATCGGCCCGAACCTCTTCTTGTTTTGTCATGAGCGCCGCCCGGCCAACCCTCGTGGTCGGTTTGCCCCCTAACCTTCCACCGCGGGGACGAATTCAAACCGTTCCACATCCACCAGGCCCAGATCGGAGATGCGCAGTTCGGGGATCACGACCAAGGCCAGGAGACTGAGCTGCATGTTCGCATTGGCCATCCGGCAACCACAGGCCCGAAACTCTTCCAGAACGGCCGACATCTTGTGGGCGACATCGCCCGCGGGCTCCTCTGACATGAGCCCTGCGATCGGGAGTTCCACCGCGGCCCGCACCTTGCCCTCTCGGACTACCAGGATTCCGCCACCGAGCTTGGCAAGGGCATTGCCCGCCATGGCCATCTGCGAGTCATCCGTGCCGACGACCAGCAAGTGGTGGCAATCATGCGCCACGGTCGAAGCCACCGCACAGGGCACGTTGAAGCCAAAGCCGTGCACGAATCCAACTTGGATTCTGCCCGTCCGAAGATGGCGCTCGACCAAGCCCACCTTGGCGACCTCGCCATCTGGGCGGATCTGAACCAGACCCTCCTGAACCCGGAGCGGCAAGCGCAGGTGTCGCGTGGGTGCCTGATTCTCAATGACGCCGATCACATGAGCTTCCGTGACAGCCTTCGCCCGCGATCGGACAGCAAAATCCTCCGGCACCAGATTGCGAATGAGATGAACCGAGCGCCGATACTTTGAAGGATATCGGAACCCGGACGGCGGAAGGAGCATCTTGCCCTCCTCGGCCGCCCGAACGCCTCCCACAATAACGAGTTGCACATCCATCGCTTCCAGATCTCCCACCAGGAGGATGTCGGCATACCGCCCGGGGGCAATTTGGCCGATCTCATGGCTGACGCCGAAGTGCTCTGCGGCGTTCAGGGTCGCCATCTGGAGGGCGACCAGGGGGGCCAGACCACATTTCACAGCATGCCGAACTACCCGATCCATGTGGCCCTCACCCACCAGGGTGCCCGCGTGAGCGTCGTCTGTGACCAGAAGAAAGTGCCGAGGATCCAGATTCTGCTCGGTGATGACCTTGACCTGGGCCTCCACATCATGCCAGGCCGACCCATACCGCAGCATCGCACGCATTCCCTGTCGGACCCGGGCGACGGCATCCTCCGCGCGAGTCCCCTCGTGGTCATCCTCGGGCCCCCCGGCGGCATAGCCGTGGAACGGCAGAGACAGATCCGGGGAGGGGTAATGGCCCCCAATCACCTTGCCCGCATGCCGTGCCGCGTCCATCTCGGCATGGATCTTCTCGTCCCCATCCACAACCGCCGGGAAGTTCATGACCTCCCCCAGACCGATGATGCCTGGCCAAGTCATGGCCTCCGCGACTTCAGCGGGCCCGATGTTGGCCCCCGGCGTTTCCATCCCAGGAGCGGAAGGCACGCAGGAAGGCATCTGGACCCATACGTGAATGGGCTGGACGGCAGCCTCGTCCACCATCGTGCGCACGCCTTGCAGTCCAAAGACGTTGGCAATCTCGTGAGGGTCAATCATCATCGCGGTGGTGCCGTGGGGCAGCACGGCATTCACGAACTCGCTGATGGTGACCATTCCCGATTCGACGTGGACATGACCCTCAATCAACCCGGGAACAAGAAACCGCCCTCGGGCCTCGATCAGCTGCGTGTTGGGTCCGATGCAGTGGCTTGCGTCCGGACCGACATAGGCAATGCGGGCACCCAGAACGGCGACGTCTGTGCCTGGCACGATTTCGCCTGATTGGACCGACACCCACTGGCCTTGATGAATCAACAGGTCCGCCGCCAGCCTTCCCATCGCGCAATCGACCAGCCGCCGGGAAGAGAATTCGTCTCTCATCGCTCAGCTCCTTCAGCCACACTACCCCAAGAGCGCGTTGGCGATTCGATTGTGCCTCTCCACCAGCATCGGCAAGTCAAGGGTGGTCAGACGCCCTTCCTTTACCACAAACCGGCCATTAACCACCGTGACATCGGCTTGGCACGGGGAGCAAAAGACCAGGGCGGCGACAGGGTCTTCTAGCGCGCCCGCGTAGTCCAAGCGGTCCAGCCGAAAGGCAACAAAATCCCCGCACTTCCCTCGCGCCAGCTGGCCGATGTCAGAACGGCCCAGGACTTCCGCCCCCCCACGCGTCGCCAACTCCAGCGCTTGGCGCGCGCTCAGCAAGGGTCCGCCGGAACCCCGTACGGCCACCGACAGGCGTGCCAGGAGCATCGCTTGCCGAGCCTCGGCTAGGAGGTGGGAGCTGTCGTTACTCGCGGAACCATCCACCCCCAGGCCCAGCTTTACGCCGCAGCGGAGGTATTCATCCACCGGGGCAATCCCCGAGGCCAGGCGCATGTTCGACGAGGGACAATGGGCTATTCCCGATCCGGACCGAGCCAGCCTTGCCGCCTCTTCGCGATTGACGTGCACCCCGTGAGCGAACCACACATCTTCCCCCAACCAGGACAACTCCTCGGCATAGTCAACCGGCCGGCGCCCGAACCGTTCCAAGCAGAAACGCTCTTCGTCCAAGGTCTCCGCCAAGTGAGTATGCAGCCTGGCCCCGGCCGAGCGCGCGAGCGCGGCCGCCTCTCGCATCAGATCGGCCGTTACCGAAAAGGGGGAGCAGGGAGCCACAACAATTCTCAACATGGCGCCCGGCTGAGGGTCGTGAAAGCCCTCGATGAGGCGTTGGGTGTCCTTCAGAATCGCCTCCTCCTTTTCCACGACCCGATCGGGTGGCAGGCCTCCCTGCGATTCCCCCAGGCTCATCGAGCCTCGGGAGGCATGAAAGCGCAATCCGACCGGAAGGGCTGCCTCAATTTCGTCGTCCAAGTGTGCCCCATTCGGAAAGAGGTAGAGATGGTCGCAGGCCGTGGTGCAGCCCGACAGCGCGAGCTCTGCTAGGCCTACTTGGGTTGAGACTTGGATTGCTTCCGGAGTGAGTCGAGCCCAGATCGGGTAAAGAGTTCTCAGCCAGTGGAAAAGGTCTACATCTTGCGCCGCGGGCAGGGCTCGCGTAAGGGTCTGGTAGAGATGATGATGAGCATTCACCAATCCCGGGAGCAGCACGTGGCCCCTCAGGTCGAGGGTTTCATCCGCGGCGTGGGGAAGCTCCCCCGACACGCCGACCATTTCAATCCAGCCATCCCGGATGAACAGCCCGCCATCCCGGATCTCGCGGCGGTCGTCATCCATCGTGACCAGCACATCCGCATGCCGTACCAGAAGAGTGGTCATATTCTTGGCTCACTCAGGCAGCGCGAGCAAGGGCAAGGTCTCAGGAGGGCCGAGAGGCCTTGTCGGACATCATACAACCTTTCTTCAACACCCCCTCCCGCGAGCAGCCCGCGCGCTTTCCCACATGGCAGCAGCGACTTATCCCTTCACCGCCGCCAGCCGAGCCGCGCGGGCCGTGTTCTTCATAAGCATGGCAATCGTCATCGGGCCCACCCCTCCCGGGACAGGCGAAATCGCACCCGCTACCTCCTTGACTTCGTCAAATGCCACGTCGCCCACAAGCCGATAGCCCGCTTTGGTGGAGGGATCCTCGACCCGATTGATTCCCACATCAATCACAAAGGCCCCCGGCTTGACCCAACTGCCGCGCACAAAATGAGCCTTGCCGATTGCCGCCACCAGAATGTCAGCCTGACCGACCACCTCGGGCAAGTTGAGGGTCTTGGAATGACAGATCGTCACGGTCGCGTTCTCGCGAACCAGAAGGAGCGCCGCCGGCATTCCGACAATATTCGAGCGACCCAGCACAACCGCCCGCGCGCCCGAGAACTTCGCGCCCGAGCGTTCCAACAGAACGATCACTCCCGCCGGCGTGCAGGGGACGAAAACGGGGTCTCTGCGCTTCATGGCTAGACGTCCTACATTGATGGGATGAAACCCATCCACATCCTTGTTGATGCTGATCACACTGAGGGCGCGTTCCTCATCAAGCCCGGAAGGCAGGGGCAACTGGACCAGGATGCCATTCACCCTCAAATCGGCATTCAGCTTGCCCAGCAGATCCTCAAGCTCTTGCTGCGACGTGCTCGCGGGCAGATTGTGTCCAAAGGACTCGATGCCCAGCTCCGCGCACGCTTTTTGCTTGCTGCGAACGTAGCTTACCGAAGCCGGGTTGTCGCCGACCAACACGGTCGCCAGACCAGGCCGAGGCAATCCTTGGGCCACCATTTGTCTTACCTCATTGGCCACCTCCCCCCGGACCTGCTCCGCGATCACCTTTCCGTCAATGATCTTGGCTGTCACACGATCCTCCTCGCGTTCCCCTGGCCTTTCCCGATGATCGACCGCCTCGGTCCTGCTCCGGGCAGGTGCGACCCGCTGGCGACGAGGCACCCTCGCCAGCCCATGCCGACCTAAGCCTCAGTCGGGAGCCGGCTCCCGGGCGAAGTCATCATGCCCGCGAACGACCTGGCCTGTGAGCATCATCACGCCAGGCTCCGCCACGTGTCACCAGCAGGCACCCCGAGCCAGAGGCGGCAGGGCCCGCCCCCCGGCCTGAGCCGTGCTTCCCCTTGGCCAGGAGTTGGCTGGGTTGGCCAAGCTCGGTATCGGCAGCCCATCAACTGGCGGAACCACCGCCTAATCCCACCGGGATAATGAGAATCTGACCGACCTGGAGGCGCGTCAAGGCAGCTCCCGGATTGGCGGTGATCACGGTGGCCAGGCCGGAAGAGAATGTGCTAGTGATCGCCGTAAGGGTGTCGCCCGGCTCCACCCTGTATTCATAAGGAGTGCCTGGCGCCAGGCTTATTCCCCGCCGCCGAAGGACCTCAAACCCGCCCAAGCCGGTTGTGCCCATCGTGGGATTGTCGACCCAATCCTCGCGAAGCGCGCCGATACCGAGCCGGGCGGGGTCATAGAGCAACACGCGCTCCACCAGGAATCCCCCATCCGGTTGGCGTTCGTTGGTGACCGTGAAGGCCCTTCCCGCTCCGTCGACCTCGGTGACCACGAACATATGATCGTACGTGCCCCAGCCGGCATGGGTGTAGACAAAGTCGCCGGGGCGAAGTGCCCAGACAGAGAAGTCGAATCGATTGACTGGGGTCTTGAATCTGAAAACCTGGTACTCCTGGGTAGGGAAAAGGGACCACGGCCTGCCATTTGTGTCCGGATTGGCAAGCCAGTAGCTTTTCAAATCCTGCAACGGGCCCGGATCCGTGGGCAGCAGGCCGGCCTCCCCCAGGATGGTGGCGGCCAGGGGACCGCACATGTTGGAGGGATCCTCGTAGTTCTCTGCCAAGAAGTGAAGCTTGCGGGCCAACGTCGCCGTCTGCGCTTCGCTGGAGGTGACGAACGATGAGGCCACCTGCTGAAGCCGGAGCTGCCAACCGGGTTGCGGCCACCCGGGAAGCCCTTGGCTCGCCGTTTCGCGAAGGTCGCGATAGCCGCTCTGCACCATCCAATTGCAGAGAACCAAGCCCCCATCATGATCGGGGAGCGGAACGCCATCGCTGGTGGGCACCCCCGTAAATCCTCGAAAGTATCCGAACTGGCCGATCAACTGATCCACAGCCTGGGGCGAGAGTTCGCGATCCCCGATCGCGATCGCGTGTATGTGGATGGGCGAACCCGGACCCAACTCACCAGGCTCGCGGAGCCAAGCCGCAAAGCCCGCCGCCCGCAGGGCCCGGATGAGAGGTTCAATTTCCGTGAAGAGCACGTCCGTCCCCCCGGGGCGAATCACGGAAAGATCGACTGCGCCGCCCCCGAGATGAGTTCCAAAGGATTCGGAGCCATTGTTGCTGAAACTGCCTTGGGTGATGGCCGGCCCACGAATATCGATCGGCCCACCGTACATCGAGTAGGCGTACCTCAGCATGTCGTAGGTGCGTTCATCCAGCCAAAACCCGTTGACCTCGACTCTCGAGTAATTGTCGCTTGGTTCCCGGCAGCCTGCTGGCTCTTCCCCCTGTTCCGCCGAATCGGACAGCCGGGTAGTCGCCCTGGGCCTCGCCGCTGCCCCCAGGATCGCGGAACTCTCCTCTGCCCACCGCGCCCCAGCAGAAACCGGCCTTCCGTCACCCGGGTCGACCGGCGGATGCCTGCCCGGGACAGGCGGGAGGCCGAAGGCAAGTTGATTGAGAACCAGCGTCGAAACTACGATTCGGATCCAGAGCAACGGACCAAGCCTTGAAGGGTCTTCATCCCCTCCGACAGGAGGATCGGCACACGGCTACCAACTTCGGGGAGGGAACCTGAAACCTAGGCCGCAATCGAAACACGGCGCGCGGGTCGCCTCGGACGAGGCGCTTGCTTTCGGGAGTAGTCCACCGCGGCGCGCAGGTTCACCCAGGGTGTCACAACCGGGCAGACACAACCGGTCCCGAGGATCAGATCGCGGCCCGCCATTTGGTGAACGGCCTCGGCCGCCTCTTCCCAGACGAGCTGCGGGTCTCCGCAAACCATCGTCGTCCACTGTCTCATCCCGCCGCACACGACCTTCCCCGAGAGCTTGTGCCCCTCCTTCAGCGATGGGCCTGCCTCGCGGTCGTGCCAATTGATCACCTGGACCGGGTAGTCGCAGAGATCCTCAAACAAGACTCCATCGCCATGAAGGTGCAGGAGATTCAGCCAGCCGCCCTGGGCGGCTTCTAAGACCCGAAGATCGAAGGGTCGCCCGAACTGACGATACTCTTCCGGTGAGAGCAGGCGGCGCGAAGCGTGCTGAACCGCGAAGAAGATCCCATCTTCCGATCGTTCCAGACAGGCCGTCACGAATCTCTCCGTCGAGGCGGTGATCCTCTCCAGTCCCTCCAGAACGGCCTCGGGCCATCGGCGAATGTGCTCGATAAGAACTGCGTCCCCGGCCAGATGCCGGGCCTGAGCCAAGGGATTGAAAACCGTCTGAAGTACGGGGGTCTCTCTCCCCAGCCGTGCTTTCACCTCCCCAAGACACATCAACTGCCGTCCCAGCGCGCCGCGGCCAGGGTCAAGTCGGCGAAGCTTGGACCAGTCCGTCGGATTCTCGATCACCTGCCGGACATACTTTCGAGTCCCCTCAGGATCTCCCTCCCAAATGTCCTCGACGCCCCAATCACGCACACTGAAGCTGGAGGACGGGGTCACCTTCACCAAGTCGAAGTCGAATTCGAGCTGGAATCGTAGGGTGGCCTCCGCCAGGGCATGCGCATCCTGGTCTTCCACTGGGAAGTGCCGCCAAAGGGCGATCGGGATTTCATCAGGCTTCTGCCCCGAAAGGGCGACCTGAATCCTCTCCCGGTGGGTGGCTCTCACCGGATCCGTCCTTCCCCTTCCATGCTCCATTCGCCTGTCCGCACGAAACTGGCGTGGGCAATCGCCATTCGTCGCAGCATTTGCATGCGGGCTGACCCCGAGTCCGTTATCCTTGCCAGTTCGGCGGCCTTGTCGAAGGCTCGGCCCGACTCGTCTTTCCTGTCCATCGCCTTGAGGACGATTCCCAGGCCATAGTAGGCATCAACCGAATCCGGGCCAAACGCCTTGGAACGTCCGAATGCGCTCAGGGCCCCCTCCAGGTCCCCCTTGCCATACAACGTCCAGCCCAGGTGAATTTCGGCCTCCACCTCAGGCGACTCGGCGGCCGTTCCGACCTGAGTCTTTTCCCCGGCGACTTCCCGACCTTGAGCCGTCCTTCCCGTCGACATGGGCAACCCCCCCGAGGGCGATCCGAACTCGGCTCCTGCCTGTTTGATTCCCAGTGCCCAGCCATCCCTTGTGCGTCGATTCTACCCTACATGATCAGCCTCCAATTGAGCTTCTGGGGAGGTTGGTTTGAGTGTGGCTGGCGAGGGGGGGCGCAGGTTGAGGTGGGATTGGTTGTCCCCTAGTGCCTATGCGCATTATGGCCTACCAGCCCTTCCTGCCAGGTCATCGGGCCCCCCCTGGGCGTCAATGATCGCGTGGCGCGGATTCATTCTGAGGAGCCAGGGGCAGGACCGCCGCCCCGGCCCTGCCAATATCCCCCTGGCCCGTCAACGATCTCGGTTGAATGAACCGTCCCTTCCCACGCCCAAGCGAGGATGCGCGCACGGTGCAGGCGATGTGGGGCTCTGGATGTCCCAGGAGCCTGAGCCTCCGTGCTTCTGGCCTGAGCCCGCCCAGCTTCCCCCAAGAGCGTGCCAGCGGACCCGGGCAGCGCCTTGGGAGTCCCTAGCGCATCTCCTCCGTCTTGACCTTGCCGCTTTCGGCCACCTGGAACAGCGCGAGGCTCTGCTCAATTTGCCGAATGTGGTCATCGAAGTGGTCCTGCGACTCGGCCAGAAGGCGCGCCATCCGCGTGTAGAGACCCTTATCCGCAACGAACTTATCTGGCAGTGAATCGAGGAGCGCTAGCGTCTCAGCTTCGTTGCGCCAAAGCTCGTCCAAGAGGGCGCGGGTGCTGACATAGACGGCAACCGTTGCATCCAGGCAGAGCGCATTGTTTGAATGGAAGACCGTCTCGCACTCTTCCCCGGCAAGCAGGGCTGCGATCCAAGAATGGATATCCCGTTCGCACAAGGCCAAGTGCGCCAAGACTTGCTTGGGACTCCATTCCCCTGGGTGAGGTGCTCGTTCTGACAGGGCCTCGGAGATCCCTTCCAGCGCCTTGCGGAGCTCGGCATCCGCCTGCCCGTAGACGAAGCTCATCCTTTTCGCAAGCTCCTTCGGATCCCAAGGGATCTCGGGCAGTCTGCGCTCTGAGAGCTCGACCTCCGCGCTCCTCCGCTCGCCGTTGCGCTCGAAAACTACCTTGACCCGGTCACCGGCCTGATAACGATCAAGGGCCGCGGCTAGAGAGCGCCAATCGTTAACCTTCCGCCTTCCCAAGCCTAGGATGACGTCGCCTTTCCGCAGCCCTCCTCGCTCGAGAGCCATCCCCTCCACCACCGAAATCAACTCAACCCCCCCCGTCGGTGGGAGCCCGCGCGTCCGCGCTCGCTCTGCGGTCACTTCTTCGGCGAAGGATATCCCGATGAGAGGTCGACGAGCAAACCTCAGGTCGGTTCCGTCCTCCACCAAAGATGCCAGAGACAGCAGAGCCCTCTGCCAGCCGCGGTCAAGCCGGCGCAGGGTCGCCCTCCAGGCTGGCCCGCGGCCCATGTCCTCGTGGGTCAGTGTCAGGGAGGTTTCCCCTCCCCGGGGGACTAGAGAAAGGCGAACGCGGCTTGGTCCGGGCTCACCTCGACCCATCCACCTCAGCTCTAGGCTGCGAGGTGGCCGGAAGGTCGTGAATTCTCCAACCACGTAGTAGCCACCGCTCCAGGCCAGGTAGAGGCGGCCTGCCTTGCGCGGCTCCAGGATCCCCTGGTCACACAACCACATCCGCAAATGCAAGGCGTTGGTGAAGGCGCGGAAGACTTGCTCCGGTGTCGCCCTGAGGGTCTTCTTAAAGACGAGCATCGGACTCTTGTTCACCGGTTCACCTCCACGAGAGATCCCGACCAGAGTTTGCGCCGGATCCGGTCACGCTGCCCTCAGCCCCTCCGGCCCGCTACTTCTCGCGCGGGCTGCCAAGAGGGCCTGCGCGGACCGCACGCGATGTGGCCGGCAGGTGGCGAGCTCGTGCCCCCCACGGATCCGGCTGCGGCGAGGGGGCGATGCGGTCGGGACTTCCAGGCCCCAGCCCGGGGAATTGCTTTGCCCAACAGCATTTTCGACTTTCCCTAGGAGGCCCAGGAGACTGCGCGTCACCAGAGCGAGGATGGACACGCAAGGCTGGCTGTGCGCTGTGGAGCGCCACTTGGAAATCCTGCCCCCCGAATCGCGAAGAGGTTTGGCCGGCGGGGGCCGTGTCACTGTAGCGGGCCAAAGTAGCTCGCGCCCAGAAGGCCAGGTCCCCCATGAACTACAATGGCCGGCGGCAACTCGTAAATGGGAATCCGTGGAAGGCCCACAAGGCGAGACAGCTCGGCCGCCAGGCCCAAGGCTTCCTGCCTTGCATCGGCATGGATTACGCTAAGGTGCGACTCCTCGCGAGCAGGGCAGCCCCGCGTGACCAGTTCGATAACGCGGGCGAGCGCTTTCTTTCTCGTGCGCTGTCTTTCCAAGGGCTCCACGCGCCCTTCCTGGAGGGTCAGGATCGGCTTGATCTGCAACAATTCGCCAAGCAATCTTTGGGCCCCCCCGATTCGACCGCCCCTCTGAAGGAACTCCAGGGTGTCCACCACGAAAAACAGGTGCTGGCATCCCATCAATTCCGTGACCCGAGCAAGAATCTCCTCCGGTGTCCCTCCCGCTTTGGCCATCGAGGCAGCCTCGAGCACGATCGCCGCGAGAGGCGCAGAAATGGTTCGGGTATCCACCACCCGAATGTCGGACCCAGGAAAATCCTGAGAAGCGACCACGGCGCTCCGCACCGTCCCGCTCAGCAGCGCCGAAGGATGAAGGCATATCACCGTTTCTCCCCGCTTGGCGCACTCCTCAAAAATAGGGGTGAACAGCGCGGGCGGCGGGGCCGCGGTCTTTGGCAAGGCCGGCGAAGACCGCAGCAGACTCAAGAATCTTTCAGTATCAATCTCGTTATCATCTCGATAGGATGATTCGCCGAACACGACGATCTGAGGGACGATCGCGATGCCGAGTGCTGCCGCCTGATCCCGAGGAAGGCCCGAGGTAGTGTCCGTGACGATCCGCACCATAGAGGAAGTCTCCCGTGTGGCCCCCGCCAGGGATGGTCGCGCTCCGCTCGAAGCTAGACCTCAATTGTCTTTCATCATAGCGGCGAACCTTCCGTCAAGCAAACGGCCGGGCAAGCTGTCCCGATCGCCATCTGTGCGTCGCGGCCCCGGTCCCTCCCCCGTTTGTCTCGCTGGGTGAAGTTTGGCATCCATGCACATGGCGGACCTCGGAAGCGAAGCCACTTGAGGTCGGCGCGATTGTTCTCTCACCCAGGTCAACCTCCGACCCTCCGAGCCACGGGGAAATCCAAGCAAGCCCACGGGCCCGGCCTGCCGGCCGGCAGACGAAGATCCCATCCGCTGGGACGGCGCTCCGCGCCAGAGGGCCTCTTCAGTCCCCCTGCAAGCCGACGGGTCGGTGGCACCGGGCCGAGTTGAGGCGATCATCATCCTGCTGGACGTTCTTCCCGTGCCTGACGATGGGCGCCACCGCCGCTGACCGCTGCGCCCCGAATCGAGAGCCAGCCCACACCCGGGGCGGAGTTTCCCGCCCGCCGAATGGCCTCCAGCCGACCCAGACTGCACGACGGCCCGGCTCCGTCAGGGAAAGAGCCGACCCACTGGTTGGATCCGATTGGCTTTCTAATCGCGGCCCGGGCACGGTCTGGTTCTCACGGAGCCCGACGCGAGACCGGGCACTCCCGTTATCGAATTGATTTCCGATTCCCAAAAGCTTATAATGCTGCCCGCGCGTTTGGAGGTGGAATGCCAAAGGCCAAGGGCCAGGAAGGGAAACGCACGCGACCGTCCGATCCAGCGTCCCATCCCGCCAACGGGAAGGGCGCAGAAATCCGGCGCGCGTTTCTTCAGTTCTTTGCGGAGAGGGGCCACACGATCGTCCCCTCTTCTTCTCTGGTTCCCGGAAACGACCCGACCCTTCTGTTCACTAATGCCGGAATGGTGCAATTCAAGGACGTGTTTCTGGGGCAGGATCGGCGCCCCTATGTGCGGGCCACGAGCGTGCAACGATGCATGCGGGTTTCTGGAAAACACAACGACCTCGAAAATGTCGGCCCAAGCCCCCGTCACCATACCTTTTTCGAAATGCTCGGTAACTTCTCCTTCGGGGACTACTTCAAAAAGGACGCCATTCGCTATGCGTATGATCTCGTGACGGGCACCTTCGGCCTGCCCGAGGATCGCCTTTACTTCACGGTGCATGAATCAGATGAAGAGGCGTACCAGCACTGGGTCGACGAAGTCGGCGTGCCTCCAGCCAGGGTTGCCCGGATGGGCGACAAGACCAACTTCTGGCAAATGGCTGAGGTCGGGCCTTGCGGTCCCACCTCAGAGATCCACTACGACTTCACGCCCTCGCGCGGAGCCCTGCACGGCGCGGAGCTCCTGTACCACCTCGACGACAACCCGGACGGCCGATTCTTGGAAATCTGGAATTTGGTTTTCATGCAGTTCAACCTGTCCCCGGACGGATCTCGAAGCTCTTTGCCCGCGCACGGGGTGGATACAGGCATGGGCCTGGAGCGCCTTGCCATGCTCATCCAGGGAAAAGACAATAGCTACGAGACCGACCTCTTCACACCGATCATGGAGAAGATCCAGGAGCAGGTGGGGCATACGAACAAAAAGCGGGCGGAAAACCTTGTTGCCTACCGCGTGGTCGCCGACCATGCGCGTGCCGCCACCTTCCTGGTCGCCGACGGCGTGGTCCCCGGGAACCTGGGGCGCAACTACGTTACCCGCATGATCATCCGGCGGGCCGCCCGGTTTGGGGCCAAGATCGGATTCACCGAACCCTTCCTGGCTGGCATCGCGGAGGCCGTCCTGCGCGAATATGAAACGGCCTACCCCGAAATCGCTCGCTCCCGTGACACCATTCTGAGCACCCTCACTCTTGAGGAGAATCGCTTTCGACGCACGGTTGATGTCGGCATCGAGAATCTGGAAAACGTGCTTCGCACTCAAAAGGAGGCAGGAGCCAAGACCCTTGAAGGCGAACATGCCTTCCGCCTGTATGCAACCTACGGGCTGCCGCTGGAGATTACCCGGGACGTGGCACGAGAACACGGCCTGGAAGTGGACGAGGCGGGGTTTCGCCGGGCCCTGGAGGATCATCGCGAGGCTTCGGGTGCCGGACAGGCCCTGGGTGAACTGGACGGCCAGGATGTGGCCTTGTATCGTTCCCTCAAAGAACAGCTGCAGGCCGAGGGCCTGCTCGCAGAAGAAGGAACGGAGTACGACCCCTACAGCAATTTCGACGTGGAGGAGCCGGTCATAGCGCTGCTCCAGGATCATCAGCGGGTGACCCAGGTGACGGCGGGCTCTGTGGTGGAGGTCGTGTTGCCACGCACTTGTTTCTACCTCGAGGCCGGCGGGCAAGTCTCCGACACGGGGTGGATTCGCCGATCCAAGGAACAAACCGCTGAAGTTCTCTGGGAAATTGCCGTGCAGGAGGTCCGCCGGCCTGCCGCCGGCCTGATCGTACACGTGGGCGAAGTGACCATCGGGACACCCCAGGCCGGGGACCTCGCCGTGGCCAGCGTGGACAACGAGAGACGCTGGGATATCATGCGAAACCACACCGCCACCCACTTGTTGCAGGCCGAGTTACGCCACGTGCTGGGCCCGCATGTCCGGCAGTCCGGCTCCCTCGTTGCGCCCGATCGGCTTCGCTTCGATTTCACCCATCCCGCGATGGTCAGTCAACAGGACCTGGAGCGCGTTGAGCGGTACGTCAACGAGGCTGTCCTGGCAAACTACCCAGTCAATAGCGAGCACAAGTCCCGCGAGCTGGCGGTTAGCGAGGGAGCCACCGCTCTTTTCGGCGAAAAATATGGCGAGGTCGTGCGCACGATATCCATCGGGGAACCGGAAGTGTTCTCCTATGAGCTCTGCGGCGGCACCCACGTATTCGAGACGGCGGACATCGGGCTCTTCCTGATCCTGAGCGAGAGCAGTGTGGCAGCCGGAGTGCGGCGAATCGAGGCTGTGACCGGACATGCTGCGGTGGCGCTCGCGCAGCAGCGCTCCCGAGACCTCATCAACATGGCGGCCTATCTGGGGGTCAGCGACCAAGAGGTGGATCGCAAGGTGTTGGCCCTGCTGGGCGAGCTGGAGACCTTGCGCAAAGACAATCAGCGCCTGCGTCAGGAAATGGCCAGGAGGGAATTTGAAACGGTCCTCCAGAGAGCCGATCGAATCCAGGGAGCAGCTCTCCTGACCACCGAGATATCACAGGCTGATGCGGAGACTCTGCGCCTGCTCACCGACGCTTTCCGGCAGCGCTATCCCTCGGGCGTGGCCGCGATCGGGACGACGCAGCACGGCAAGCCGACCCTGGTGGTGGCGGTAAGCGAGGACCTTACCGCGCGAGGTCTCGATGCCGGGCGATTGGCGCAGGCCGCCGCCAAGATTCTTGGGGGCGGCGGCGGCGGACGGCCCACCCTGGCGCAGGCCGGGGGGAGTGACCCCACCCGGATGAACGAGGCGCTCAAACTCGTGGCCCGACTGGTGACCGACACCCTGACTTGAGGTTAATCAAACTCCAGCGGCCCAGCCCAGAGATCGGGGCACCCATTCGAAGCGGGTCACGGAGTCCCGGAACCCTGATTGAAAGAACAGATTATCAGCGTTGAGCCCAATGATGACTTGGCCTCCCTGCGCGACAAGGTGCTCCGCGCACAGGCAAGTCTGGTATTGCTCCACGCGGCCTCCCCCTCCCCTGCGATCCGAAGACGCCTGGATCTGGTTCTCGCCCGCCGATGGGCGATCTCGGTCGGATCCTCCCTCGCTTTGGTCACCTCGGTTCGGCCCCTGCGGGCGCTCGCAAAGGAAACCCAAACTCCCTGTTTCCCCTCCCTGCAGACGGCCCTTCGGATCTCACGCGAAGCTCTGCCACCCCCGCCGCCCGAGATGCGAAAACCCCTGCCCCCGCCCTCGCGCGGGTCGGGAAAAGGAAAGGATTCGGCGGTTCGGATTCCGGGAGCGACCTCTCGAGGGCCGAACGAGGATCTCCTCACGAATTGTCTGTTTCGCTCAGGCGCGGTCCAGGGCTTCGGGTTGGGAAGATTCCGGATCCTGGTATTCTCCGTAGGGATCGGTCTGCTCTTGCTCCCCATCGTCCTTGGGGTTCCCTCCGCGATCATCCGTCTCCAGCTTCCGAGCCGGCCCGTCGCCGCCTCCAGCTTGCTCCCCAAGTCTTCGGGCGCGGGACTAATCGCTCAGGTCCAGGTGTCCGGAAGGCAGTTGTCTTCAGGGGAGGAAGTGGTCCCTACCGAAAGCGCCTCGGGTTCCGTGCTGCTCCACAATAGGAGCTCGGACACGCTGCTCCTGCCGCCCGGTCTTCAGATCCAAGCACCCTCCGCGCGAATGGTTTTCCTGACCTCCTCTCCCGCCGCTATTGCTCCCAATCAGAAGGTTTGGATCGGTGTGAATGCAGCGCAAGCAGGGATCCAGGGGAACCTGCCAGCCGGTTCCCTGGGGACGATCGTAGGCCCGCTTGGCCTGATCCTGGAGGTGAGTGACTCGAGCCCCATGAGCGGGGGACAAAGCGAGCGCCGCGCGGTTGTGAGTGTGGATGACCTGCAATCGCTCCGCGTGGAACTCGAGGGGGAACTTCGGTCCCAGGCCCTGCTCCGGCTCGAGGCGGAGGCTCCCTCGGGCTCCCTCCTGGTTCGGGACTCGCTCACGACCGAAGGACCGGTCGAATCTCAAGCCGATGCTACGCCGGGCACGCCCGTCGATTCGGTGGGGATGACACTTTCCGCCAAGGCGACGGTCCTCTCCTTCAACTCCTCGGATCTCGAAAGGATCGCCGCCCAAACACTGTCCGAGCGCATCGGCCGAGGTGAGACTCTGAATTGGAGCCAGATGGAAATGACCCTCTCGAGCACCCCCGCCGGCGATGCCATCCTGGAAGTAGAAGCGAAGGCCTACCCGGTGCTGGACCCGAGTGACCTTGCCTATCAAGTCCGTCTGCGGCGGCCCCGCGAGGCAGCCCGAATAATCCAGAGTCGTATTCCGCTCGGAATAACCCCGGCGATCGAGATCTCGCCCTCCTGGCTACCCTTCCTGCCTCTCTATCCGTGGCGGATCCATGTGGAAGCGCACCCCTCCTAGCCTCGCCGGGAATCCACGCAAGGTCGAGTTTCCGAAGCCAAGCAATCCTTTGATTTCCCTCCTGGACCCGTACAGGCCTCAAGATGCGTATCCTAGGAGTTGACCCGGGAACCCGCCGTATCGGCGTGGCCCTCAGCGATCCCGAGGGAATGGTTGCCCGGGGGCTCGTGATCCTCTTGCATGAAAGCCTCGAGGCGGACGCGGAGCGCCTGGTTCGCCTAGCTTCGCAGAATGGCGCCGAGAGGGTCGTTGTCGGACTGGCCACGGACTCCGAGGGCCGACCCGGCCCGCAGGCCAACCGCGCGCTCCGACTGGTTGCGGCCTTGAGAGCCAAGTGCGGGACGCCCATTGAAACCTGGGACGAATCTTTCTCCACGGAGGCGGCCCGGCAGGCGCGCCTCGAAAGAGGCGAGCGGCGAAAGCGAAGGAGGGCTCCGATAGATGCCAGTGCCGCCGCGGCGATGCTCCAGGACTACCTCAATGCCCACCTCCCGGGTTAAGCCCGGTCAACACCCCCTGCGATCCACGCTGGGGGTACTGGTGGCTGTGATGCTGCTCGGGCTGGCCGCGGCAACCCTGGCCTATTCTTGCGCGGCCCTCACCGCCCCACCCTGGCCGAGCCAGCTTGGCCCTCCCGCCGCGAACCTCCCCGGGTACGAGGGAATCCCCCTCAAGTTCTATTTGTCCCTGAGAGAGGCGGATCTGCAAGCCCCCTCCACACAGGAGGCGCCCACCAACTTCGAGATTCGGGCCGGAGACAGCGCCTCGGTCGTCGCGGCCAGGTTGCACGCCGAGGGCTGGTTGGGCGATCCCCTCCTCTTCCGCTTGTATCTCCGCTACACGGGGGGAGATCGCCATCTGGCCCCCGGGATCTACAGCCTTCCGGGGGGCGCGTCGGCGCGCGCGATCGCGGACAACTTGGCGAGCGGGGCGGGGCGCCTGCGCGAGTTAACCCTTCTTTCTGGCTGGCGCTCGGAAGAGATCCCGCCCTCCTTGGCGAGCGCAGGATTACAGATCCCACCCCAGGACTTCTTGGACGCCCTGCGCCGCAGACCCGGAAGCCTTTCTGTCTATTCCGCAATCCCTCCCCAGGCCACCCTGGAGGGATTTCTTTTCCCGGACCAGTACCTGGTTGATCCAAATGCCAACGCAGATTTGCTGGTCTATCAAATGGTCGGGAGGTTCGATCAACGGGTGGATGCAGCGCTGCGGTCTGGCTTTGAGAAGCAAGGGTTAACCCTTTACCAAGCTGTCATACTCGCCTCCATCGTCCAAAGAGAAGTGATCGTCGCCGCCGAGATGCCCGTCGTCGCATCCGTTTTCCTCAATCGCTTGGCGCGGGGAATGCCATTGCAGGCGGATGCGACCATCCAGTACGCAATCGGATTCGTCCCGGAAGAGAGCACCTGGTGGAAAAACCCGCTCAGTTCGGAAGATCTGAAAACCCAGTCGCCCTTCAACACCTACTTGCACAACGGCTTGCCACCTTCCCCCATCGACAACCCGGGGCTCGCGGCCCTGCAATCCGTCGCCCATCCTGCCAAGACCGACTACCTCTACTTCCGCGCCGCCTGCGACGGAAGCGGCCGTCACGTATTCTCAGAGACCTACGGGCAGCACCTGGCGGCGGCCTGCAATTAGCGTCGGAGGGTTCGAGCCGGTGCGGACCTTCAAGCTCGACTCGCTGGGCCTTCGCATTGAGGGCGGGGGCTGGCCCGACGCGCCCACAGCTGGGTTCCCCCCGGGGGATCACCTCGGGTCGTATCGACTCTTCCCCCACCGAATGCCGGGCCAGGGTCCGGTCCCGAACGCCCGCGGCGCGCCCTGCGGGCGGGAGCCCCATGCCAAAGGCGGACCCAGACCAGGTCGAGGCGGCCCAGCCCATTTTCTTGGCGGTAGAATGGGCCTGCCGGGCTGTATCTGCAGTCTAGCGGACTTGCTGGTTGTGCTGGCGAAGAGCCTGATGGTATTGGGCGGGTGTATCAAGATCGGCAAGAACCGACGAGCTCTCTACCCCCACTTCGCAGAGCTCATCCAGATGCCGATGAACCAGATCGCGAATCGACCTGGCGGGATCCATGGCCAGAAGCTCCGGCCACAACCGGCGATCCAGTTGGAGGGGATGTCCTCGCCGTCCCTCAAAGACCGGAACCGCAACTGGGCATTGAGATCCGGCCCATTCCCCGACCAAGCGGCACACAATCCCTGGCTCCAGCTGAGGCTGATCGCCCAGCACAATCAGGGTGGCCGAAGATGAGCCGGGGAGAATTTGCAGGCCGACCTGAGCCGATTACGTCATCCCGAACCTCTCGTAGCGATCGTTGTGCGCAGGCAACACCGCAAGACCTTTCAAGGCGTCCAGCACCGGCTCGCGGCGGGCGCCCGTCACCACAACGACCGGATCAATCTGGGCCTCGATGAGGACCTTTGCGACCTCGGCAATCACGGTGGACTGCCCCCAGGGCAAGAGAAGCTTGGGGCCCCCCATGCGGTTCGATCTGCCGGCGGCCAGAACGACCGCTGCCACGCTCAGCGTTTGATCCCTCTGCCCCTGCCCTTCCGCGGGCATATTTGCGACGCTCATTCCAGTTCCAGCAGCTTCCCATAGTCCTCCGCTGTGTCCAGGTCAAGGAAAGCATTCGGGTCGGGCCACTCGATCCACTCGACCGGATACCGGTCGAGCAGCCCTCGCCCACCGACGTCGCCTCGAACCTGGAGAAGGGCCGGCCAAGTCGCCTGGTCAAAGAGGACGGGGTTGGCTTGCCGGCCCGCAACCCGAGGGCCGACCAGGGGGGACAGGGTTTGGGCATGACGTGCGACGAGCATGTGCACGAGTTGATCCGGGATGAGGGGCTGATCGCCGAGAAGGAAGAGGGCGCTGTGAAACCTTTCTCCGAGGGCATGGACCGCCGCCCGCACGGAGGTGCTTTGTCCTTGATCCCAATGGGGGTTCTCAACAAAGCGGACATCCCGTCCTGCCAGAGCCAAGCGGATCGATGACTGATTGGCTCCTAGGATGACGAGCACTTCCTCCGTTGTCCGCGAGGCGAGCTCAACCGCCTGGGCCACCAGCGGCCGCCCTCGAAATTCCTTGAGCAGCTTCGGCTCGCCCATGCGCCGGGAGCCGCCGGCAGCAAGCACGACGCCTGCAGTCCGACCCTTGACCACCTGGACCGGATCGGATGAAATCGCTGAACCGATGAGGACCTCCGCAACTGCTGGGGATTGGAGAATCCTTTGGGCCAGGTCCTGGGCCGCTTCACGGCGCGAAGGGTCCTCAGCCTGATTCAGAAAAACCACCAATCGGGCGCCGGGCGGGACCTTCGCCGCGTATCCTTCGCGATGCAGCAGCGCTCGTCCTATGAGTTCCGGGGTGATAGTAGCCTCCGGTCCGGCGGCCGCCAGTTCGGCAAACCGAGCCGGTCTGTGCACGCTGGAGTCGCCGACCGGTTGCCCGAGGCCATCCATCCCAATCAAGAGGACGACCAGCGAGGTTCCCGCAGGAATCTCCGGTTCATGCCCGAGCGGCGCCTTCAGAGGTCGCCCTCGCGCCCCATCCGCTTCGACGATCGTGATTGGATAGTGGCCCCCGATGCGGGCCATCAGTTTTGCCCACTGCTTGCGCGAAAGGCCTCCCATCTTCCCTTGCTCTTGATCGAGCGGCCCGGTGAGGAGCAGAGGAGCACCCTGCCTCAGGCGATTCCCTGTCTCTCCCACCCAATCCCCTTGAGCCGCGACCAGGCGGTTTGTCACACGTTCCGCTTCGCGCTGGGCCAGATGGGTGGTTGTGGTGAGGAGGACCGGCGCGACCGTCGATGTCTCCTCGGCCAACTTCATCATCGTCGTGGTCTTGCCTCCCGAACCGACCAGCGCGATCACATTTCCTGGTTCAATGCGCAAGGCTCGACTCAGCTTCAAGGCCCTATTCCTCGAATTCCTGGAGGTGGACGAGGGTTCGGAAAAGCTAGGTGGGAGTGTGGATGAGTTCGGCGAACTGAGGAGAGGCCAGTAGGGCTTCGAGAACCCCTCCGCCCACGGCCCGTGCTTTGTCCGAGATGCTGAAGCAGTGCTCACGGATGCTCCGCGAGTCCAGGTCGCCGATTTTCGTCCCCTGGGGCACCCGCACGCCATCATGGAGCAGGCCGCGCAGAACCCCCGGAAAGGGAGCGCGCACGTCCCGATCCTCAACGTGCGCGATTACTTCCCCCTCGTCAACCCAGTCGCCAATCCGCTTCACGCCCCGCATGCGTCCCTCGACAGGGGCGCGCAGGACTCGGTCGGAGCCATGACCCTCGACGGAATCGGGAAGGCCCGTGTCCCCCTGGGCTCCTCCAGACCAATAGACACGCCCCAGATCGTGTCCGCGCTGGGTCTCAACGACCGCATGACAGTCCCAACCCGCCGCAAAACCCGGCCCCAGCCCAATCACCAGTGGATGAGGCGGGACCGGCCCGTCCCCGCCACGCTTTGTCATGCGAGCATCAATGACAGCAAGGAATTCGATTTCCTTTGCCAACCCGGCGGACGCGTCTACGGCCACAGGAACCTCTCCCTGATCCCAGGCTTCCCGGAGTCCTTGGGCGGAAAACACGATCCGGGCCCGCAAATCCTCGATCTGCACTTTCCCCTCCCACACGGCCGCCGCCAGGGCAACTCCCAACCGGACAGCAAGCGGCTCGGGCACTTCGCTCACCGCTACCGGGAACCCGGCATGCCACAGCCGCGCAGCGGCGCCCGTGCCCAAGTCCCCGCCTCCTCTTACCAGGACAGGAAAGCGGCCCATGGGGCCAAGGCTGTGAGAGCGATGGATATCATCCACCAGGGAGGACCCTCAACCTGCCGTCCAATCCCCCATGCCGGCTCCAAGATGGAACCACAAAGTGGGAATCCGTTGGACCTCTGGACTGCGGTCCGGTGCTTTCTCACTGTGCCCCGTCGAACCCGGAAGCCCGAGCAAGCTGCGTTAGCCCAGCCTTTCAAGACCCCGCAACACCCGCTCGGGAGTGAGTGGGAAGTCATCGAACCAGACTCCGGTCGCGTCGTGCACCGCGGCGATCACCGCGCCGGCAAAAGGAAGGTAAGGCATCTCTCCCATTCCCCGGGCGCCCCAAGGTCCCAGGGGATCTGGATATTCGAGGACGATGCTTTCCACCTTTTGAGGCACATCCACGGCCGTTGGAATCAGGTAGGTGGAGAGGTGAGGGGTCAGGACTTGGCCGTCCCGCGTCACGAAATTCTCGAGCAGGACGTACCCCTGAGCCTGAACAATGGCTCCTTCGATCTGGCCTTCGACCATCAGCGGGTTGACGGCGTGACCCACGTCGTCGGCGCAGATCACCTTCAGGATCCTGATTTGGCCCGTGTCCAAATCCACTTCCAAGTCCACTGCCTCCGCGACGTATCCGTAGGCGAAGTTCGGTTCCGATCTTCCGGTTTCCGGATCGTAAGGCGTGGTCCGGGGTGGCCGGTACAGATAGGTCCCCAGCGCGGGGCGGTCCTCGGCCTTCCACCGTTCCAGAGCCGCTTGCGCCGCTCCGCGAATCGCATTCCCCGACATGAAAGTCATCCGCGAAGCCGAAGAAGACCCCGCATCCTCGGTCCGGGCTGTGTCGGAAACAATCATGCGTATCTTGCCCACGGGCAGGCCAAGGGCCTCTGCCGCCATTTGAGCCATGACCGTGTGGGCGCCCTGGCCCACCTCCGCTCCGGCCTGATGCACGACCGCTTCTTCAATTTGAGTCCCGCCGCGTAGTTCCACCGTAGCCGACGAACGCTCGGGCGCCCCAAACGAGAACCCTACATTCTTGAATCCGCAGGCGAAACCCCGGCCATAGCGCAAATGCCGGCCGGGAGCGGACGAGGGCTGCGCGGTTGGGCCCCGAAACCACCCGGACCCAGTCTTCTTCCAACCCGCGCGTTCGGCACAGGCCTGGGCCACGCGGTCCATACTGACCCCTTTGGGAAGGGGCGTTCCAACCGAAAGGAGCCCACCCTCGCGGATTAGGTTCCGCCCGCGGAGTTCGAAGGGATCCAAACCCAATCTCTCCGCCAGCTTGTTCATCTGCGTCTCAGCGACGAACAGTCCCTGCGGGCCTCCAAATCCCCGGAAGGCCCCCCCCGGGATGTTGTTCGTGTAGACCGCGAAGGCATCCACCTTGACGCTTGGGATCTCGTAAGGGCCGGTGCACAACAAGGTGGCATTACCGAGTACCTTGGTGGAGGTGCAGGCGTAGGCACCCCCATCCTGAATGATCTCTACCTCGGCCGCGACCAGCTTCCCTTCCCGGGTGGCCCCCCAGCGAGTCCGGAAGTGGAAAATGTGGCGCTTGTGGTGGCCAATGATTGACTCTTCCCTTGACCAGACGATCTTCACGGGACGGGCGAGACCACCCTGCTGAAGGCGATAGACTGCAACCGCCAGAAGGATCTGGACGGACATGTCTTCTCGCCCCCCAAAGGCTCCACCGATCGCCGGGTAAATGACTCTTACCCGCTCCTTCGGCAGTCCCAGAGCATGAGCGACCTGCTCTTGATCCTCGTGGGTCCATTGCCCGGCGACGACGATGGTCAGCCTGCCCTCTTCATCCACGTATGCGACCCCGGCCTCGGGCTGCAGAAAGGCATGCTCCTGCATGGGGGTATGGTATTCGCCTTGAATGACGATCTCCGCCCGGGCGAGATCGCCCTCCGCATCGCCTTTGCGGATTCGATAATGGCAGAAGACATTGGTGCCCTTCTCCGGGAAAAGCAGTGGACTGGATGGGCCCATCGCCTCCCGGGCATCGGCCACGACCGGCAAGTCTTCGCAGTCCACCCGAATCAACGCCAGGGCGCGCGCCGCAATGGCCTCACTTTCCGCGACCACCAGCGCGACCTTGTCCCCCACGAAGCGGACACGCTCGGCACCCACCTTGCCGGATCCAGGGCCGCAGAGAACCGGCTGGTCGGGCATGACCAGACCGCACTCGTTGATGGGAACATCTTTGGCTGTCAGCACCGCCAGAACCCCGGGTTGGGCTTCGGCTTGGCGTGTATCCACGGCGCGGATCAAGGCGTGGGCTCGCCGCGCAAATAAGACCTTCATGAAGGCCTGATTGGGCAGATTGAAATCGCCGGGGTAAGGCGCCGCGCCTTTCACCTTCGCGACGGCGTCCACCCGGGGAATCGATGCGCCCACCACCCCGGCTGACATCGCCTACCTTCGCTCCTTGGGCATGCGCAGGCGCGTAGGACCGGCGTCAAGTGCGCCCGGCCTCACCGGGTAGGCCAAGCCATACAGGACGGTGAAAAGTGCTCCGCCAATTAGCATCGCCACCAACCCCACCGCGAGTTTGAGGGCCAAGAAGGGCGCGGTTGGCGGCCAAGCCAGCTCGGGCGGAAGGGTCACCCAGTTCTGAACCTTGTTCGCCCCAATCATCAGGTCGGCACCGATGTACCCCCCTACCGCGAGGGCGATGCCGAAGAGCAGCGCGAATACTCCCCCCCACAGGTCCCTGGATTCCTGGGTTTTCTTCTCAGACTCCTTCGAAGGCATCTGGTATCGACCGGGTGATCTCATGGCTATTCTTGGTCCTCCCTGCGTTCTTTAGTCAACGGGTCCTCAGGTCCTGCCGCGGAGGCCGGCCTCTTACAAGACCTCGCAACGGATTGAAAGGCGCAACACCTCTCTCCCGCCTCTTCTGGTTGAGTTGTCCTATCTCCAAGGACGGACCCTTCGCGGCCGCTTGGTGAGGGGTGGCGCATCGTATTTGCCCGGCCTCAGCGGTGCGATCAGCGAATACAAGGCGGAGAAAAGGGCCAGCCCAAAAAGCATTACGATCACGGCGAAAACGACTTTGAAGACGAGATAGGGCGCGATCGGCGGCCAAGCAACCAACGGGGGCAAATAGACCCACCGGTACAGCAGGTTGGCCTGCAAGAACCATTCCGCCACAAGGAATCCGATCGCCGGCAGCCCCACCACGAGGATGCACCCGATCCCCATCCAGATGGGATTGGGCGGCTCCCGACGAGTCCGCTCTTCCGGAAGGTGAATGTGATAGGTCCCAGTCATTCCTTGCCTCCGGCCAACTCGGCCGCCCGCTCAACGGAATCCAGTATCTTGTAGTAGCCCGTGCATCGGCAGAGATTCCCCGCCAGGGCCCAAGCCGCCTGCTCCCGATCCGGATGGGGAATCTCCTCAAGCAACTTGACTGTGGACATCACGAAGCCCGGGGTGCAGTAGCCGCATTGGACCCCACCCTTTTCGACAAAGGCTCTTTGAACGGGGTGCAGGTCTTCCCCTCGCGATAGACCCTCGACCGTGACCACCTCGGCCCCGTGGGCCCTGGCCGCCGGGATCATGCAGGCCATGACCGCCACCCCGTCGAGAAACACCGTGCAGGCACCGCACTCCCCCTCGGCGCACCCTTCCTTCGTTCCGGTCAGCCCGAGATCTTCACGCAGCAAACGGAGCAGGGTCTTTTCCATGCCCCCTTGGACCCGGTAGTCGATCCCGTTTACGCGCGTGGCGATGAGATCCCCTTCCCGATGGCTCACGGTGGCTGGCAGGCTCCCCGCCATGGGGTGGGATGATCCCCACAACAGAGGGGCGGCTTCGGGAAAACCGGCCCGCTCCTGCCCACGGGCAATCTGCTGAAGCAGCCACTCCAGGCCAATCCGGACCATGTGGCGGCGGTACTCTGCACCGGCTCGGACGTCTGAGATGGGGCGGGCCTCAGCCGCGGCTCGGCGGGCCGCCTCCGCCACAGTGGAGGGATCGAGCTGGCGCCCCAAGAGCACCTCCTCGGCCTCTCGGGCATGGATGACCGTTGGGGCGACTGCCCCGAGGGTGATGGCCGCGCCGCCGACCCGGCCTCCGGGATCAAGATCAAGCACCGCGGCTACACTCACCACGGAGACGGCCTGGGCCGCTCGAAGCGCGTGCTTGGAGAAGCCACCTCTCTGGGTTGCGGTCAGCGCGGGAAAGGCCACCTCGCTCAGGAATTCGGAGGGATCCATGACGGTCCGTCGGACCCCCTGATAGAAACTCTCCAGTGGGACAATCCGCTCGCCGCCCTGGGAAAGGAGTTTGACCTCCGCGCCCAAGGCCATCAAAGGAGGGATTGCATCGTTCGCCGGCGAGGCCGTGATCAGGTTTCCGACAACGGTCCCCCGGTTGCGGATCTGGGCCGCCCCCACCTCCCAGCAAGCCCGCGCCAGGGGAAAGGCCTTCTGGCGAACCAACGGAGAGGCCACACAGTCATTGTGCGTGACCAGGGGACCGAGGTGAATCCAGCCATGGCGGTCCTGGTGGATCTCACGGAGACCCTTGATCCGGGAAATATCAACCAGGGCTTCGATGCCGGAGCGGACGCCTCGCTCGATCTCCAGAAGCAGGTCCGTGGCACCGGCGACAATTCGAGCCCGCTCCGCCCGAGTCGCGAGAATCTCGAGCACCTCGCCCACTTCGCTGGCACTGTAGTACTCATTCCACATGATCGGCTCCGCCAACGGCCCGCCCCGAGACGCGGGGCGCAATCTGCGCCGCGATTCTATCCCATCGGTCCGAGACTGCGAGGATCCTCCCTCCCGGTGACGAAGAATCGCTCTCCATCAAGAAACCCTGCCTGAGGCGCATTTGCGGCACCTGGCCCGTGAGGGACCACGCCGCCCCGCTCACCTGCGCCTCGCATCCAGCCGGGATTGCCGGTAAGTCCTCAGTCACGGTGGCCGCGCCCACCCATGGCGGTCTCCCAAAAGGATCTCGAGCTTGGCCGGCCCATGCCGGAAAGATCGTTCGCGTCGCACAGGAGGAGGCCTCCCCTGGCGCTAAGGCTTGACCGCTCCGGAGGGTCCGGCCGTAGGAGACATGGGTTGGGAATTTCCACCGCGACGCACGGCGATGATCTCGGCCAGAATGCTCACGGCGATTTCCTCTGGGGTCTCCGCATTCAACTCCAGCCCCATGGGCGAATGGACCCGGGCGATGGTGTCCGGCGGCAGCCCCCGAGCCTGGAGCTCCTTCGCCGCAGTCACCCAACGCCTTCGAGACCCGATAACCCCAACGTAGGCGGCGGGCTTGGCGAGAAGAGTGGGCAACCCTTCCACGTCAATGGCAACTCCTCGGGTTGTGAGCACGATGTAGGTTTGTCCCCCAATTTCGACCCGCTTGGCCAGATCGGCCATCGGACCCAGCAGGTATTCGTCGGCACCGGGCACGGCTTCTGGGCTGCAATGCTCGGCCCGATCATCCGATAGCACCACCCGGAATCCGAGAAACTTCCCCAGCTGTACGACGGCCCGCCCCACGTGACCGCCGCCAATCACCACGAGAGTCGCAGGGGGCTGAATGGGCTCCACAAAGACCTCCGCCTGACCACCGCAAACGCCAGGATCGCCCGAGGCAGGATCCGTGAGCGCGTAGTGGAGGATTCTGGGATCGCCGACCTTCAGCGCCTCCAGCGCCTCGGCCAGGACACGGCGCTCCATTTCCCCGCCGCCCACGGTCCCCAAAATGTGACCGTCCGGATAGACCAGCATCTTGGCCCCTGGATGGCGCGGCACAGAGCCCTGCACGCGAACAACGGTCGCCAGCGCGACCGGTTGTCCAGTCCGCTGCGCCTCCAGAATGGCCTGGAGCAGCTGCGTGACGTCGGACCCTGATTCCCTAGTCGTTGCCCCGAGAAACACCTGCCCCCTCTCGGTTGAAGGCTGGGCCCGCCTTGCCGAATACGGCGGCCCGCAGGAAATGATAGAGAAGCCAACACTCGATGGCAAACGGCGGAAAGCCCAGAAACCCGACCACGGGCATCTCGAAGAGTCGGACGTCGTGAAGAATGGGCGCAAGGTAATGCCACTTGGCGCCCGCCCAGTAGTTCCAGAACTCCCACAGCAAGCCGCAAATCAACCCGGCCAGCAGCAGACGGTAGGTTCGGCCTGGCTTTCCCTGTTCCCATTCCGCAACCAGGGAGGGTAAGCCCCAGCGGTAGTGAATGGGCTCCAGAAAGAGGATGAAACCCAACCAGACAAACCCAAAAAGGTACGGTGCGAGATCGGAGTGGATCAAGGGAGGCGAAAGGAGGGGCGGCACGGTCAGGAAAGCCAGACCTACGATCGAGGCCGCCCCTAATACCTTCGGGTGGACGGTAAGTTTTCGGTGCGTGACCTCGAAGACTCCAAAACTCTCCAACACGTCCTGGGTGACGAAGACCGCCGGGAAGATGGTTCCAAAGGACCAAAAGAAGGAAAAGGTGCGCAGAACTTCCTGAGTGGGAACCCCCACATAGTACCAATTGCGCAGGCGCAGGTTGTAGACCTCGAAGACTAGCCAACCGAGATCCGAGAAGACGAACATGGCCAGGGCTTCGGGGAACCGCCGCGAGAGCAAAGATTCGCCGCGTCGCAATCTCACCAGCGCGTCGGCAAAGAGAATGTACAGCGTCCAGATGAGCGGAGTGAACCAAGTCGTCAGGGGCTCGACGCGCAAGAAGAGCCCCAATTCGGAAAGTCCGATGCCCACCAGACCGACCCAACCGTACCAGGATAGCCGTCGCCTCATCGCCCGTCGTCTCCCTAGGACTCCCTGCCGGGCCTTGCCTTTGGGTCACTCGGGGGCATCGCCCGCCCCCGCCTCAAGGCCCGCCAAACCCGTTCCGGCGTGGCGGGGATCTCATCGATCCAAACCCCTGTGGCGTCATGAATTGCATTGACCACCGCAGGCGCAACCCCATCCATAGGGATTTCGGCAACGGCCTTGACCCCGAAGGAATGGCTGGGCTCGAAGGTCTCCACGAAAATGGTCGTGAGTTCAGGCATCTCGTTCGCCGCAAAGATGTGATAATCCCGCAGATCCTTGGCCAGCGACCGGCCGCGCTCGTCGTAGCGCATCTCTTCGCACACGGCATAGCCGAGGGCCTGAGTCATTCCTCCTTCCACCTGACCGGAGGCCGTGAGAGGATTGACGATGACCCCCGAGTCGACTGCCATGACGAGCCTCTTCACATTCACCTCCCCCGTCTGCTCGTCCACAGCCACTTCGGCGAATTGGGCGGCGAAGGGGGGCGGAGAAACCGGCGACATGTAGGAGGCGACCGCCATGATCTGGCGCTGGTTGGCATGGTGCAGTGAACGCAAAGCGATCTCCGCCAGCGTTACGCTCCGGCCATCCGGCGAAAAGACCTTCCCCTCGGCCAGCCGCAACGATCCGGGATCCAGTGAGTTCGCCCCCGCGAACAGTTCTGCCGCCACCTCGCAAACCTGGCGCCTCACCTCCTGCGCGGCCCGGACCACCGCCTCCCCGGAGATGTACGTCGTGGAGGAAGCGTAGGCCCCCTTGTCGAACGGGGTAAAGTCGGTGTCGGACGAATAGACGATCACATCCTCTAGCGGACAGCCCAGGACCTCAGCCGCCATTTGCGCCAGAACCGTATCCGATCCGGTCCCCAGGTCTGTGGCGCCCACCAGGAGATTAAAGGAGCCATCATCATTGATCTTCAGGGAGGCCGCACCCATGTCCAGATACGGGATGGCCGTGCCTTGCATCACTAGAGCGCACCCAATGCCTCGCCGGACATGTGACTGGGCTTTGCCCTTGTGCCATTCGGGGCTTTCTCGCTTGGCCTTCCAACTGCTCGCCTTCGCTCCCTCCCGGGCGCATTCTTCCAGGCCGCAGGTTTGGACGTATTCCGGCCTGGGCTCGCGGCCTTCCGACCACGCCCGGGAAAACGGCTGGAGTTCCCCCGCTTTCAGCGCGTTCTTCAGACGAAACTCAATCGAGTCCATCGACAGGGCCGAAGCCACCCGTTCCATGTGAGCTTCGACGGCGAAGAAACCCTGCGGCACACCATAGCCGCGAAAAGCGCCGGCCGGAGGCGTATTGGTATAAACGACATCAGCCCGAAAGTGAATGTTCGGCGATTCCCGGTAAGGCCCGTCGCCAACGTACAGCGCCATAGCCTTCTGACCGGTATTTCCCGTCACGGTCAGGGCATGGGCGCCGTTGGCACCCGTGTCGGAGAGGATGTACATCTCGTTGGCCGTGATCGTCCCATCCCGCTTGACCCCAGTTTTCATTTGGATTCGCATCGGATGGCGCGATCGGGCCGAGGTAAACTCCTCCACCCGGCTGTACTCGAAACGGACCGGCCGACCCGTGGCGATTGTGAGATGGGCGGCCACATCCTCGACCAGTACCTCCTGTTTGCCTCCAAACCCGCCGCCGATGCGAGGCTTGATGACCCGCAGACGTTTCGGCGGAAGGCCGAGGATGGGAGCCAGGATCCGGCGCGCGTGGAAAGGAACCTGCGTGGAAGTGCGAATAACCAAGCGGTCGTCCTCGTCCCAGTAGGAGATCGCCACGTGAGGTTCGATCGAGGTCTGCTGAACCTTGGGGACGATGTACTCCGCCTCGACGACCAGATCGGCCTCAAGGAATCCGCTCTGGACGTCGCCGAGGAGGATGTCCAGATGGGCTGCCACGTTCCGAGCGGGATCCGATTCGCCGAAGGGGACATAGTCCGACTCGTCATGAATCCGGGGCGCACCCGCTTCCATCGCTTCCCTTGGATCCAGAATGGCCGGAAGCTCTTCATACTCCACTTGGATCAGGCCCAACGCCCGCTCCGCGATCTCTTCTGTCTCTGCCGCGACGAAGGCTACCCGATCCCCAACAAACCGAACCTTCGAGTCCAGCGAAAAGCAGTCCAGAGGCCCTGGAATCGGATCCGATTGTCCGGCGGTCGAGTAGACTACCCGAGGGATATCCATGAAGGTGAGGACGGCGGCGACCCCCGGGAGCGCGCGAGCCCGCGAAGCGTCGATGCGAAGGATGCGGGCATGCGCCAGGGGGCTGGATAACACCTTTGCGATGAGGAGGCCGCGCATTTCTATATCGTCGGTGAACGCCGGCTTCCCTTGGACCAACTTAACCGCGTCTACCTTGGCCTCGGGTTTCCCCACCGTCTGGTAGCCTGCGGCCTGAGGTGCGACGCGCAGGGCAGGCATCGTGCGGGTTTGGGTCACCAGGTCCGGAGGCGCCTCGCCCCCGGGGGAAGCGGCCCTAGGTTCAATCCCAGCCTCCGGCCGGCCTCCCCATTCCACAGGAATGGGGGCTGCCGCAAGCGGCGCGAGTGTCTCCCCGCGCATTCGTGCCGCCGCTCTTTGCACCGCCTGGATGGGTTTCACATAGCCTGTGCAGCGGCACAAGACCCCTGACAGCGCCTCACGAATCTCGTCCTCACTCACGACGGGAGGTCGGGCGACTCTTCCGTATCCTTTCCGGTCCAGCAGGCTCTTGGCCGCCAGGAGCATTGCCGGGGTGCAATACCCGCACTGAATCGCCCCCACTTCGACAAAGGCTTCCTGCAAAGGATGCAAGCCGCTCGTGGTCTTCCAGCCCTGCTGTGAAACAGAACCCAGGCCCTCGGCGGTGAGGAGGCGTCTTCCACTGGCCTGCACGGCTAGAAGGGAGCACGAATTGATGATCTTTCCATCCAGCAGCACGGCGCACGAACCGCAGTCCCCGCTCTCACAACCGTGCTTCACGCTGAAGAGGCCGGCCTGCCTCAAGACATGCAGGAGCGAAGTTCCTAGGCTGACTTCGGCCTCAATTCGAGCGCCGTTGACTTCAAGCTCAATCCGCATCACATCCCTCGGGTCACCTCTCGGATCCTTCGAAAAGACAAGCCAATCTTCCTGAAAAGCGAGCCGCTCAGCCCTCGCTGCACTCGTCCACCGCCCTTTTGAGAAGGACGGGGACCATGCTGGCACGGTACTCCGAACTGGCACGAATGTCATCCATCCATGGAACGGTTTCTTCTTCGGCCGCCTGTTGCGCCAGATCCATCCCCACTGGAAGGGGCTGGCCTTCCAAGCACTTTGCCGCTCCCAGCATGAGAGCCAAAGGCTGACCATAGGCTCCGCAGGCAACCCGCACTTCGCGCATTCTTCCTTGGACCCTTCGGCCGCCGACCGATAGGCAAACCAGGGGGCGGTCTTCCGGCGTCCGCGAGATCTCAGCCAGTCCGAGGCAGCGCTCCCTGGGGAGGGCGAGGCCGACAATCAGCTGGCCCCGCCCGGGCTCTTCCGCTCGCCGCAGTACGAGGTCCTCGATCGGAATCGGCTCGTCCCCCGGTTTCACCTCCACCCTTGCGCCGGAAGCCAGCAGGACGCACAGCAGAGGCCCCGAGCAACCGACAGCGACCGTTCCGCCCAAGGTCGCCATGCCTTGGAGATTCCCCGGCGCCTCGTGCCGCGCCGCGCGCCGCAAGGCCTGCGGCAAGGCAGGGTGAGCGGCAAGGCTCGCCAGGGGGGTCATCGCGCCAATCCGCCAATCGTCCGCCTGGGTGCCAATCCCATCCAGAGGCAATTCCCTCAGGTCCACCAGGGCCTCCAGGGAGTCGGAATACAGAGACAGGTAGGTGCCGCCTGCCAGGGGTTGAGTGAGGGGACTTGCCCTCGAGAGGAGAGAAAGCGCTTCTGCCAGAGTGGCGGGCCGGTGGTATTCAGATGCGCGCGGGCTCATCGGGGTACACCTTCCATCCAATACGACCAAGATCCTCCGTGCCGATCGGGCTCTTCGGGGATTGCACCAAGTGCACCTCAGCCTCCGCCGCAATCTCACCGCTGGGGAGCATGAGTTGGGCATGGGCGCGCGCCAAGCGGCCGTAATCGCGAGTTACCTGTCCGCAGAGCCGCAAGGGCTTGCCCACCGGAACGGGATGACGGTACTTGACGCTGAGGGATACGGTGACCATGAAGCGCGGAGACTCTCCCCCCATCAGGGTCCTTCCGGCGATTTCGTCGAGCGCCGAGGCAACGATCCCACCATGCACGGTGCCGGGATAGCCCTGGTACTTCTCAGGAGGAGTCCAATCCGCCACGACCCTCCCGGGTTCGTCTTCGTAGAAGGCGAGTCCCAATCCAACCGGATTGGAAACGCCGCACACGAAACACATCCGTGAGTTGGGTTGTTTGCTCAACAGAACCTCTCCGTTCCCTAGCCCGGCGCGAACGTTTCAATGAGCTGGGTCACGCTACTGCCCACAGGGTAGAGCACAGGACAAGTGCATCCCCTTCTCTGGTATTCGCTGACTTTGCTTTTCGCCTCGGCGGGGGTGCCCGAGGCAGTAATCCGCTCGACCAACTCATCTGGGACAAGGTGTTTAGCCTGCCGGATTTGTTCCCGAGTGGCCGGCCAGCCAAGGATCTGCTGAATCTGCCCGACCACGTTCTCCGGGACACCGGAGGCCTTGGCAATGTGAGGTTGTTGGGCAAGATACTGGGTCAGGAGTTCTCGGGTGCTGTCCAGCGCCATTTCCCGTTCCGGGTCCACCGAGCAAACTATGAATTGCGGGCGGTCCAGGTCCTCGGCGCGCCGCCCGGCTTTCTTCGCGCCCTTGTCGATCAGCTCCAGGGCCCTGTCATTGTACTCCGGGGGAACACAGTAATTCAGCAAGACTCCATCCGCAATCTCGCCCGCGAGTTCCAGCATTTGATCGCCTGTCGCCCCCACGTAGATTGGCACTTGGCGCGGTTCCCGGCGGCCGTAAACTGAATCCAACTCCACCCCAGTCACGTGAACGAACTCCCCATGAAAAGTGACTCGCTCCAGGCGCAGGAGTCTCCTGAGCACTTCCACGGTCTCGCGCATCGCCAACAGGGGCCTGCGCCTTTCGATCCCGACATTCCTGGCCAGCGGATCCCACCACGCGCCGATCCCACACACGATTCGGTCAGGTGCCAAGTCGTCCAGAGTGAGAAAAGTCGCCGCCAGCAGACCAATATTGCGTGTCCAATTGTTTATCACTCCAGAGCCCACCTTGAGACGAGAGGTCGTGGCGGCGTAGGCGGCCATGGGCACGATGGCATCTCGGGCCAGCCGTGATTCGGCCTGCCAAACGCCCTCGAATCCCCGCTTCTCCGCGAGCTGACAGAATCCTATCCCCTCGCGCAGATCATGGGCATCCTGAAGGTAGAGGGCCACGCGCGTTCCAGCCATCCGGTCAAGTCCTTTCTCGCGGGCTCAGGCTCCATGCTCCCTTCCACTTGCTCGCTCGAACCGGGCTGTGTTGCGACTTTGTCGCCTTTTCCTCACTCACCAGCATGTGCATGTCCTTATCTCCGGTCAAGGGGTGCGAAGGCGACCGTGGCAAGGTCTTCGGCCACATCGACGTCGTGAGCAAAGCCTTTGCCCTTCCAGATGATAATCTCAGACCCTTCTGCCCTCGCTGCGGCCAGATGAGCCCTGAAAGACCCGGGTCCGAATCGATAGTCGATCAGGCCCAGGGGGGAGACCACCAGGGCGTTGGTCCCTTCGCGCTGGTGGTCCGGTGCGATTGCCACCACGCGTCCCTCCGGGAGCCGGTCCAGAGCTTCGCACAAGACGGAGCCTGCGAGCCCGGGAAGATCGATGGGCAGAACCAATACCGCGTTTCCGCCACGATCGGCGACCCTCAAGGTGCCTTGACGCAGCGCCGCGTTCAGCCCTCCCCCCCCCGTTTCAATTAGCGTGTCAACTCCTCGGGCCCGCGCCAGAGCGAGGGCCTCCTCATCCGCGGTTACCACGAGGGTCGCGCAGACCTTTTCGCCGGCTTGCGCCAAGGTTTCAAGGGTGTGCAGGTACATGCGCCGGGTCAGCTCGCGTCGTTCCCGAGCCGAAAGTGTGGGCGTCAGCCTCGTCTTTGAATCCGCGAGCCGCTTCACCGGGACAAGCGCCCAGAGCTTCCTCGACATCACAAGATGGATTCCGCAAAATCCAGGACTTGCTCGGCCACCCGCGCCCTCCGCCTCGCCTCAATCATCATGGTCGGGAACGAGGCCGCTCGCATCCCAAGCACTTCGACCTGGGTCGATAATTCTGCGTCCACTTGATCCAGGACAAACCCGCGAGCCAAACCCTGATAGTGCCGCGCGATCTCGAGCGCGCTCGACGCGCGGCCCAGCTCCAGGAGCATCTTCGAAAGAGGTCCCTTGATCGCGGCACCTCCAACGATCGGACTCACGGCCACACAAGGCAGGTTTGCCAATTTGGCCTGGTTGCCGGGAAGACGCAGGATGGGGTCGATGCTTACCAGCGGGTTGGAAGGGCAGATGATGACCACATCCGCCGTGTCCAGCGCACCGAGCGCCTCCGGGCTTGGTTGGGCCGATTCCTCCCCCTCGAAGCGAAAACCGGTGACCCTGGGCTCACACCGGCGTCTCACAAAGTATTCTTGAAACGGAAGCGGACCTTCTTCCGTAAGAACCCAGGTGCGCAGAAGATCGTCGGACATCGGCAGAACGCGGGGTAGAACCTTCAGTCGACGGCCGAGTTCCGAGGAAACCTGGGTCAATGTCATTCCCGCCCGCAGAAGCTGAGTGCGTGTCAGGTGAGTGGCCAGGTCACGGTCCCCGATCTGGAACCAGCTGGGATCTCCGAGACTCCGCAGCGCCTCCAAACAATGAAATGTGTCTCCCTCGATGCCCCAACCCCGGGCGGGATCGGCGACGCCGGCCAGCGTGTACAGGACCGTGTCGAGGTCGGGCGAAATGGAAAGCCCCAGGAGCTCGAAATCATCCCCCGTATTGACAATGACCGTCAAACGATCGGCCGGAAGCAGTCTAGCCAGCCCATCCGCTAGCCGGGCTCCACCCACCCCACCTGCCAACGCGACTACTCGCCGACCACCCCACGAATCCATTGTGCCCTGGGATCTGTATTCAGTCTGAGGTCCAAAGCTCGCAACCGCTCCCGGAGCTCGACCCCATCTGGGGGGGCTTGAGCGGAAAGAACCCCGGATCAGCGCCACACCGTGACCTCGTCCAGCGGATGTCGCTCGCGCGGTGCCGTGGGTTTGGCTGAACGCCCGAGCAGGACCATCCCTGACGGCTCCCAGTCGCCGGGCAGACCCAGCTCGCGCGCAACCAAGTCCGGGCAGAACAAAGGCGAGCACAACCAGCACCCGCCGAGACCTTCCGCGTGCGCCGCCAAGAGCAGGTTTTCAGCGGCCAGGGCCGCTCCCTGTACAGCCATGGTGTGTTCCGCATTCTGCCGACGACCATCCGCGTAATGATCGGCATTGCGAAGGCTCAGCGCCAGCACAATGGCAACTGGTGCCTGCTCAAGCCTTTCACGCGAGCGCCGCACCGCCCCTTCGATCTCCTCGGGTGAGCGACCGTCGAGCATCAGGTCGGATCGGAAGGCCTCGCCCATCACCCATCCTAGACGCCGCCGAACCTCAGGATCCGTCAAGATGGCGAAACGCCAGGGTTGAGAGTTGTGAGCGGAAGGGGCCAGAGTGGCCGCTTCGATCAGGCGCAGGAGCACTTCACGCTCAACGGGTTCCGGATCGAACCTTCGAACGGAGCGCCTGCTACGCAGGATTTGATAGAAAGCTGTGCGATCGCCTGTCATTCTCCGACCGTCGGCCGGTCCATAAATAGGGCCAGGCATCGGCCGTACCTCTGCCTGCCTCGCCTCCAGCGGGCTCGCGAGTCCTGCGCCACCCGGGTGGAGGAGAGAACCCTCCGCCATCCCCGCTTTGCGCAGGATGGTGCCCCCGAGAACGGAGGGATTGCCAGGCGAGCCCCTTGCTCCCACAGGCCCCCGGGCTGCCCGCTGGAGACGCCAATCCACGGTCCGCCGGGCCGCTGCCACCTCGTCCCACCCGACCCCGCCCTTCCGTTCGCGCTCCACCCAAGCCAGATAGTGCGTGGGTCCCTCGAGCCTGCCGGACGAGGGTGCGGCGCGCGGGCTTACCCATCCTGTTTCCGATCCGCTCCGCCCTCAGGAATCCGATGCGTCAGGTCGGCCCCCTTGAGGGCCTATCGGAAAGCGTCTTCGTCCTCGGGGCGTATGAGTTCGGCGAGACTCCCCGGGCGGAGGGGGTAGGGAAACCCTCGGGCGTGAATGATCGGGCGGCCCTCATCCGCCTGCCCCATGAGCAGGGAGGCGGCCGCGGCCATCTCGTCTGCGGTTCCGATCTGGGTGATCTGCAGCATGTAGTCGAAGAGATCCGGGTGACCTCGCATGTCCACGAGTGCCGGGACACCCGCGACGCCGATAGCCACCCCTTGGATGCCTTTCCGCCAAGCTCTGCCATGCGAGTCATTGATTATCACCCCCACGGAGACTCCCAGACGCTCCCCTAGCCTCTGGCGGATGCTCTCACAGGTAGCGTCGGGATCGGCGGGAAGCAAGAGCACTCGCTCCTCTCCTCCCGAGTGAGGGGCCACATTGGATCGGTCGAGGCCGGCATTGGCGCAAACGAAACCGAGCCGATGTTCCACAACCAACAGGCCCGGTCGCATTCGGAGGACCTTTTTGCTTTCTCGCAGGACCAGCTCGACAAAGCGCGGGTCCTTCTCCACATACTTTGCGACCGTGTTCGCGCGGGGAGAGGGCACAACCTCCCTCAGATCCACCACTCTCCCCTCGGACTTCGAGACGATTTTTTGCGCAAGTACGAGAACGTCCCCATCTCGGAGTTGGAGGCCAGCGCGCTTGGCTCCTTCCTCGATAATGAGGACCAAGTCGTCGCCTGACTTCACCAGGGGAGTATCGGGGAGTGCGGTCAGGACCAGCGTTGCAACCAGGTTCACCGGGGCACCCCCACCACTTGAATCGCGGAGGACCGGACCTTGAATCGCTTGTTGATGCCAATCAGAATGGAAGTCAAGCCTTCCGGGACGGCGGAATTGTCCAGAGGCCCTGCGTCCCAGCCTCGCGCCCCGGCGGCCTCCACCAGCTCCATGACTTGGGTTTTGGCTGCCCCGTCGTCACCGCACACCAGAACGTCACAGGCCAGCGGGCTGTCTGGGTCCTCCAGCTGTGCCTGGGCCACATTGTGGAAGGCACTCACAACACGGACTTCGGATCCGAGGACCTCGCGTGCCTCCTGCGCCGCCGAGCCCGCCGGAGGCATCCTCACTCGGGTGACATCCGAGGGATCGAGGGGCACGGTTACATCCAGGAGGATCTTGCCCTTCAGCATCGGGGCGATCGCCTCGAGAGTTCGGCGATGGCCTGCGTAGGGAACGGTCAGGACGACCAAGTCCGCCTGACGAGCGGCCTCTAAGTTCTCCACGCCGTGAATCAGGCCAGCCTCACCCAGTCGCGCACTGAGAAGGGAAGCGTGTGCCTCCGCCTTCTCGCCAGAGCGGGATCCAATGATCACACGGTAGCCCGCCTTGGCCCAACGCATCCCCAGTCCCGTGCCTTCCGGGCCGGTTCCTCCCACGATCGCGAGCGTGAACAGGAGATGTTCGGACATGGAAGCTCCTCCTGGCGGCTCGCGCCGCCGGCTCCTGCCGCTAGCGGACCCGTTTCCAGAGCGCCCGAGCCAACTCCTGGCTGGCGGAGGTGACGCGCGTCTCATCGGGAGTAAGAAGCTGGCGGTCTCTCATCAGCCAATTCCCGGCCACCATGGCAGAGAGAATCGGGCGCCAGGGCCCAGTCGAAGTCGGCGAAACGAGGGGAACCCTCCTGGCAAGCCTAGGCAGCGCGGCAGGCTCAGGCAACCCCCCACCCACTCTGAGACCGGACGGGTCTCCCCACCCCCCCTGAGCGACCTCTTGCCAGCCTCGCCCTCCCTTGCCCTCGCCATCCTTTTTTGAGACCTAGCGATGATCCGCTTGTTCCCTCGCGCGGGGATGTCGCTCGACTCAACCCGTCTGACCATCGCCTAGCGATCCTAACAAAACCGGCGCGCGAGTCCAGATTCTGGCAGAGAAATCATTGTAACGCCCGAATAGTCATTCGTGAAGACTTGGGGCTGCCGGAGCCCGCCGGGCGCAGGCCACCGGGGCCCGAACCCGGGGAGTTCAGACCGCCCAGGGAACCTCGGGATTCACATTCCCGGCGCGGCGAGGAGAGAAGCTGTGGTCCGGGCCAGATTCCCGAAAACGATCTCGGCTTCCGCCTCCCGTCGATCCGCGTGCCAGCCGCGCCAGGTCTCGAGGAGGTCGCTTGTCTCGGCCAGCTGCCGACTGTCGACTCCCTTCTCGATCAAGTAGTCAAAGAGCGCACGGTCCGCGGCTTTGCGTTCAATCACTTCCATGCCGTCCAGGATCTGCCGATGAGGCGTCCCCTCCCAGATTGGGAGAATCATGGCCTCTCGCAGCAGACGCTCCACGCCGTGTTCCGACAGCACACCCACTCCGCCGTAGACCTCCATGGTCCATTTGGCGGTTTGCACAGCTACCTCGGCAGTCCAGTACTTCGCCAGGTGGGCGATGAGGCGAAAGAGGTGATAGTGCTCAGAATAGCGCGGCCTTTCCTGCCACACTTGGTCCAGAAGACGCACGGCCTCCCACGCCAGGCAGAAGGACTCGTGCAACAAGACCCCCTTTTCCTCGATCTGCCGCCTCAGGAGAGGTTGCTGCCCGATGGGCTTTCCAAAGGCGACCCTCTGTCGGGCAAAGGTCGAAGCCTCGCTGAGAGCCCTCTGAGCCAGGGCGACACTCCCCACGCTGTTGCCGACTCTAGACAGGTTGAGAACCTCCAGAATAAGGTAGATGCCCTCCTCCACCCGCCCCAGCAGATAGGCCTCACTGTGACGAAGCTCGACCTCCCCGGTGGGCACTGACCGAGTTCCGATCTTGTCTTTGATGCGACGAAGAAAATAGTTGAGGTCCCCACGGGGTGTCAGACGGGGGACCAAAAAAAGCGCGAGCCCCCTCACCGTTTTGGGTCCGCCGATCGGCCGGGCCGCGACAACTGCAAGGTCGGCCCCCGCATTGCTGGCGAAGTACTTCTCGCCCTCCAAGACCCAATGATCCCCTTCTTCCTTCGCAGTGGTCTCGATCGCCGCCCCCAAGTCGGAACCCCCCGCAGCTTCCGTCATCCAAGTTGCTCCCTGCCAACCTTGCCCATCCTGCCGCAGGAGCATGGGTAGAAAGCGCTCGCGAATCGGCTGGCTCCCGTACTTTGAAATCGGGATGGCGGTGGACAGGCTGACGATATAGGGACAATACAAACCGGGGTCAAAGAACGAAGTCACATACCCTATGAGGTAGCAGGGAAGGAGGGAGCCGTCCGCGAATGCGCGCCAAACGGCGCCGGCCTGGTACCCGCGCTGCAGCATGGAACGATAGCCGGGCGGGTAGAGAATTTCGTCCACCCGCTTACCCAGTTGGTCATACATTCTCAGCCAAGGCGTGCCGGCACGATCCACCGCCTGAGAGATCCCCTGGCCCTGCTCAAGCCACCAATGCTCGTAGGCGCCAAGTTCGGCCTCCGCTGGCAAGGGACCCAATCGTGATTTCAAGTACTCAACGGGCGAATGAACGACATCTTCCTCCATGTTCGCCTCCAAGCTTTCCCTCGTCCCGACCCTCCAGAGATCAACCCTTGACCACGGCGACGGGCCTCAACTTGGCTACTTTGATTGCGATCCTCGCTCGACACACCACGTCGACAACGCGGTCGACATCCTTGTAGGCCTGGGGGGCCTCTTCGGCGAGTCCCGCCATGGAGCCGGCGCGCACGTGGATCCCCTGCCGCTCCATTTCGCCACGCAGCTGGTCTCCCCGCACCTGGCGTTTCGCTCGGGCACGACTGAGACGTCGACCCGCGCCGTGGCAGGTCGAACCGAAGGAAATCTCCATGGCTCGCGGGGCCCCCAGCAAGACCCAGCTGGAGGTGCTCATCGATCCGGGCACGAGAACAGGCTGCCCTATCTGGCGGTACTCCTCAGGCAACCCCTCAAAACCAGGCCCAAAGGCTCGGGTAGCGCCTTTGCGGTGCACGCACGCCCGTACATGACTTCCTTCCAGGTCAAACTCCTCCATTTTCGCCATGTTGTGGGTGATGTCATACACCTGATGAAGGTCCCAATGCGAGGAGGTCCGCGCCATCACCTCCTCGAAGCTGCGGCGTACCAGGGAGGCCAATACCTGGCGATTGGCAAAGGCAAAGTTCGCGGCACATTTCATGGCTGCCAGATAGGCTCTCCCCTCGGGCGAATCGAGGGGCGCGCACACCAGTTCCCTGTCCGGAAGACTGATCCTGTACTTGCCCACGGCGGCCTGAAGGTCCTGCACATAGTCAGTGCAAATCTGATGTCCAAAGCCTCGGGATCCACAATGAATCTGCACGGCCAGAGTGCCTGGGCTCAGCCCCATCACCTCGGCGGCCCGGTCGTCGAAGATCCGCTCCACCACATCCACTTCGATGAAGTGGTTACCTGCCCCCAGGGTTCCAATCTGCCCCCTGCCTCTTTCCTTGGCTCGGGGACTCACACGAGCAGGGTCGGCCCCCTGCAAACATCCAAATTCCTCGGTACGCCGAAGGTCTTCCTCCCACCCAAGCCCGCGACGTAATGCCCATTTCGATCCCTCGGCACAGACCTTTTCCAACTCCTGGGTCGAGAGCGGAAAATGCCCCTTCTCTCCTACCCCACTGGGGCAATTCCGATAGAGAGCCGTAGACAAGTCTCCCAGAAGCCCCTCAACGCCGCGGTATTCGATGTTGGAAGCGAGCAGGCGGACGCCGCAATTGATGTCGTAACCGACGGCTCCCGGCGAGATCATCCCGTCGGAACCGTTTGCCGCCATGACCCCACCGATAGGCATTCCATATCCCTGGTGGACATCAGGCATCACCACTACCCGGCCAATCAGACCTGGCAGGCAGGCAACGTTGACGGCCTGCGTCAGCGACAGGTCCTCCAGAGCGTCCTCCAGCAGGCCCTCATCCGCGACCAGCCAAACGGGGACCGTCATGCCCGGGTGGTAGGAGGTCGGGAGTTCCCACAGGCACTCGTCCAGCAAATGAAAGTCCTTCTTAGTAGGCACAGACTACCCGCTCCTGGAGCCCCTCAGCGCTGGGGACTTACACGTCAAACACGACCGTGGCTTCAAGGCCTCGGTCGCTTGAGCGAATTGCCAGGCTGTTGTATGTCGCCGCCTTTACGTCTTTGGGAACCTGTCTGGAGGCCACCCCCAGCGCCCGCGCCCGGAGGTGCCGGTCCGTGAGTTCGAGGAACTCAAATTGCCTGAAGGCCACGCCGTCGTTCCCCAGGATGTACAGGAGCTCGTTGAGCCAGCCGATCAGCAAGCTTTCTCGGTCGATGCCGTCGATCTGGATACTCCGTTCCACCTCTCTGCCGTTATCCGCCTGGACGCTCGCCAAGTCGTAGAGCGCACGGGCGCCTGAAGAGAGCAGGGCTCCGAGGTCGGGGCCCCAGATTCGATACGCGCGGTCGGCCGAGTGATCGACCTCCCCATATCCTGAAGACCCGAGCGCTTGGCCAGGCGCTTCCATCTTCTCAACCCCCTGGGCTTGGACCTCCCCTTGCTCCGGGAGGCGCGAGCTCCCGCCCGAGTGGGGCCCAACGGGAAGCTCGCAGTGCTTCTGTTAGTATATCCAATCCCCTCGCCGGGGACTCCCGCGGAATCGTTCGCGGGATGGGCCCATTTCGTGTTCGCGCCCCATCGCAGCCGTATAATACGCGGCGCATGCCTGCTTCAGGGACAGGGCGGTCAGGAGTTGCTCGGGCTGCCCCGCTGGGAAAGGAGTTGCCATGTCAGGAAAGCCCAAAGTGGCCATCATTGGAGGCTCGGGCCTGTATGCGATGGCTGGCCTTCAGGATTTGGAGGAACATGATCTTGCGACCCCCTTTGGCAAGCCCAGTGATCCGCTGGTGGTCGGAACACTCTCCGGCCAACGGGTAGCCTTTCTGGCCCGACACGGACGCGGGCACCGGATCATGCCCGGCGAGGTGAACTATCGCGCCAACATCTTCGCTTTGAAAGTGCTGGGGGTCGAGCGCGTAGTTTCTATCTCCGCCTGCGGGTCCCTGCGGGAAGACTACGCTCCCGGGGATATCGTGATCCCAGATCAGATCTTTGACCACACGCATGGGCGCGAGGCTACTTTTTTTGGCCAAGGCCTCGTCGCTCACATCGGGGTGGCGGAACCCTTCTGCCGCGAGCTCTCTGCGCAACTCTACGACGCGGTGAGCAGCACGGGGGCCAGCGTCCACAGAGGGGGCAGCCTCATGGTCGTGCAGGGGCCTCGATTCTCGACCCAGGCGGAAAGCAACGTCTACCGACAGCTGGGAATGTCAATCATCGGAATGACCACCTCCCCGGAAGCCTTCCTGGCAAGGGAAGCGGAGATGTGCTACGCGGTGATGGCCCATGTGACCGACTACGACGTGTGGCACGTCGAGGAGGCGCCCGTGAGCGTGGAAATGGTCATCCGGATTCTCAATCAGAACACAACGATCGCCCAAGAGGCGGTCAGCCGGCTCGTCGCGAGTCTTTCCCCGGACCGGACATGCTCTTGCCCGGATGCATTGAAGGACGCAATCATCACCGCTCGGGAGGTGATCCCCGAGGGCACGAAAAGGGGACTTGCTCCTCTCATTTCGCGCTATGTCTCATAGCGCCTGCGCGCCCTTCCTCCTTCCCGGCCTGCCCTGAAGGAAAGGTCTCGCAGGCGATGCGGATTTGGGAGCCAGGCCCACTTGCGGAGCCTAGGGGCGCGCCTTGAGACGAACGAACTTGCGCTTGCCGACCTGGAGCACCGAGCCGCCTCTCCCCGAGAGGGTCGCCTCCAGGTCCCGAACGGCCTCTCCGTCCAACCTCACGCCCCCCTGCTCGATCAGGCGCCTCGCCTCGCTGCGGCTTCGGGCAAGGTTGTGTTCGGCCAGGAAATCGACCACCTTGGTCCCCTCCGAGTAGGAAGCTTCCGCCAATTCCTCGGGCAGGGCATTCTCCTGAAAGACCCGCCGGAAAGCAAGCTCGGCAGGTTCTACCGCCTGCCGGCCGTGGTAGATCTCCACGATTTCCCGGGCAAGCTCCATCTTGGCGTCTCGAGGGTGGACTGTGCCGTTCCTTAGCGAGGCTTCGAGCTCATCGATCCGCTCGGGGGACCACCGAGAAAGCAGGCGGAAGTACGGCCCCATGGCCAAATCCGGGAGGCTCATGATTTTCCCATACGTATCCTCAGCGGCGGCCAGGAGGGGGATATGGTTACCCAGGCTTTTGCTCATTCTCACCACCCCATCCGTGCCGGGCAGGATGCCGAGCAGGATAGCCACGTTGGGAGCCACGCCCAGAGACTCCATGACCTTGCGAGCGGCCGAAACAATATTGAAGAGCTGGTCGGTACCCCCCACCTGCACGTCGGCGCGAAGGCTGAATGCATCGTAGCCCTGCAGGATGGAATAGAAGGTCTCATGCAGGAAAATGGCCTCGCCGCGATCCCAGCGCAGGCGAAAGTTCTCTCGGGTGACAAACTGCTGGACCGTGAAATTCGAAGCCAGCTGGATCAGGTCGGCGAGAGTCAAACTACCCAGCCACTCTGAGTTGTAGCGGACCTCGGTCCGAGAGCGGTCCAGGATGCGAAAGGCTTGTTCGGCAAAGGTCTGCGCGTTGGCACGAATCTGCTCCTCAGATAGCTGAGGCCTCAACTTGTCTTTGTCGGAGGGATCTCCCACTCGGGCGGTGTAGTCGCCGATCAGAAAGGTCACATGATGGCCGAGTTCCTGAAACTGCCGCAGCTTGCGCATGGTCACCGTGTGCCCGAGGTGCAGGTCCGCACTGGTTGGGTCGTAACCGCAGTACACGCGCAAGGGCCGCTGTTCCCTCTGCGCCAGAAGGAGGCGCTCCCGCAGCTCGCCAGCCATGGCTTGTTGCAGGCTGGCATCACCGTACTCGCTGCCCTGCATGAGCAGCGTCACCTGTTGCTCGATATCAAGCACCCCAGTCCTCATTTGGAGGCCAGCGCACGGAGGGGGCCATCAGCGCTGGACAGGCGGATTATAGCATCGCCTCCTGCCGCCCCCGCGTCCGCTTCGGCCTCCGGGATGGTATAATCGCGGCCTGCGCTGGTTAAGTCTGCCGACCCCCTTGCTGGAGATCCAACAAGGAGCTTCGTTTGCCCCTCAACCCGTTCAATTGGATTCTCGGCCTGTTCTCCCTGGATATCAGCATCGACCTCGGGACGGCCAACACTCTGGTCAACGTCCGAGGCAAGGGAATCGTGATCAACGAGCCCTCCTGGGTGGCCATCGAGAAAAAGTCTCGTCGTCCGCTGGCCATCGGAAATGCCGCCAAGGAGATGGTGGGTCGAACACCCTCCAATGTTCTCACCATTCGACCGCTTCGCGATGGCGTCATCTCCGAGTTTGACGTGACCCAGGCTATGCTCGAATACTTCATTGGCAAGGCTCACGAGCAGAGCGTGGTCCCGCTGCCCCGGCCGCGCGTGATTGTGGGTGTGCCCTGCGGGGCCACCGAGGTGGAGAAGCGCGCCGTCTACGATGCCGCCCTTTCGGCGGGCGCCCGCGAGGCTTTTTTGGTCGAAGAGCCCTTGGCGGCAGCCATGGGCGCAGGTCTGGCCATCCGCGACACACGCGGCTGCATGCTCATGGACATCGGCGGGGGCACCACCGAAATGGCCATATTCTCGAATGGGAACGTGGTTGCCTCCCATTCGATTCGTGTTGCCGGCGACGAGATGGATGAAAACATCATCGCCTACCTTAGGGAAAAGTACAATCTACTGGTCGGCAACGCCATGGCCGAACAGGCGAAGATTTCCGCTGGCGCGGCCTTTCCCCTTCGAGAGGAGAGGGTGACCCGCGTCCGCGGACGCAATCTGATCACGGGACTGCCCGAGGAAGTCGAAATCTCTTCGATTGAGATGCGGGAGGCCTTGGCCCCTTCGGTGAAAGTCATCGCCCAGGCGCTTCGCGAAATCCTGGATCAGGCTCCACCCGAACTTCTTTCCGATCTGCTGGACAGCGGATTGGCGCTCACAGGGGGCGGCTCGCTCCTGCGCGGGCTGCCGGACCGACTGAGCGACGAGTTTCACGTCCGCGTTTGGCTTGCGGATGACCCTCTCACTTGCGTCGTTCGTGGTGCCGCGGCGATTCTTGAGAATCTCGAGACGGACCGCCAATTCCTGGCGTCTCTTGAGCGGCCTCGAGGGACTCGCTAGGCCGCGCCCCGGAATCTCTCTGACTCCACCTCGCAGCGCGGAGCCCATTGGAGCGGCGTGTGTCCGAACTTCGTAGAAGGATTCTGCTCGCCTTGGCGCTGATCGTCGGCGCGATAGGACTGCTGTTCCTGCAGCGCAGCGGATATTGGGCTCCCATCGCGGGCCTGATCCAGCCGCCTTTGGTCGGAGTGCAGCGGTCGTTCTCCAGGGCCTATTATGACTTTCGTGACTTCCTCACGGCTCCGCGCAGCTTGGCGCAGCTTCAGGCTCGCAACGCCCAGTTGGAGGCCGAAGTGGCTCAACTGGAGGCCCAGGTGGTCACCCTGCGCGAGCAAACCGCGCAACTAGATGTGCTCAGCGCCCTTCTCGGATTTGCGCGAGAACAGCCCGCCAGTCGCTACATCACCGCTCAAGTGGTCGGGCGGGACACGAATCCCTTCTTGCGGTATCTGATTCTCGACCAAGGATCGGACAGTGGGGTTCAACGAGGCATGCCGGTCGTCAGCCAGAATGGCCTGGTAGGCCGCATCTCGGAAGTGACCGCGAGCGCCTCCAAGGTGCAATTGATCATTGATCCGCAATCCTCGGTGAACGCCAAGATCCAGGGCGCCGCGACCCCGGCCGAAGGGATCGTGACCGGACAACCGACGGGCGAACTGGTTCTGACCTTTGTTCCTCAAGATGCGACGATGAAGGCGGGAGATCTCGTCGTGACTTCCGGACTGGGAGGCGGGTTCCCTCCCGATATCCTGATCGGTCAAATCATCAGTGTGCACAAGCGGGACTATGAACTCTACCAGACCGCGACCATTCAGCCCCGCAACGACTTCAGCTCGCTCGAGATCCTGCTCATCATCGTCAATTTCCAACCCATCAATGTTCAACCCTTGGAGTCGGGGGTCAGCACCCCGTAGGCGCGGAAGGACATGATCTGGATCATCGCCGTCCCCCTTCTGATTCTTGCCGCTCTTCTGCAGTCTGCGGTCCTGACCCAGATCCAGATTTTCGGGGGGAGCTTGGGCCTCCCGCTCTTGATGGTCTTGTGCTGGAGTATCCTTCGTCCCGAGGAGGGACTTGGCTGGGCTGCGCTGGGCGGGCTGTTTTCCGACCTCCTGTCCGGAGGCCCGCTGGGGTCCACCTCCATTGCTTTCACCATCGCCGCGCTGGCCGCCGGGCAGCTTCAGGGTCGACTCTGGGGACGTCATCCCCTGATCATCATGGCCCTCGCCCTGCTGGGGACGGGGATCAGCCACCTGGTGAGCCTTGCCCTCCTGGGGTTCACCGGAAGACCTGTTGACGTCGGGTTTGCATTGGCCTACGTGACGCTGCCGACGGCCTTCTTCAACACGCTTTTCGTGCTGCCGGTTTATGGCTTGCTCTCCCGACTTCACTATGCCACGCGAGGCAAACCGGCGGTGAGTGAGTTGGAGGAATAGCGTTGTGAAACACATATCAGAGCCGGAGAACCTGATCACGCCACGAAGAATCCTGGCCCTGCTGATGGTAGCAGTCGGCATCTTCGCCCTGTTCGCGATTCGGTTGTTCGTTCTCCAGATCATCCAGGGACCCGAGTACACCGCCTTGGCAGACGAGAATCGCTTGACCAAGGTGGTTTTGCCGGCTGGCCGAGGAGTCATCTACGATCGCAACGGAGTTCTGCTGGCCAGGAACCTTCCTTCTTACAACATTACGATCACCCCGGCCGATCTTCCTGACAGCCCGGCCGAAGTACAGGCGATCTACAAGAGACTATCTGCCCTCACGGGGGTCCCGATCACGGTGCCGGGTTCCAAACCTTCCGCCGAATGCGCGCCGGGTCGAGGGATTCAAGACCTCGTGGAAGAGTGGACCGGATTGGCTCCCTACACGGCGGTCAAAGTCAAATGCGACGCCGATCCTAGCGTGGCCATGATCATCCAAGAAGAATCGGCCTTCCTGCCCGGCGTGGGTGTGGATGTTACCCCGGTGCGAGACTACCCCACCGGTTCCCTGACCGCCGATGTCATCGGATATATGGGGCCGATCCCCGCCAACCTGAGTGCCCAGTACAAGTCCCTCGGGTTTCGGGTGGGAACGGACCAGATCGGCTACTCCGGAGTGGAGCTGTCGATGCAAAACGTCTTGGCGGGGACCTTCGGCAGCAAGTTGGTCGAAGAAGATGCGGCCGGACTGCAGCTCCGCGATGTGGCGCCGCCTCAGGAGGCCGTGGCGGGTGAAAGCCTGCGCCTGACTCTTGACACCCGCCTGCAGGCCGCTGCCCAGGCCGCCCTGCAGCAAGGAATTGACAACATACGATTCGCCCAACCGGATTTCCTGCGCAGCCCCGTCGCTACGGGGGTGGTCATCGCCATGAACCCCCAGAATGGGCAGATCCTCGCGATGGTCTCTCTCCCCACGTACGACAACGAGCAATTCGCACGGATTATTCCGCTCGACTACTACAACCAATTGCTCGGCGACCCCAGTACGCCTCTCATCAACCAAGCGGTACAAGGCCAATTCCCTCCGGGTTCGGTCTTCAAGCTGGCCACGGCGATTGGCGCACTAAACGAGCATGTCATCACTCCCGACCAAGTCGTAACCGATCCGGGGTACATCGTCATCCAGAACCGCTACTACCCGAATGATCCCGGTCTGGCCCAGAGGCTCGTCAATTGGTTTCCGACGGGATTTGGGAATGTGACTTTCATCGAGGGGGTCGCAGAATCCGATGACGTTTACTTCTACAAGCTGGGCGGCGGGTGGCCAGGAGAAGTGGGCGGCGCTACCCCGGGGCAATTGGAGGGAGGCGGGCTGGGCATCGTGCGCATCAAGCGGTACGCGCAGGCCATCGGATACGGGCGAACCCTGGGGATCGAACTCCCGGGGGAAGCCACCGGATTAATTCCCGATCCCGATTGGAAGCGCATCAACTTGGGTGAGAACTGGTCCACCGGGGACACGTATATCGCCACGATCGGCCAGGGATACGTCCTGGCCACCCCCCTGCAGGTACTGGAATCCGCCGCCACCGTCGCCAACGGAGGCAAGGTGATGAAACCCACGCTGATTGAGGATTATCTCGACGGCGAGGGCAACGTCATCAAGCACAATGCCCCTCAGGTGCTCTGGGACATCACCAAGGGGGTGCCCCCCGACTACAATTGGCATGTCGATCCTCAGTGGATCCGGCTGGTCCAGGAGGGGATGCGCGCGGTCGTGGTGAGCGGAACGGCCGAGGGGAGAGGTGATCTCCCCAACGTTGCCGTGGCTGGGAAGACGGGCACGGCGGAGTACTGCGACAACGTCGCCCAGTCCCGCAACCTATGCCAGCCCGGAGCGTGGCCTTCTCACGCCTGGTATCTCAGCTATGCCCCCTATGACAACCCCGAGATTGCGGTGGTCGCCTTCGTCTACAACGGGGGCGAAGGCGCGGTGACGGCCACCCCGATCGTGAAGCAGATCCTGGAAGCGTATTTCTACCTCAAGGCAATTGAGGCGGGAGGCCAATCTTAGCAATTTCTCATGCTATAATCGATTGGATGGGGACAGAACTCGCAATCAAGGGGACCCGCGAGGGTTTGCTGGTCTCCTTGGGCGACGGCAGCTGGGAGAAAGTCCTGGAAGAACTCCTCGCTCGGCTGGACTCCAACAGCGAGTTCTTCCGGGGTGCTCGCGTGGCCATTCGTCTCGGGCCCCGGTCCCTCCACGTATCCGACCTTGCGGACCTGAGAAATGAGTTTTCCGAGCGTGGCATCACCCTCTGGGCCGCGCTTTCTGACTCCCCCTCTACTCAGACGGCGGCGCAGAGCCTGGGCCTTGAAATCGAGCTTCCGGAGGAACGGGCAGCAGTGGAAGTGCCTGTGGGAAGCGGGCTCTTGGGAAGTCCCGCCATTCTCATCCAGCGGACTCTCAGATCGGGCAACTTGATCCAATACTCCGGCCATGTGGTTGTCCTCGGCGATGTAAACCCGGGGGCCGAGATCGTTGCTGGAGGCAATGTAATCGTTTGGGGTCGCTTGCGCGGGGTGGTCCATGCTGGGGCCGAGGGGGACAGGGACGCCGTGGTCTGTGCCCTCGACCTTTCGCCCACACAACTGCGCATTGCTGAACACGCCGCGACTTCCCCGCCGCGCAAAGGACCTCCTCACCCGGAAGTGGCCCTCCTTCGCGGCGAAGAACTCGTGGCAGAGCGCTGGGAGCCTGGGGATCGTCGCCCCGAGAAGGGCTCGCTCGACCCAAAAGCCCCCATGAACAAGTGAGGCCCATATGACCGCGACTGTGGTCACCATCACATCGGGAAAGGGGGGGGTCGGCAAGACGACCGCCACCGCCAACATCGGAGTGGCCCTGGCCGCCCTGGGCAAGAAGACGGTGTGCCTGGACAGCGATATCGGGTTGCGCAACCTGGATGTGATCCTCGGGCTGGAGAACCGGATTGTCTACGACCTTGTGGACGTTGTGGAAGGGCGCGCCAAACTTCGCCAGGCCATGATCAAAGACAAGCGCCTCCCTGACCTTCAGTTGATCCCGGCGGCCCAAACCCGCGACAAGAGCTCGGTTTCTCCCAAGGACATGATCGCAGTCTGTGACGAATTGAGAAAAGGATTCGATTGGATCCTGATTGACTCACCGGCCGGAATCGAGCGGGGCTTTCGAAATGCGATTGCCCCCGCCGATCGGGTAATTATCATCACCAACCCGGACGTATCCGCGGTCCGCGATGCCGACCGCATCGTCGGACTGCTCGAGGCGGAAGCCAAGGGACCGGGCCAGCTAATCATCAATCGCATCAAACCCGAACTGGTGCGCCGGGGGGACATGTTGGACACCGCCGATGTGCTCGAGATCTTGGCCATTGACCTCATCGGCCTGGTCCCCGAGGACGAGGCGGTTCTGGTGTCCAGCAATCGGGGTACACCGGCCGCCCTGCTGGAGAAGAGCAAGGCTGGCCAAGCCTTTCGCGACATCGCCCGTCGCCTTCTCGGGGAGGAAGTCCCCTTCGCCTCGATGGACGGGCAGGAAGGATTTCGAGATCGATTGGCCCGCCTGGTGCGTGGAGGTGCCAGATCATGACCAGCCTCCTGGATCGCCTCGTCGGACGCAAGCCCTCCTCCAGCGCGCAGGCCGCGAAAGAGCGGTTGAAAATTGTGCTGCTCCACGACCGCACGGATATCTCCCCCAGCCTTCTGGAGGATATCAAGGATGATCTGATCCGTATCGTGTCGCAGCGCATCGACATCGAACCGAGCAATGTACAAGTACGTCTCACCCAAGAGGGTCGCGAGCATCGCCTGGTGGCGGATATCCCCCTTCCCGCGCCCTCCCGCCGCAGGAGACTGACTTAGGTCCACCGGCATGTTCAGCGTGCGGCGGTGGAGGCACTTCGACTTCTGGCTCTTGGGCGCCGTGGGCCTGCTCGTGGTCTTCGGCGTTGCTGTGATTCGCTCAGCGATCGCCGGCAACGATACTCTCGCCAGTACTGCCCAGCATCAGGCTCTCTACGCCTTGATCGGAATGTTGGTTCTTCTCGGCGCAACGATTCTGGATTACCACTTCTGGCGGGCGGTCACGCGGCCGATGTATGTGGTCCTGCTGGTGGTCCTCTTGGCTCTGGAAGTTGCAGGGTCCTCCTCCTTCGGTGCCTCCCGGTGGCTCAATCTCGGAATCATCCTGGTGCAGCCGTCCGAGCTGGCCAAGGTCTTGCTGATCATCATCCTGGCCGACGAAATTGCTCGCCGAGAGGACCGTATCACCACTTGGGGAGGAGTGCTGCGGACGCTGGTCATCGCAGCGATCCCGGCCATCGTTATCTTCCGGCAACCCGACCTCAGCACAGCCATCCTGACCATGGTTCTTTGGGTCGCCATCATCTTTGCCGCGGGCATCCGGCCCCGGCACCTCGCGATAATTGCAGCCGCCGCCGTGATCCTTCCGATCGCGGCTTATCCATTCCTGCCCTTTTACCAGCGCCAGCGGCTGGTCCTTTTCATCCAACCCTCGGTCGACGTTTCTGCGACCTACAACGTGCAGCAGGCTCTGATCGCCATCGGGTCCGGAGGCATGTTTGGCCAGGGGTACGCGCACGGCACCCAGGTGCAACTGCGGTTCTTGAAAGTGAGGCAGACCGACTTTATCTTCTCGGTCATCGCCGAAGAGTGGGGCTGGGTGGGGACCCTGGCCGTGATGGTTGTGCTGGGATTCATCATCTACCGGTGCCTGAGAGCGGCGCGGCAATCCCGGGACACGTTTGGAGCACTGATCGCCTACGGAGTGGCCACGCTGATCTTCTACCAGGCGGCGTTTAACATCGGAATGAACCTGCGCCTTCTGCCCGTGGCCGGCTTGCCTCTGCCCTTTATCAGCTCCGGAGGGAGCGCCCTGTGGTCCTTGTTGTTGGGTGTGGGTCTGGTGGAGAGTGTTGTGCTTTACCGGCAGGAGCTTGAATTCTAGGATGACTACGCCAGCCCGCGTCCGCTTTGCCCCCTCCCCCACGGGATTTCTTCACCTGGGCGGGGCCCGGACCGCCCTCTACAATTTCCTCTTGGCCCGTCAGACGGGCGGGCAGTTCATTCTTCGAATCGAGGACACCGATCGAAAGCGCTTGGTGGCCGGGGCCTACGAAGACCTCTTGGAAAACTTGCGCTGGCTTGGCCTGCAGTGGGATGAGGGCCCGATTCGGGGCGGACCTGACGGTCCCTATTCTCAATCGGAGCGCAAGGAGATCTACCTGGAGCATGCGCACCGACTGGTGGAACAGGGGCAGGCCTACTACTGCTTCTGCTCCCCCGAGAGGCTCGCCGACCTGCGGGTCCGCCAGCAGCAAAGGAAGGAACCGCCAAGATACGACGGTTTGTGTCGCCGGCTGGCCCCCGCTCAAGCCCGCGCTCGCGCGGATGCCGGCGAACCCCACGTCGTTCGCTTCAAGACCCCCTCGGAGGGCTCGACCACCGCTCGTGACTTGCTCCGAGGGGAGATCACCGTCGAAAACCGCAACCTGGACGACTTCATCCTGCTCAAGTCGGATGGGCTCGCCCTCTACCATCTGGCGGCGATGGTCGACGATCATCTCATGAGAATCACACACGTGATTCGATCGTCGGAGTGGCTGCCCTCCTTGCCCTTGCACGCTCTCATCCACCGGGCCTTCGGCTGGGAGGAACCGATGTGGTGCCACCTGTCGGTCTTCCTCAAGCCCTCCGGCCGAGGCAAGATGAGCAAACGGGAGAGCTCCGAGCTCCTCGCAGAGGGCCATTCCATCTTCGTCCGTGACCTGCGCGAGCTAGGCTACATCCCGGAAGCTGTCCTCAATTGGATCGCCTTGATGGGAGCCAGCTTTGACGAGAAGCTCGACGTCTTCAGCCTGAATGAGCTCATCGAGCGGTTCAGCCTAGCGCACCTTAACCCGGCTCCGGCGGCAATCAATTTCACCAAGCAAGACCATTTCAATGGCGTCCACATCCGCCGACTTTCCCCTCAGGATCTGGCGGAAAGACTGCTGCCTTTCTTCGCCAAGGCCGCCCTCGGCGCGGACCTGTCCACCCTCCTGCGGGTGGCCCCTCTAGTCCAGGAAAGGATCGTCACGCTCTCCGACGGTCCCCAGATCGCGGGCTTCTTCTTCCGAGAGGAAGTCCGGCCCGATCCGCGCGACTTGCTCGGAAAGGGACTCTCCGCCCGGCAGTCGGCCGACGCGCTCCGGGCCGCCCGTGAATTACTCTCTGGCTTTGCGAACCTCGGGGATGACGCTGTGGAACCCCGGTCTAGGCAGCTGGCCGCGGCACTGCGGCTGGAACCCGGTCAGCTGTTCGGCATTCTTCGGGCCGCGGTCACCGGACAAACGGTCAGTCCGCCCCTCTTCGGGACAATGGCGATCGTGGGAAAGGAACGGGTCCTGCGAAGGCTGGATGAGGCCGAGGAGATCCTACGCGGGATGACCTGATCCTGCCCACCCAGCGCGGGAGGAAAGGCGCTTGGCTCCGCGATCCGGTGTGGCTGCGGACAGCATGGTAGAATTCGAGCATTGTTGGGGGTTCGTCTAGCGGTAGGACAGCGGACTCTGGATCCGTATGCCGAGGTTCGAATCCTCGACCCCCAGCCTAACCCGATCCAGCGCAAGGTTCAAGCACCCGAGCCCAGCCGAAACCTGCCCGCAGGGCGGCGTGGAGCGCTTGTTTTCCCTTCCCGGCAACCCAGATCCGGCGGGGGATCGGGACGGGCCTCGCCGCAGGGCAGCGAAGGGGAGGGGCCCTCCCCGGCGTCGACCGCTCGCGGTCCCAGCTTGAGAGCTCCGCCGACTACTTTCCCCCTTGTAACCGGTGCACCTCTTTTTCTACCGGCCACTCTCCAAAGGCGAGGACCAGGAGCAGGACCAAGTTGGCAATCGGAACCAGCATCAGAAGCCCAAGCGGGCCACCATAGCCGGTCTTGGCCAAGATCCTCCACCAGATCCAAGCGGCAATCACGAGCACGACAAGGCCCACAATGCAAGTCAACAAGCTCAACCCTAACCCGAAGTTCCCGAATCTCACATCGCCTCCTCTGGATCCCCTCATGCGACCATTTGGCCAAAAACCTGGCGCGGTTATATCAGATCTCCCGGGCCGACGTCACCGGTTGAGCCGTGGCTTCGCCGCCTTGTTGACGCCCTTTGCCGCCTGGGTTTAGGATGCTGTACAAAGTAGTGTTCTTCAGACCGCTTTTGAGGCTGGCAGGGTGGTGCCCGGAACCGGACCGTGACCTCAGCCCGATCTAGCCCCGAGAACTTAACGCGCGGGCGGCAGCAGGGCGCTCTCCCGGCGAGTCCAGGTCGTTTCACGTTCGCCGCGAGGGTCTTAGGGTCGCGCTGGGCTCTTGACATCCTTGGTCTTCTCTGCAGGCCCCTGGGTTCTGTGAACTGCAGCGGATGGCCGGCAGGGCCAATCCGCGCTCTCTCGCGACTCGCCTTCAGACGTTCCAGAGGCTCGGGGTTGCACGTCATGGTCGGACCCCGCGCTGCCCAAGCCCGGAGTCGGTGGCCCGCGTTCGCTCGAAGTATCAACTGACCTAGGCCAGCCGAGCCCAGCTCATCTTCTCGACCCATCGGGGAACCATATCTTGGTTGCCGAGAAGGGCCGGGTGGGATCGCAGGACTCCCTCTCGGCCCCCTACGAAAACCTGATCCGCGCCAGAACCACGAAGATTCCGGGAGGCGAACATGGAGACCGAGGCTAAGAAACTAGCTCTTCGCAGCATGACCTATGGATTGTATGTGCTGGGTGCCGCCTCGGGCGAGGAAATGGCGGCGGGCACCGTCAACTGGGTCTCGCAGGTCTCTTTTTCTCCTCCCCTGATTATGGTGGCAGTCAAGGTTGACAGCCACCTCCACTCGCTCATCGACCGCAGTTTGGGTTTGGGCCTGAGCGTGCTTTCGAGCGATCAAAAGGAACTCGCCTCCGCGTTCTTTCGACCCTCCCAGCGAGAGGGAGGAAAGATCAATGGCCAGCCATTTGAGCGCGGTTCGCAGACGGGAGCCCCCTTGCTGCTTGCGACCCCATACTGGCTGGAGGCGCATGTCGTCGACAGCGTCCGCAGAGGAGATCACACTATTTTCGTCGCCGAGGTAATCCAGGCAGGAGTACGGCAGGAAAAGGCCAAGCCGCTGGTGATGCGGGACACCGGTTGGTTCTACGGCGGCTGATCAGGGTCAGGCAGCCCAAGGCCCGAGCTCGGCCGACGCGTATAATCAATTCCTTCGGGCTTGTCCGCGCCCGAGGGGATCACAACCGCCAGCTCCCCGGCACAAAGGGAATCTCCACATGAGCCTCGGCCAAGTCATCCCTGGACTGATTGCCCTTTTTGGGTCGGGCGAAACCACGGCCAGCGGAGGGCGCATCTTTGAATCCCTGGCGCGCGAACTCGACCCCCCCCTGCTCATGGCGTTCTTGGAGACGCCGGCAGGTTTCGAGTTGAACTCCCCGCGGGTAGTAGGCCGCGTGGCTGACTATGTCAGCTCTCGCCTGCAGAACTATCACCCCCAATTAAGGATCGTTGCCGCCAGAAGAAAGGGCACAGCCTTCAGCCCGGACGACCTGGAGATCATTCGCCCCCTGCTGGAAGCCAACCTGATCTTTCTCGGCCCTGGGAGCCCAACCTACGCTGTTCGTCAGCTCAAGAGCACCCTGGCTTGGCAAGCGGTTCTGGCTCGGCACCGGCTCGGCGCCGCTCTCGCTCTTGCCAGTGCCGCCGCCATTGCGACCGGTGCCCTGGCCCTGCCCGTGTACGAGATCTACAAGGTGGGAGAGGACCCCCATTGGAATGAGGGATTGAATCTGCTGGGACCCTACGGCCTGCACCTCGTTCTGATCCCGCACTGGAACAATGCGGAGGGCGGCGCGGAGCTTGACACGAGCCGGTGTTTCATGGGAACCTCCCGCTTTGAAACCCTGCGAAACTCAATCCCGGCGAAAATGACAATCGTCGGAATCGACGAGAACACGGGGTTGATCATCGACTTGGCTCGCCGATCCTGCCATGTGGTCGGCAAGGGGGCGGTGACCATCATGAAGGAAGGCGAGGAGACACGCTCCTTCCATGCCAGGAGTTTCCCCCTTCTCATTCTCGGTGAAGCCACTTTCCCGGACTTGAAATCTGATATCCCTGCATTGATCTGGGAAACCATCGAAAGGGCCCAGCCGTCCCAAGCCGCACCACGCCAAGCGCCGTTGGAGGTTCAATCCCTTATCCAGCAGCGAGATGAAGCCCGGAAGCGAAAGGAATGGGAGCGGGCCGATGATCTGCGGGCCCGCATCACGGCGCTCGGTTGGGCCGTCCGCGACACCCCTCAAGGCAGCGAGCTCGAGCCCTTGGACCCCAAGGGCGCCTAGCGCCCTTCCCTTCCCTCTCTCTGCCAGGAACTCAGGCCACCGGAGCGGGGTCCCATTTCGGCCAGATGCATCGCGCCCCGGCCTGGAGGCCGGGGCGCGACGAGTGGCACTAAGGAACTTCCTTCTGTGGGCGCCGGGGGACTTGAACCCTCGACCTCATCAATGTGAGTGATGCGCTCTAACCGTCTGAGCTAGGCGCCCAGAGCCGGTGGATTATACCCCTGGAACCCCGAGCCTGCCCAAAAACGGCAGGCCAGGGGGCAGGATTGCAGGCGGGAGCTCGACCACTTCACTATCGGTGAGATGGTGGCACCCATTTTTCGAAGGAGGAAGTTGTGTCTGTTCAAATCAGCGCGGAGACCGAAACGCAGACCGAGACCGTTGCGCGGATCGATGAAGATGAGGTGGTGAAGGCCCCGCTGCCTCCTGCGTTCGTCGCAGGACTGGCCGAGGCCCTGCAGGAGGTGGTTTGGCAGTGGTTGCATGAGCACGCACCGGCCGACTTGCTGGAAGTCACTTGGTTTGCCGGCGAGTTCGATCACTACGCTCGAGAGGCCGAGAGGCGAGGCGGGCGTGTGCCGGCCGACCTGGCCAAGCAGATCCCTCAGGACCTGCCGACTGTGCTCGAGGCCCTTGAGGCGCATGGAGGCAACCTGCGCGCCGTGGCAATGATCCGGGGAGGTGCGGTGTGACCTTCGATGAGATGATGCAGGAGCACTTGAAAGCTCTCCGGCGCCGGGGCAGGACTGAAGACACGATCGCCAATCGGCGCCAACACCTGGCCCAGCTGGGCACTTTCCTGGCCGGGCGGGAGGCAACCCTGCCGCTCTTGCGCGAATGGTCAGACTCCCTGGCCGCTCGAGGGCTGAAGGTCCGCAGTCGGTGGACCTCGATCGTAAACATTCGCGCCTTCTACAACTGGGCCGCGCAGGAGGAGCTCATCCCGGCCAACCCGGCTCTGAGGTTGGAGAAGCCGAGGTTGCCCAAGCACTTGCCGCAAGCACTGACCGTCGACCAGGTCACGAAACTTCTGGACACGGTCGCGGCCGGGAGGAACCCTGAACGCGACGAGGCCTTGATCCTGTTCATGCTCGAGACCGGATGCCGGCGGGGTGGTGCGGCTGGCCTGCGCTTGGGCGACTTGGACCTCGGGCATGGGAGCGCTCGCGTGGTCGAAAAGGGGGACCGGGAAAGATACGTTTACTTTTCCGAGCGCACCGTCGAGGCGTTACGGCGATGGTTGCAAGTGCGGGATCCCCTGAAGTTCGACGCCAAGTTCCGGGATAGCGACCTGGTGTTTGGCCTCGGGCCGTGGGGCCTTGGCGTGTTTTTCGAGAAGCTCGGGCCCAAGGCCGGGATGCACGTGCATGCGCACCAACTCCGGCATACGTGCGCCGTGATGAGGCTGATGCAGGGAATAGATGCCGGGAGTCTCATTGCCATAATGGGCTGGGCCGGTCCCGAAATGCTTAAAACCTATGGGGTCCTCGCGGCGGGGCAGGTCCAGCAGCGCGCCATGCAAACGACGCCGATGAATGCATTCGCGCCCGTGCCGGCACCCTCAGCTCAGCCCAAGGAGCCAGCGCCCCCGATCCGGGGGAGGATCCTGCCGACCAGGAGACGGGCGATACCGACGGCCTAGTATTTCTGTGGAAATGTGGGGGCGGATCGGAAACCCCGCCCCCTCCACGGATCCCGGGCATCGCCTGTACAATCGAGATCGCCGGCCCGACGATCAGGAGGAGCTGATGCCGAATCTCGATTTTGACTTCGACAAGTTGCTCCAAAGAGTGAAGGACCTGAGCTACAAGGATATCCTGGGCACCTGTGAGGCAGAAGACGCAAGGGCCGCTTCACTTGAACGAGGCAGGCGCACAAGGGCACAAGCTCTGGCGCACGGGAGTCGCGAGTATCAGGATGGCATCGGGCAATTCCTGTTCTACATGCGGCATGGCGCCAGGCCGGACGGTGCCTCCGAGGGGCGATTCCAGAGCTACCGCATTGTCGTGGAATCGCTGGTGAGGAGAGGTGAGTACAAGCCCGAGGCCCTCAACATCTTCAAGGGCGAAGAACGCCCCGGCAGCCAGTGAGGGGTCAATGCTGAGGCAGTTGTTGTAGAATGTAGGAGAACGAAACGCCGGCGGCGTGTGAGGCCCCGGCGTGTGGCCAGCGGTTAGGTCGCTGACAACCCAAAGATACATCAACGGGCCGTCTGCGTCAATCGCGGGCGGCCCGTTGTGTTTGAGAAGGGATAGGCCTTGGCAAAAAGCAGGAAGCGACCCTCGAGGAACCCGAGCGCCCCCGAACTGCAGGCAAGGATCAGCCACGTGTTTGCCGATCGGCGCCGGAAGCTCTTCGCCATGAAGGACGCAGGCAAGTGGTGGGAGGAGATCTGGCGCCGCGAAGAGGCGATTAACCCAGGCGTAACGCAAGCGATTCAGGACGTGCTCGAAGAAGAACAGCGCGCTTCCAAGTTCGCCGGGCATGCGGTCCCGTTCCCCGTGCCAAAAGAGTCGCTCGCGGCTCAGTTCGGTCAGACTTTCCCCAAGCACCTGTTGGTCTCTGACCAATCCGGACGGCTCGAGGCCGTGCCGATTCTTGATAAGAACCTGGCCCACGATAATCCTCTGATAAACCTCGAACTGCTCTACTTGCAGATTCGGATGGATCCTCCTCCCATCCCTATGCAGTCGCCGAACTCCCGCAGCAAGGACTGGTCGCAACTGATAGCGTGGCACGACCGCCACCCAAAGGTCCAAATGAGCGAAATCGAGGCCTTGACCGGAATCCCGCTGACAACTTTGAGCTGGAACCTGAGCAGCAAGGGCAAACGGGAAAAAGAGACCTGATTTTTTATAGCCAGACCCTGGCAAGGTGACCTAAGCTGACCCTGGAGATACTGACCAGGGTCAGCTTTTTGGAGGGAACACAGCGATGGCTCGGACCCAGATTCTGCGGGTGCTGGTGACACGGGAGGAACACGAGAGATTGCATGCCCTGGCAATAAGTTTGGGGAGAAGCGAGGGCGCGACGGTCCGATGGCTGGTCGATCAGGTGACCGGCGCTATTGCTCCCGGCCAGGATCAAGCCTCAGGAGGTTGGCGTGGCGAAAAACAAGGAAACTGCACAAGCGCAACTCGAGGCCGCTGAGTCGCGGGATGCGAGTCTGGGTCCGGAGATCGCCGAGATCAAACGGCAGATCGGGGCCCTTGATCCTCTCTCTGCCGACAGTGACCAGCAGCGCACGGTCCTCCGTGAGCGGCTCGGAACCTTAGAGGACATTCGGGCTCATCTGCCCAAGAAGATCGAAGAACTCCGCGCCGCCGCTGCCTCCGAGAAGGATGCGGAGCGCCAGGACCGCTTGGCGGCTCTTCGGCCGGGGATAACTTCGGCGGCCGCTGAGTTTTTCGCGCTCTCAGAGAAGACGTTGCAGGCTGGCGACGTCTTGACCGCACGGGTGCGCGACTGCCTCGTGCTCGGAGGCTTCCCGCACATCCCAGACATCAGTCCAGCCCTCGTCAGCCTTCGAGCCACCCACGCCGTTTGCAAAGTGGTGAGCCCGGAGCTTTTACATCTTCCTGCGCGGCCGAGCCGCGAGCAGGAGATCCGGGCCAACGCAGTGGCCGATTGCCAATCTGCGATCGATCTCTGGGAATGGGCCGACCACGAAGCCAAGAATGGGAACAACCACGAAGTGAAACGGATCTTTAGGCAACGCGCCGATGAACTGCAACGGCATGTTGAGCTGTGTCAGGAGCGTTGCCGCGAGGTCGGGGCGGAGCCTCCAACTGGCGGCCAAAGCTTTCTCACGGCGCTCTTCAAGAAGGCCTCGATCGAAGTCGGCAATCGCCTGGAGACGGAAAAGATTTCGTCGCGCTACGCGGATGCTGTGGCCGAGGCATTGGAGCCGACTGAGGGCGAGGCTGGTGAGGTCGACGAGAACCCGTTCGCGTGATCAAAGATACGCCCGCTGTTGGCAGCAGCGGGCTTAGGACAGGAGCAGACATCCGGCGATCAAGACGTAAGTTGTTTTTAGGATACACGAAGACCGTCCGGAATGCAAGCCCGAGGAGGGCCATCAAGAAAAAACTGAACTAAAACCAGCCAAAAACAACCGCGACCGAGTTCACGAAAAGGACACACGATGAAACAGTCAGACGTATTCCCAAGCAAGTGGCTCAAAGCCGAAGATCTGGCCGGTCCCCTGACCGCCCGGATTGCTGACGTGCGGCTTGATGCCGTCAAGAACCCCGAGGGCGGCGAGGACCAAGAGAAGCCCGTGCTGCTCCTCGACGGCAGTTTCAAACCCATGATCCTCAATGTGACCAACTGGAAGACCCTCGCAAAGGCCTACGGCGAGGATAGTGATACCTGGATCGGCAAGCGAGTGACTCTCCTGAAGACAGAAGTGGACGCCTTCGGTGAGACCCACACGGTAATCCGCTTGCGGATCCCGGAGGGAAAGACGCCCGTGGCCACTGAGGCCATTGAGCCTGTCCCGGAAACAGAAATGCCGTTTTAGGGGGACGGCTAGCATCGCGGCGGGGGGCCGTTCTCACGTTCTCTCCGGCCCCCCAAGGCGGCGAGAGACCAAGGCTTGCAGATGGACAAGAAACTTTCCGCGCTTCGCTGGTACGCCTCACACGGCTTCCCCATTTTTCCCTGCGGGGTGGGCGCAAAGACGCCGGCCACAGGGCACGGCTTCCAGGACGCGACCACAGACCTCGCGCAAGTTTCCCAGTGGCATGCGGAGATGCCCGATGCGAACTGGGGGCTGGCGTGTGGCGAGGCAGCTGGACGCTTGCTTGTTGTTGACATCGACCCACGGCACCACGGCGACGAGTCTTGGGAGTTGCTGAGGCAGGAGCATCCCCAGCCCCTCGAAACAGTCACGGCGCGCACGCCCTCAGGCGGCTGTCATCTTTGGTTCCGCTACCCGGCCGGGGTCCAGATCAATTCGCGCGCCGGGGCGCTCGCACCAGGCGTCGACCACCGCTGCAACGGCGGCTATATCGTGGTCCCCCCTTCCCACATCAACGGCAGCGCCTACCGTTTCGAATTTCCCCCGACCGAGACGCCGATCGCCGACGCGCCAGAGTGGCTGCTGGCCAAGTTGACGACCCTGGTGAAGATCCCTGAGCCGACACCCATTGTTGATGATCCCGGGATCCGCAACGCCCGGGCCGTCGAGGCGATCGGGAAATTGAAGCCCGAGAGAGCCGACGAATATCAGTCCTGGCTCGAGGTCGGCATGGCCCTCCAGGAGCTCGGCCCCTTGGGCCTCATCCTTTGGGACAACTGGAGCCAGCGGTCGCCCAAGTACCGCCGGGGCGACTGTGCTGCCAAGTGGGAATCATTCAAGCGCGAGCCGACCGACACCACCATCACGCTTGACTCTCTGTTCAAGTGGGCACGCGAGGACAGCGGCGACCTAGTGCCCTTGGCGCGGAAGAATGCGGATGCGCATGACTACAGCCTGGCCCTGGATGCCCTCGGGCTGACCTTCGCCCTCAACGAGATGGATGACTGCATTTATATCAACGGGGTCCCGGAGAACGATATCAATCTGGCCGTGCTCGAGGTCCGACTTTGGGAGCATGGCTACAAGGACGCGAGGCGAGCAGAGCAACTCTACAAGGCAACGGCCGCAGAGCACCCATTTCACCCAATCCGCGATTACCTGGCCGCTCAGACGTGGGACGGCCAGGACCACATCGGCCGCCTGATTACCTATTTCGACGATCCCGATCGTGTCTTCGGCACCTACCTGCGTCGGTGGCTTATCGGAGCCGTGGCAAGAGCTTTTGCGCCAGCCTGTGGGGTTCAAAATGCCATGCTGGTGATCGACGGCGCCCAGGGGATCGGCAAGAGTTACCTCGCCCGGTGGCTGGCCGCGCCCCTGCCCGCTTACTTCATCGAGGCACCGATCATCACAGAGGACAAGGACTACGCCCTCTATGCCTGCCGGCGCTGGATCTGGGAGGTCGCCGAACTGGGATCCACCACCCGGCGCGCGGACCGCGAGGCCCTCAAATTCTTCCTCTCGCGCCAGTCAATCGACGTCCGCAAGGCCTATGGGAAACGCGAAATCAAGAAGCCGGCCCTCGCCTCCTACATCGGCACACTGAACAACGAGGCCGGTTTCCTGTCCGATCCAACCGGGTCGCGGCGCTTCATGGCTTGCACCCTCCGGAAGATCAACTGGGCCTACGCCAAGGAGATCAACGTCAACCAAGTGTGGGCTCAAGCCAAGGCGCTCTACGACGCCAGCGAGGCTTGGCAGCTCACCCCGGAAGAGGAGCAGCGCGCCCGCGAGGTCAACGAGCGCTTTGAGACCGAGAACCTGATGGTGGACTATATCCAGCAAATCTTCACCGTGGATCCCGCCCTCGACGCCTGGACCGCCTCCAGCGAGATTTACGACGCCCTCAAAATCGCCGAGCGCACCGGCTCGAACCGCCAGCAGGACTTGAACTTGATCGGTGCTGCGCTGCGCAAACTGGGGACCGAGGTAGAGCTGCGCTGGATCGACGGCAAGAAGCGCCGCGGCTGGCGTGGCGTCAAACGGGAGGTTGTGGCCGACCGGATCCCGTTCCTACCTGACCAGGAGAATTCAGGGTGACGAGGATTGGAACGCCCCTTTCTTCAACATTGGAATTCGGAGTTATTCGGTTTGGTACACCCCGGAACGCCCCATTCCTTAGGATTTATTTTGAGGGGTCCGTTTTAAATGTTACTGGAATAGGCGTTCCGGGGCGTTCCATTTGTGAAATCGGTGCTTTGGCCGCCCGGGCGGGCGGCCCTAGAATGCTTGAGGAAAGCTATGCGCATGGCGCGGGGGAGGCTGGCGAGGCGGTCGATCTTCGACCTCTTCAACAGAAGTATGGCGTTCACCAATGGTGCGAAATGTCCTGTTTTCCAAGCCTTCTCGCGTTGACGATTTTCCGGATAATGCCATTGGCCACGATCATGCGCTTTTCCACGCCTTTTGCTTGCTTTTTGCTGGCCTATTTGGCGGCTGTAATTTTCGTTGCAACCGGCGCAAGTTGGCATTGTGCGTGTAGATGACAGGCATGGGGAGGCCAATCTTGCACAGCGTCTGGGCGCTAAAAGCGGGCAACCTGAGCCCCGAACAGGCTCAGATCGAGGCAGAGATCACGAAGGTCCTGGAAACGCCTCAGGGCGTGGCCCTGGCGCTGCGCCGGCGGGCTGCCTGCGCCGTGATCATGGTCGAGGCGGCGCAAGCCTATGTGACGGCCGAGGTTGATGCAGGCACGGATCTGAGCGAAATCCCGGTATTCAAGATGCTGCCGGCGCTTCAGAACTCGGCATCCAGGTTGCTGCAGGCGTGCCTTGGCCTGGCGCCCGATGAACCCGAGGCCGATGCCGAGGTGCGCCGCATTCAGGAAACGTTAGGGGTTGGCAATGGCACTACTTGAGCGGGCGATCGGCGCGGAGGCTTTCAGCCGCATGGTGGCAGATCCGGTTGAGTTTGTCCGGGCCTTCGACCGCGATCCCTGGCCGTACCAGGTGGACATGCTGCGCCAAGTCACGGAGAGAGATGAGCGCGGGATCTTCAAGCGGCGCGTGGCCGTGGTGTCCATGCCTCGTCAGAACGGCAAGAGCACGATCGCTGGGTGGGTTGCCCTGTGGCGTCTCTACTGCAGCGAAGACGAGGAGATTATCACGACCGCCCTCGACCGCGCCGGCGCGGAGATCGTCCTGAGGGACGCCCGGCGGATCATTGGGCGAAGTGGCGTTCTGTCCAACCTCTTGGATCAAGACGGCCTGACCAAGAGCGAGATCCGGCTGCAGGACGACAACCGCTGGATCATCCGGCCGGCCGACGCGCAGTACTCTCGCGGTTATCGGCCTTCCCTCGTGATCATGGACGAACTGGGTTGGGTGCCGGACCATTCGCTGTTCGATGCGCTCCTGCCCGGCATGGCGGCGCGCCCTAACCCGCTGATGCTGGCGGTCTCGACCGTGGGGCCGATCCAGGCCGGCCCGCTTTGGGAACTGTTCGAGGCGGGCAAGCGGAATGACCCGTGGGTGCGGTTGATCTACGTCACCGAGAACCTCTCGCCGTTGATCACCGAGGCTTTCCTTGAGTCGCAGCGGGGCCAGTTGCCTCCGCACATTTTTGCTCGCGAACATCAGAACCTTTGGGGGGAAGGGTCGGGTGCCTTCGCGACGGATGCCGATTGGAAGCGGGCGACAGAGGATGATCCGACCCGCGACGGCGACTTGGGTCCTTGCTACCTGTTCTGCGACCTGGGTTGGGTCCACGACGAGACCGCGATCGCGGTTGCCAAGCCGGCCGATGGCGCGGTGGCGATCGTGGCGCAGAGGCAGTTCCGAGGCAGCCAAGTGCGGCCGGTGTCGTTCGCGGCAGTGCAAACGGAGATCGAGACCTTGCGCGCGGCGTATCACGTTCGGGGTCTGCAGATTGAGTCGCCACAAGGCGTGGGACTTGCGCAGGAGTTGAGGGCGGAGGTCCTACACCCGACCGCCGAGAGCAATCGGGAACGGTGGGGAGCGCTATACCAGGCGCTGAAGGCTGGGACGATCCGGTTGCCGCCGGATCCGATCCTGCGCCGTCAATTGCTGACGCTCACGATCCAAGAAAACGCGACCGGCTGGCGCGTCGTGGACGTGCCCAGCATTCACCAGGACCGGGCGGTTGCTGTGGCTGGTGCGCTGTTCATGGCGAAGACCGCAGCGGCGCGGTCGCAATTCGGCATCCGCTGGTTGTAGTGAGAGGTTTGAGTGAGTGGTTGGTCGGGCGAAGCGAAGTCCAAGCGGTAACCGCGGCGCCGGCTGGCGCCTAGATAGAAAAGTGAGGTGAGACATGCCACTGCCCTTTGTGTTGCCCGAGAATTGCAAGATCTTCTCGTGCTACCCGCGCGTGACCACGGGCGCAACCATCTACCCGTGGGCAGCTCAGTACGTCAGCTTGAAGCTGGCTGAGATGGTTTGGATCCTGTGCAACATCCAGCAAGCCACCGCAGCCACCCTTGCCCTGACCATCGAGCAGGCGACCAACGTCGCAGGTGGCGGATCGAAGGTAATCACCAAGAACATCCCGATCTGGCGCAACCTGGATACGTTGGTGAACGACACGTTTGTTCGGGACACCGATGCGGTCGGATACACGACCGATGCCGGTATCAAGAACAAGGCGGTGCTCTTCCAGCTCGACCCGGGGATCCTCGACAGCGCCAACGGGTTCTATGCGGTGGTCCTGAAGTCCGGCGCGGGCGCGGCGACGACCTACCTCAGCGTCGAATTCATCATTCTCCCGCACCACCGGTCGGCAAACCCGCCATCCGTGATGGTGGATTGAGTCGGGATCCCGTAAGGAGGCAAAATGTTTGATCCGTTGGAAGACTCCGAGCCGGCCGAGAATAAGATCTTCGACCCGTGGGATCCAGCCTCCAAGGCCCGGCGCTGGGATCCCTTCAGCGGCTTCAGGCCTCAGGGTGGGCCTGCTCGGCGGACCGATGACCTGGACGATCGTGATCGCGATCCCCTTGGGTCGCTCGCCGACCGCATCACCGCGCACGCCCTCAAGGTTCGCGGGGCAGCGCTCCAGCTCGCCCTGTCGCGGCCGCACGGTGTCAAGGCTGCCCTCGAGTGGAAGGCGATGCGCATCCAGTTGAGCCTCGAGGCCATCCACTTGCGCCAACTGGAGCGCGAACTGCAGGATTGGCTCGCGAGGCAAGGGCTTGGCCGCTAAGGAGGAACGATGACAGAAAAGCACGCGCTCCTCGACCTGGACGAGATCTTCGGAGTGGCGCACAAACTGGAAGTCCACTACCGGGGCAAGGCTTACGAACTCATGCTGCCGGATGACATAGGGCCGTTGGCCTTCGTGAAGTACGGCCGGATCCGCGCGTGCATGCGGGGACTGGGCGAAGCGAAAGAGGAAGATGGCGAAGAGGCCGCCAAGAAGATCGAGGGTGTGGTTCGCAATGTGCTTGCGCTCCTCTCTCCGGGTCTCGCCGAACAGAATCTTTCCATCCCGGCCGCAATCCGCGTCCTCCAGTTCTACAACGAGGAGGCGGGGAAACCCGCGCTCCCAGAAGAGACGCCTCCCCAGGCTGGCGGAAAGTCGCCCGAGACGCCCTCGAGACGCCGGCGCCGTGCTGCGCAATCGCGAAAGGCGGTGAGGCATGCCTGAGTCCTTGGGAACTGCTGTCCTCGAGCTTGATGCAGACGACTCCAATCTCAAAGGCAAGTTGAGCGGCACGGGCACGGCCACAAATGCCCTTGCCGGTTCGCTCACGGAGCTCAATGCGGGGATCCAGATCGCAGAGCGCGCCATGCAGACGATGGGCCAGGTCTACGACGCGACCGTGGGCAAGGCCGTGACGCTTGCGGATAACGTGCGCAACTTGTCCCGGGAGATTGGATCCTCCTCGGAGCAGTCCTCGCGGTTGATCTTCGCCTCCAACGAGATGGGCATTTCCACAGACCAACTAACCACCTCCCTCAAGAATGCGATCTCAAAGGGGTACGACCCGACCGTGCAAGGTCTGATGGGGATGGCCGATAAGTACAACTCCCTGGGGACGCAAATCGAGAAGACGAAGTTCCTCACGGAAACCTTTGGACGAGGCGGCTTGGCGATGGGCCAGTTGCTGGATCTGGGGAGCGTCGGCATTGAGAACATGTCCAACAAGGCGGATGCGCTGGGCGCGGTCCTCAACGACAAGGATGTGGTCGCGGCGCGCAACTTCACCTTGGCGACTGGCGATCTAAAGGCCGCGACCGATGGGCTTGAGATCTCCGTGGGCACTGGCCTCATCCCCACCTTGACGCGCGCGGCGATGGCCCTAACCTCGCTTGTGACCGGGAACCGCACTGTCTTGAGTGCCCTGGATGACCACAAGGCGCACCTGCTCACCCTGAACATGTCCTACGAGGACTATTGCACCGAGATGAAGCGGGCAGCTGGGGTGGCCGGCGATTTTGTGGCCAGCAACGGCGACCTTGTAGACCCGCTCACCCAAGAGACCGTCAGAACCGGATACCTCGCCACCACCCTACACGATTACAACGCCGAAATGGCCATAGGGGTTGAAAAGACAGACGCACAGACGCACGCCGATGATCAACTTGAACTTGTCCGCGCGGGTTTGACTGCTGTGACCCAGGATCTTGCCCGGGCGGAATTCAATCGAGATGCCGCGCTGCGCGAGGCCGGGCAAACCAGCACTATGGAAATAACAGCATTCCAGGGGATCCAAAAGACAGGAGAGGATGCCGCCACTTCCCTGGATCGGTATTTTGTGAAAGGCGGCGCCGCATGGCTGGCGGCCGCGAAGCAGATTGACGCGACCACCGGGACAAGTATTGTTCAGCAGTATCAGTACAACAAATCGATTACGGATGCGACAGATGCATATATCAAGCACATCCGGGCGGGCGAGACTCTAACCCAAGCCTCTAAGGAATATGGCGATGCGCTTTCGGCCATAAATCAGCAGGGGTTTTTCCCGAATGCAGATCAGGAGTTTGCGCACGTCCACGACCTATTCGATTCAATCCCCAGGGACGTCACCAGTTATATCCACCTTATTACGATCACAGGCACCGGCGATCCCTGGGCGGGCGCACATGGCGCACACGGTGCCGCCGAGGCAACGGGCCAGCACGGCCTCGACATGATGGTGCCTCCCGGTTATCCGGGCGACACCTTCCCGGTCTTGGCATCTTCGGGTGAGCGGGTTGTCATCCAGACGCCGGCGCAGCAAGCGGGTGCCGGCGGCAGGGGCCGGGGCAAGGGCGTCATGGAGGGGGCGACCGTGAACATCAATAATGGCTTCGACGCCAACAAGATGATCACCACGCTGAGGACCCTGTGACGCGGCACCGACGGCAGAAGGTGGTGGAGATGGCTCAGATCACGACGCCCAAGATCCCCGCGCCGACCCCCAAGTTGGACAAGGCAGGGCTCGCCCGCCTCGGCCTGTGGCTCAAGACGGTCGAGGGGCCGATAGACGGCTTGGCTCGAGTGGCGACTAACCTCGGCAACGCAAAGGTGGGCGTCCAGGATCCGGCGCCCTACCTGGCCCAAGCCGTGGCGTGGGAGTCGACGATCACGTTTTCGGATCCACTTCCCTGTGCTCGGCCGGCCTACTTTCACCTGTGCGCGGTTTTCAAGAACTGGCATGAGCAGTGGGAGCTGGTTACAGCCAAGGACTTCCCGCAGGCCTACGAGAAGTTCAAGGCGGTCTCAGAAGGCCTCGTGTTGCTCAGGCCGGAGATGCAGAAGCTCAAGGATCTAGTCAAGCGATCGGTGGCGAACGATGAGCAATCTTGAGAAAAACACCGCGCCCGGAGGGCCAACTCCGGGCAGCGCCTTCAGGGAGCCTCAACCGAGGCTACAGGAAGGCCCAGGACGCACGGCAAGCCGACCTCGCGTCTGATACGTTCGCTGGACATTACTCTCTTCCACTTTCAGAACCAAACCATCTATGGCCGTACTTCAAATATGAGACGTGAGCACGCCCCTTGGCTGGGGTGGCTGTGGCCCTGACCTCGATTAGGGTTCAGGAATAGGGGGAGTTGCGTGATCGCGAAGGATATGCACTTCCGATTCAACAGGAACGACCTTTTCTACGTATGGCTGATGCTTGGCGGCGATGGTCGTGGTCGTGTCAAAGTGTCCGAGATAGGCAACAACCTTTTTTCCTTGGATCGCCGCCAGCCAATCAACGGTGCCAGCCGTGTTCGTCAGTGTCTCCATGATCGTCAACCTTCCCAGGTTGCATTCATGACAGTGGTTGTTCGCCCGCTATGTGTTTCTCTTGGATCGGCTTGAAGCCTTCCATGCGGGTGACCGTCGCCACGTCAATGCTGCCACCGACCCCCCTGACCCCGACGAGCTTGGTTTGAAGGGTCATTGTAGCACGGACAATGAAGATGGCCAGATCGACGCAGTCCTGAAGGGGGAGGAACGCATAAGGAATACTCAGGGTCAAGTTGCTCTTGAGGGCCTCCTTGAGTCCATCGCGTTGCTCGTTGGTAAGGCCGAGTTGCTGCTGCACAAGACCGGGTAACCTTTCGTCGAATCCTTGGACGATCCTATCAGCGATTTCTCTCTGTCCTCCCCACACTATGCCAAACGCGCCTGGGTGCAACTCATTCGGCGGGGGACGACGTGGAATCAGGATCTCAAAGACATGACCATACGCTTCGCCCTCATCATAGCCAGCAACCAAGAAAAGCATGTCGGGTCCCGTCCACTGCTCTGCTCTCGGCATTCCTCTGTCTGCCCATTGTTGCATGAAGAAACGGCTCAGTTCGGCCGAAAAATCACAGACCTTCAGCCGACTCTTGCCTTTGAGAGCCTCAGACTCAAATTCAGGTATCAGGCTGTGCGCCGTACGTTGTTCTTGCGGCCCAATTGCGCCGAGCCCGTACGTGACAACGCCCACAAATGGTTGCCCATTGATGCGGAGCAGCTTCGTGGCATTGTCATAGGTCGAGGGGAGAAGCATTTGTTGACCGTCCTGCTGTAAAATAGTCGTGAGCGTCACTCGGCTATCTGCAGCAAGGACTATCCCTTCGGGCCCCTTGAATGCGATCCCCAGAGACATTGCCTCTCCTTATTCCTCTGAGCAACGGTGAGGGGGCTGGAGCCGCCTATCCCCCTTGTTGGTTGCACGTGGGTTTGGCGAACGAGACGACGAGTGTAGACCCCTATCCACGTTCGCGCAATCAGGGGGTTATCGGGGAGGAGGGGTCGGCCGCTCTCGCCAGTCGCGGACCTCTTTTTCCGAATCCGTGGTACAATAAAGCAGTCCCCAGTTGGTCTGGGGGCTGCAAGCCGAAGCGCCATTGCGGGGCGCCAGGCACCACAAGGATAACATACAAAGCGCCCCGCGGCCAAGTGTCGCAGGGCGTTTTCGTTACCGGAAAGGAGGCCTCCTCACAACTGATGAAAGTGACCCCGTTTTGCCACCCTCTCACCGCAGATGTGAGTGATGCGCTCTAACCGTCTGAGCTAGGCGCCCAGAGCCGGTGGATTATACCCCTGGAACCCCGAGTGCGGGACTGCCCGGAACCCCAGGAGCGGGTTCCGGGGCCGCAACCCAGGGCCAGCCGCCCTGGCATGCAGGCCAGGGGCACCGGGTTTTGCCCTCAGCGACGGCTAACCCACTCGCGGCTTTCTCCAAAAGGCCATTGACTGGACCAGGATCTGGAGATCCCTCTTGAGCGAATAGGAGTCTGCGTAATTGAGTTCCATGGGAAGCCGATCCTCGAGCGGCGCGTTCTCACCCTGGAGGATCTGGGAGGGGCCGGTGATCCCCGGCCGGAAGGCCAGGCGTCGTCGGTGCCGGTCACTGTAGTGACTGAGGTTTTCCTTTCTCTCAGGGACGGGCCCGATCAGACTCATCTCCCCCCAGAATACGTTCCAGAGCAACAGGAGACGGTGGACTCCAAGCCGGCGAAGTGTGGCCCCCACCCGCCTCTCGCCGGAGGATTCATCCTCTTCGGGATCCGCCAATTCGTCGGCCGATCCAATGCGGGGAAGGCGCTGCTGCACCAATCCCGGTGGAGGCCCCAGCCAGACCATCTCGAAGGGCAGCCCATCCTCGCCCAGTCTCAGGTGAAGGGAGACGATCCTGGAATGGGTCTCCAGATAGATCGCCAAAGCGGAAACCAGAAGAACCGGCAGGGACAGAACGAGCCCCAGCCCGGACAAGATGAGATCAAGAAAGCGTTTGAGGATGCGATCGACCAGCGGCATGGGAATCCAGTGCTCGCGCTGGGTCTTGCGTCCCGCAGCCACCCATCCGAAACCAAGACCGGCGCCCTCAACGAGCGCGCGCAAGAACATGAGGAAGGGGGCCATGACCAGGAGGGCCGGATTCCTTTGCAGGATCAGGAGCATCTCCTGCCAGGCCGCTAATGCGAAGACCACGATGCCTGCAGCGATTAGGACCCAGATCCGCGGGGTCAGGAGGACGAAGGGAGCGAGAGCCGGAATCAACCACGCCAGAAGAGATTGAAAGACTCGGTGTCCGGACAATTGCGAGTCCCCCATCAAACGCTTGGGGTGCCAGCCGAGCAAGTGAGCTCGCCAGTAGGAATCCCAGAACTTGTCAGAAAGATACTGCCCCAAGGTGAAGACGTGCCGCTTGTAGACCAGGGCCGAAGGGGCAAACACCAGACGGTAGCCCTTCTGAGCCAGGCGATACGCCAGCTCGCGGCCCTCCATGCCCCCTATCGGAAAACTCGGGTCGAACCCTCGATTCACGAGGAAGATGCTCTTTTTAAACGCAGCTGCGAATAGATCGATTGCATTGATGAAAGGCACCGCCTCCATGCGCCAGTATTGATATTGCTGTTCCATCTGCACGAAGAGAGGGATCAGATCGGACTGAAGCGAAAGAACAACCCCCTGCGCCGCGACCACGTCGGGATCAATAAAGGCCCCCGCCATTCTTTCGAGAAAATCGCGGGCGGGGACACAGTCCGCCTCGGTGAATACAAGAAGCTCTCCACGAGCAATCTCTGCTCCGGCGTTGCGAGCCGCCGCAGGGCCTTGGGGCACAGTGCGAACAAGGCGCACGCCGTGGGCCGAGGCCACCTCCGAGGTCGCATCCGTCGAGCCGTCATCGACTACGATAATTTCATACTTGGCACGTGGAATTGTCTGGAGCAGCAGCGCCTTGAGGCAGCCAGGCAAAGTCCGCGCCGCATTCCGCGCCGGTATGACTACAGTAATCGCGGGCCAGTTCAGCGCCACGAACCCCGCTCTCCTCGATCCCCCTGACCGGTTCTGGGACTTGGCTCCACCCTCGCTCCGCTCAGATGGATGCCCTCCGACGGAACACGAGCCTCGACCCAGTCTTTGTCTGACGAATGAAGACGATTTCCTAGACAATCCGGCCCTGCTGAAAGGTAATACCTCGGTTCCCCTCTCAGCAGCCCTATCTGGATCGGATGGCCCAGAACCGTGGCAGTTTTGGTGAGGCTCAGAGCCTGGCAAGTTCCTGGGGATTCCCCGCGATCGCCTCCTTCTCCGGCTGGCACCGAATGCGTCCTTTGCCGCGTCACACTATATTGTAGGATTCTTCATCCAAGACGCAACCTCTCCCAAGTTCGAGGGTCACCCGCGACACGCACCTCTTCCCGGACGGAAAGCCCGACATGCCTCCCCTCCCCACCGGTCGCGGGAGCGGATGTGCAGGAGCCATGGGATGATGGCAACTACCAATCGGAGTCACGCTGGCCTGGGAGCCGCACGGCAGGGCAGGCTGAGAACAAGCCCAGTCTATTCTCGCCCCTTGGCCGCATCGATCCTGGCGGGCCCCAATTGAGGTTCCCCCCAGCCACCCTCCGTGCCGTCCCATGAGCTTCCGTCGCCGGCGAGCGGCTTCCTGCCCGCCCTCGATCTGACCAGAGCCCACGCTGAGAACCCCAGCCACGCTGCTGGGAGATGGCCTTCTGCGAACCCCGGGGATCCCGCGATGCGCTTCGCACGGGGCCCGATGCTCTCCCTCAGGCTCGGCAGTTGGAAGCCGCCGAGGAGAGATCGGTCTCTCGTGGAGAAGGGCGATCCCTCGGCGACAATGTCTTGGATCCATGGACCCTGACGGGCCCACTCGGGGAATGGCCCCCGCAACCCATAATCCATGCCCGACCGTCACGGGCCATAAGCGCATCGGCCGCCGCAGGGCCCCAGCTCCCTCGCTCATACATCGAAAGGGCCGGAGCCTGCTCTCCCTCCCAGCCAGCCTGGATCGGATCCACAATTCCCCAGGCCAGCTCAATCTGATCACCGCGAACAAAAAGGGAGGCGTCGCCTTGCATCACATCAAGCAGGAGCCTTTCGTAGGCCTGTGGGATGGCCATTCCTCCGAACGCGTCCCGGTAGTGAAACTCCATTTCCATGGAGCGCATCTCCGCCTGATTGTCAGGCACCTTGACCTCGAAGCGAAGATGGATCCCCTCGTCCGGCTGAAGACAGAGGGAAAGAAGGTTCGGCGTGATCTCCGTGTCCGCCCCCGTCGGGAACATCACATGGGGCGGGCAGTTGAATTGGATCAGGACCTCGGAGGCCTTCTCTCTCAGTTCCTTTCCGGACCGAAGGTAGAAGGGCACGCCTTGCCAGCGCCAGTTGTCGACATACAAGCGCAGGGCTCCGAATGTCGCGGTCTCCGAGTTGGGATCAACCCCCGGTTCCTGCCGATATCCCAAGTATTGTCCGCGGACACTATTCAATTGCGTATCCCGCGGCGCAATGGGCCGAACTGCGCGCAGGACCTTGACTTTTTCGTTCCGCAGAGCATCGGCGGTAAAGGAAGAGGGAGGCTCCATGGCGACCAGGGTGAGAAGTTGCAGCAGGTGGTTCTGGAACATGTCCCGGACGACGCCCACACCGTCGTAGTACTTGGCCCTGTGCTCTACGCCGAGCTCTTCGGCCACAGTGATCTGCACGTGGTCGACATAGTTCCGGTTCCAAATCGGCTCGAAAATCGAGTTGGCAAATCGGAACACGAGGACATTCTGCACAGTTTCCTTGCCCAGGTAGTGGTCGATTCGATAGATTTGATCCTCTCGTGCCACATCATACAGCGCCCGGTTGAGATCGTGAGCTGAAGCCAGATCGCTTCCAAAGGGCTTCTCGATGACGATCCTTCGCCACCCAGGGGATTCCGAGAGCAGCTGATGCTCGCCCAGCCCGCGGACGATGTCCGCATAGTAGCGGGGGGGAGCGGCGAAGTAGAAGATCCGGTTTGCCGGTCCGCCCTCGAGGGAGGCAAGCTCCTGCGCCAGTCTGGAGAAGTCGTTTGAATCGGCAAAGTTCCCAGGCAGGTAATGCAAGTGGCGCGAAAATTCCACCCACGATTCGGGCAGAGAAGTCTGGCCGTGATACCTTTTCAATCCCTCTTCCAGATTCCTGCGGAATTCCTCGGCCGACCACGGCCGCGTGGCGAATCCGAGAACCCGGAAATCCGTTGGAAGACGGCCCTTAGCCCGCAGGCTGAACAGCGCCGGGATAAGCTTGCGCTGGGTAAGGTCCCCTGAGGCCCCGAAGATCACAAAGGTTGTCGCGTTCACTCTCCCGGTCATGAGATCGGAACTCATTTGCCCCCCTCTCTCGCTACGGCATGTCCGCCAAACTGATTCCGGAGCGCTGCCAGAAGCTTGTCGGCGAAGGGGGCTTCCTCGCGGGAGCGAAAGCGACTCTCCAAGGCCATGCTGATCACCGGGATCGAGCAACTGAGCTCGATCGCCTCAACTACCGTCCATCTACCTTCCCCCGAATCCGGGACATAGGCTGCAATGCCCTCCAGGCCAGGGTTCAGGCGCAGGGCACGTTCGGCCAGCTCCAGGAGCCAAGAACGGATGACGCTGCCGTGTTGCCAAATGCCCGCCACCTGGGGCAAGTTTAGCGCGAACTCGGTTTTGTGATGCATCAACTCAAAGCCCTCGGCGTAAGCGCGCATGACCCCGTACTCGATGCCATTGTGGATCATCTTTACAAAATGACCGGCACCGTTCGGGCCCACACGTCCCCACCCTTGGTCGGGAGCGGGTGCCAGCGCCTCGAAGATCGATCGGTGCCTCTCGACGAGCTGCTCTTCCCCGCCCACCATCATCGAGTACCCTTGGGTCAGCCCCCAGATCCCCCCGCTTGTTCCAACGTCGACAAAGCTCAACCCCCGCGACCCGAGTTCAGCAGCTCGACGCAGGGTCTCATGATAGTTCGAGTTTCCTCCGTCCAGAATCGTGTCTCCTGGTTCGAGGAGGCCGGACAGTTCCCGGATCGTGTCCTCCGTCGGCTGACCTGAGGGAACCATGACCCAGATGCTGCGCGGCGCCCGGATCTTTTGCACGAGCTCAACCAACGAACTGGACCCCAGTGCCCCCTCACCTGCCAACTCCCTCACGACCTCCCGGCGGGGATCGAAGACGATCACACGGTGACCCGCCTTGAGGAGCCGACGGGTCATGTTTGCCCCCATTTTCCCCAGGCCGACCATTCCAATCTCCATGGCCCCACCTCCCATTGAGAACTCACCTGCTTCGGAGAGGAAGCTGCTCCGCCTGCAACCTCCTTTTTTTACCGGGACAAGCAACTCCCTATTCATGCCCGTCGAGCGGCCGACTTCATCTCCCCCACTCCACTCGCCCGATTCAGCCGGGCCTCATAAAATCCAGCGGACCGAGAGCAGTCCCAGGCCCACGTCGAAGCGGAGCTTCATGAGCCCGCCTGTGGATCGGAAGACCCTTTCAGGAGATGGAGAGGCCGGTAATCCTCGGTCTTGGGTGCTGGCAATCCTTGCCGTCCAGGCCCGCGGCCGGGAAGTGCCCGTTGTGCCCGGTTCGACCTCAGCGCGAACCCGGAATGCGCAACCTGGAGGAGGACGGCGCAAGAGCCGAGATTGCCGGGGATACATTGCCCACCCCGCTACCGGGCGGTGCGAGCTCCGAGCCCATCTCCCGCTGAAACGTCTGATCAGTTAGCCAGAAAGCTCAGGTTGCCTCGCGAGAATCCATCGCGTTGGGTCCCCCCGCCCATCCTCGTTGGCGCGCTTCGACCGGGCGGAGGCCAGGGTCCTTGAGGGTTCCGATGTTTTCGCAATCTATTCTAGCAAAGTCCGGCCGGGAACAAAACTGAGACAGAGATTAGCAAGTGGCAAGGTCGTACCCAACTCAAGGGAGAATCCATCTAACCGGTAATGGGGTGAAGCTAAGAACCCTCGCCAGGCATTTTGTCCGACCCGGCTACGGATGCCGGCAGGCCACCGACGCGTGGGCAGTCCCAAGGGGCACTTTAGCCTCAAAAGAGCTCCGCCCGTCCGGAACCAGGTCAAGGTCTTTTTCGGAGTTGGGGCCCTTGAGCCAGATCGCTGGCCCTGGATGCCCAGAGAACGGCAAGAGACAAGGAGTCTGAACATGGATCAGGTTGAGGCGTTGCGAATGGAAAAGGACGAGTTCTTTGCTACTGACCCGCAGAGTCCTCTTACCCCTGAGCAACGCGAGGATTTCAAGGGCCTCAGCTACTTTCCGCCGAACGGCAGCCTCAGGTTCGAACTGCCCCTCGAGGAATCGGCCAAGAAAGAGGCCATTCAAATGCAGACCTCAACAGGCGATGTCCAGGAGTACCGCCGGCTGGGGCGCGTTCGATTCACGGTCGATGGCAATCCGGCGCAACTGACAGTTTTCGGGAATGAGGGCGGGTACTTTGTACCTTTCGTGGACGCGCTGGCCGGCAAGGAAACGTATGGCGCCGGAAGGTACCTGGAACCTGTGGCTCTACCCTCCGGCAAACTGCTGATCGACTTCAACTTGGCCTACAACCCCTATTGCGCCTACAATGAGAATTGGTCTTGCCCAATCCCACCGGCAGAGAACCGGTTGAGGATTCCGATACGGGCTGGGGAGAAGCTGTTTCCCCACTAGCCAACCCTCAGTTTGCCATGTTGGACCAAACCGGCCGACCGACGCTTGAGGCAGTCCGCGTCGGCCTGCACGCGGGGCCTGGAATTCGGCCGCGCCGTTCGCCGACCGCAAACCCATGTTGCCGGAAACGTGAACAGTCCCTACAAAGAGATCATCGCCGCGCTTCTACTCGTGTTCGCTGCGTACTGGGGTCTTACCGCTACCGCAGTCAAGCACCCGAAACGAGCTGAACCGTCTGCATCGAGCCTGCTTCATACCGTCCTCTTGTTGATCGGGTTCGCGCTCATCTGGGTCAAGGGGTCGCGATTTGGCCTGCTCGGAGCCCGATTCGTCCCCGAGACCGTTGCTCCTCAGGTTGTCGGCGTTGCGCTGGTCGCGGCCGGCGTGGGGTTCGCCGTCTGGGCCCGACGCGTCCTCGCAGCAGACTGGAGTCACACAGTCACGATCAAGGTCCAGCACCGGCTCGTTCAGTCCGGACCATACACCATTGTGAGGAACCCTATCTACACCGGGGTTGCTGTGGCTGTTCTCGGAATGGCGCTCGCCCTGGGGGAGATTCGGGGCCTATTGGGATTGGCGTTTGTTGTCGCCGCCGTCTGGCACAAGGGCTGGATAGAGGAGCGCTTCCTGCTCGAGGAGTTCGGCGGCGACTATGCTGAGTACCAGCGCAAGGTGAGATTCATGATTCCGTTCGTCCTCTAGGGTGGGTCCAACAAGCGGATCAACCGGCCTTGGTTCAGCCCGAGGGTATCCCCCAAGCCCTACCCCGAGGTTGCTGTCTCCTCCCCGCGAAGGCCTCGGGGGCCCGTCTTCCGTGGAATGCATTGTGGATATGCGAAATCAGAAAATTCGCCATGCCGGGGGTTCCGATTCCAAAGCCTTTGCCTGATAAATTGACTATCCAGACACTGATGCAACACGGTTTGAGGCGATTGGGCCAGGGCCCGTGGCTCACGGCTAGGGTGAAGTATAATGACGCGGTCTCGGGCGAGTTCTGGCGCAGCCGGGCCGTTGGCTCCACACGCTGAAGACCGGCGCACAGAGCCATCCCTGCCCCCGTAGCTCAAAGGACAGAGCGACTGACTTCGAATCAGAAGGTTGGGGGTTCGAGTCCCTCCGGGGGCGCCAAGTTTGGGCCGCCTTCAATCCACCCTGCAACTGCACGGAAACGCCCCCGCGGAGTGGAGCGCGGAGGGAGCGCGCAGTCCGATGATCGGACCGGAGCAACCCGCATTTTCCGGCTCCTCCTCTTTCCCCTCGACCAACCTCGATGAGATACTCGCGCGGTCTTCTCTACAGTCCAGAAACGAGAAAGCTGGAACTGTTGACGACGCCGTTGTCCCGTTTGGATATCTCGTTGGACGAGGGTCCTCTCGGGAAGGCGATTGCGGTTGCCCGGGATGACCTTCATCGCGTGGGTCTGAGACGCTTGACTTTGAATTTCTATCTTTCCACAGGATACGGGACAGTCGAGGGGACGACCAACATCGCCTTGGGATTCTACGACACCAATCGCTATCTGCGGGAGCTGCATCGCGAATATCGCCGCTGGCTATACAGTCCACAGGACATTCTGGCCACGGTGCGCCACGAGCTCGGGCATGCTTTCTGTTATGCCTACAAGCTGTACCGGCGCAAGGATTTCCGCGAGACGTTTAATGTCCGCGGCCACTTCTTTCGCTCCTACCCGCTCACTAACCGGTACGTGATCCGCGCCAATCCCTACAGCCGCGACTTTGTCAATCCCATGGGGGATCACTACGCCCAAAAGCATCCGGACGACGATTTTGCTGAGACTTTTGCGGTTTGGCTTTCTCCCCGGCGCACCTGGAAGCGCAAGTACCGGCGCTTTCCGGGGGCGATGAAGAAACTGCGCTTTGTAGACCGAGTGGTCGCCGAACTGAGACGCTCTCCTCCGGAGATCGAAAACGATCCCGATCTGCTCGATGAGCAAATCGAAGACCAAACCATCACGGTAGCGCAGTTCCTCAAGGCCCGCACGACTCGCTACCGCCGCCTGGCCACGGGGTATGTCGATCCAGACCTGCGCCGGATGTTCCGCAGAGCCTCAGCCCGGACCCGCAACTCCTCGACCTTCGTTCCAGCGGCTCAGTTCATTCGCGCCAACCGCCCGCTGATCATCAACCGGGTTGGCGCGTGGATCCGGGTGGACCCGGTGGCGATCCGGGATCTTGTCGAGAAATGCCACGACCGAGCGCGAGATTTGGACCTCGTCCTCAAGGGCCAGGACGAGGAGGGCCATCTGCTCGCGTTTACTTCCTACATCGCCGCACGCTGCCAGTATTACGCCATCTACGGAAGATACTTTCCCCGCTGAAGGCAGGTGAGGCGGCCTGCTACGTGGGGTCCGCGCGGTGTCCCTGCTTCTGTATCCCTGCGGGGCCTGGAAGGACCGCAGGGGCCAGCATGGGCCTCAGGATATCTTTGCTCCGTGATCGTTGGGGAGCGGCGCGGTCGGCTCCCTCTTGGCCAGCACGCTCTCATAGATCGTCATCACCTGGTTGGCAATCAGCCGCCAGTCATAGCTGCGGGCGGCGCTGACAGCCTGGCGTCCAAACTCCTTGCGAAGATCCTCGTTTTCGAGGATCACCGCCAGTTTGGCGGCCAGGGCCTGCGGGTCCCGGTCGGGCACCTGAAACCCCGTGACGCCATCCTTTACCAGGTACAGGAGCCCCCCCACCCCCGAGGCGACCACCGGAGTCCCACAAGCCATCGCTTCCAGGGCGACCATCCCGAAGGACTCATAGTGAGAGGGGATCACAACCACATGAGCGGCCGAGTAGTAGTACGGCAAGGTATCCTGGCTGCGTTTCCCGACGAAGGTCACCAGATCGAGGATCCCCAGTTCCTGGCGCAGCTCTTGCAAGCGAGCCATTTCCTCTTCGGGTGCCTCCGCATCCCCCCCGATCACCACAACGCACCCGCACTCCCCGGCAATCTTTTTTTGCGAGCGGAGCAAGGCCGCAGCCCGCAACAAGGTCTCGATCCCTTTGAGGCGCTCGATCCGCCCGACGAACAGCAGCATCTGTCCGTTCACCTCAATATCAATCCGCCGTTTGGCCTCCTCCATGGGCATCGGATGGAACCGGTCGGTGTCCACCCCCGGGGGAATCACCACGACCCGACGCAGGTCGGCGTTGTAGAGCCATTGCAGCTGGGCGCGTTCTGCCGGGGTCGCTGCCACCACCCGGTCCGCCCAATCCAGGATCTGCCTTTCCGCCTCCACGCGCCCTGGGTTCTCGCTCTCTTCACTGACCCGGGCTTTCATGATGCCCAGGGTGTGGAACATGTGAACCAGCGGAACCCCCCAAGCCTCCCGCAACGGGCGGGCCGCCAGGGCCGACAGCCAATAGTGACTGTGAATGAGGTCATAGCGCGAGCCGGTTTGCTGGGCGAAATCCTGGATGCCGACCACGAACTCGGGCAAGAACTCGTGCAGATGCTCTCGGGCTTGAGGCACTTCCGGTCCGGCGGGGACGTGGACGACCCGATTGCCGTGCCCCAAGTCATGAACCACGTGAGGGACATGTTCGTCCTGAGAACGCGTAAAAACGTCGACCCCGATGCCCCTCCTTCCGAGTGCCCGGGTCAGTTCGCGGACGTACACATTCATCCCCCCCGTATCCTTGCCCCCCAAGACCGCCAGGGGGCAGGTGTGATATGAGATCATGGCTACGCGCATTTCGCCCCGCTCCCGGCCCAGCGCCCAGGGTGTTCCCCACCAGGGTCACTTTCCGGCGCTCCTCTGCGGCGAACAACCCAATCGGCGCACCGTTGGCACCGAATCAACCGGGCCGCGACCTCCTCGGCCTGCAGAACGCAAAACCCATCCAAATCGCCCCCCCACCCGGAAGCATCAGCCGATCTTGCCTCCTGCTCCGCGACGGCCTAACCGAGAACCCGTTCGGGGACTGGATTCTGTCCGTCGATGGCGTCCGCAACCCGAGGGCCAAGTTCCACTTCTCATGCCGCTTGTCAGGAAGGCGGCGGAAGCCAAGGCGGACTCGCCCACTGCGCTCACGAAACCGCAAGCTCCCGGGAACTGTCTGCGGGACCACCCGAACGAAAGGAGCCGATCAGTTGTCCCCTGAGCGCGACTGCCTCAGTCACGGGAGGATAGCAGACTGTGCCGGCACAGACATAAGCGCCAGGGCGACCTTCCAGCAAGTGCTTTTCGTTCAGGCCGGGGACCAGTGAATTCGCCTCGCTGTCCCGAAAGGCCACTACCAGGTTGGGCCAGTACTCCTCTCGAAGCAACTTGAGCATCTCATCTGGCCCTTCATCGCGATCGGCCTCGCGCCCCACAAGAGCCACGGAAGTCGCCCCGTCAAGGTAGAGATCCGCAGCCGCCAGCCATTGACCAAAGGCGGTCGGGTAGCGCGCCACCATGGAAAGGACCCTTGGCAGAGTCTCCTCGACCGGATCCAGGTAGCTTCCATTGTTGGTCAGGGCGTAGAGCTTGAGCAAGACCGTGCAGGCCAAGGCATTCCCACTGGGCAGTGCCTGGTCTTGCAGGTTGCTCGGCCGCGTGAGCAGGGGCTCGTGATTGTCGGCCGTGTCGTAGAACCCCGCTCCCTCTCGACGAAATCGAAGGAGAGCCTCGTCGCAGAGATCGACCGCAAGTTGGAAATAGCGTTCCTCAAACGTTGTCTGGTAATACTCCAAGAAGCCCGTTGCCAACCCGACTTGATCCTCGAGAAATCCGAAAGGAGTGGCCTTCCCCTCAAACCAGCAGTGCCGGGCCCGCGCTCCCTCCAGCAGGGCCGTCGACAAGAACTCTGCGCCTTGTCGAGCCAGATCCAGGTACTGAGCCGACCCAAGAGCCCGCGCGGCTTCAGAAAAGGCGGAAAGGGCGAGTCCGTTCCAAGAGGCAATCACCTTCTCATCTCGAGCGGGTTGGGGACGCCGCTGGCGACGAGAGAGCAGTGCCCGGCGGAGTTCGGCAACGCGCGACCAAGTTGCTGCGGCACCCGCTTCCACTTGAAAGACCTGGCCCGGGGGCTCTGCCAGAAAGAGGATGTTGAGCCCATTGAAGTTGCCCTTCTCGACGACCCCAAACAATCGCAGCCCCACGTCCTCCGCTCCCCTCAACGCTTCACGCACCTCCTGGGCCGACCAGAGGTAGTATTGACCTTCGCTCCCGTCCGAGTCCGCGTCAAGGGAGGCGGCGAATCCGCCCTCCGGGAGCAGGAGCTCTCGCGACATGAAGCGCAGGGTGTCCTCGGCCGCATCGCGCAACTCCTCATCCCGTGCGACCAGCCAAGCGTGCAGAAGCGCAGACGCCAGAAGGGCATTGTCGCAAAGCATCTTTTCGAAGTGTGGCACCCGCCAAGCCGAATCGGTTGTGTAGCGGTGGAATCCCCCTCCGACCTGATCGCGGATCCCGCCTCGTGAAAGCGCAAGCAAAGCCCGTCGGGCCCGGTCGAGCGCGAGCTCGTCGTGGCCGCGACGGTCCCGTCGCAACAGGAATTCGATCGCCATCGCCTGAGGAAATTTCGGCGCCGCGCCCCATCCGCCGTTGCGAACATCAAAGTCTTCAAGCAAGGATCGCGTCGCCTGGCCCAGCAGGGTCGAGGTCATTCCGGGGTCTCGCGCGGTGTTCAGGTTCTGACTGTTTCTCAGTTGGGAGGTGAGGGTTGAGCCACGTTCCACCAGCTGAGCGCGGTCTTCCTTCCAGGCGCGAGCCACGTCGAGGAGAAGATCGCGGAAGGAGGGAAGTCCGTGGCGGGGCGTGGGAGGAAAGTAGGTTCCTCCAAGGAAAGGCCGACCGTCAGGAGTAAGGAAGACGGATAACGGCCACCCCCCCTGTCCGGTCAAGGCGATCACTGCCTCCATATAGATGGAGTCGACGTCGGGCCTCTCTTCACGGTCCACCTTGATCGAAACGTAGTGCTGGTTGAGCAGAGCGGCTGTCTCCAGGTCTTCGAAGGATTCGTGCGCCATCACATGGCACCAGTGGCACGCAGCGTACCCAATGCTGAGGAAGATGGGTTTTTCCTCCCGGGCCGCCTGCTCGAAGGCCGACCTTCCCCAAGGGAGCCAGTCGACTGGATTCTCCGCGTGTTGCCGGAGATAAGGTGAAGAGGAATGCGCCAAGCCATTCGTCACAAGGCCACCTCGGCGTGTTAGTGTCCCACATTCCAATCCTTTTTTCCAGGATCCCCACCCGGAACGACCGCCTCTTCCCCTTGGATCCCAGTCGGGGAGAAGCCCGGGGTACAATCGCCTGCGCCCGGGCGCCTGCCAAGCTGGGAGCGATTCATGGGAACCAACCCGTCCCCTCCGACGGACATCCTTTTTGATCTGGATGACACCCTCTACCCCCATGCCAGTGGGGTCTGGCAGGCGATTGGCGAGCGGATCGATCGGTTCATGGTTGAGCGCTGTGCCATTCCCCCCGACCAAGTCGTCAGGCTGCGGGCTGAGTACTTTCACAGCTTTGGAACCACTCTGAACGGGCTGCGGCTCCACTATGGGATTGACCCGTTTGAATACCTGCACTACGTGCATGACATCCCTCTCGAGTGCTATCTCCAGCCCGACACTCTCCTAGACCAGATGCTATCCCGGCTACCTCAACGCAAGATCATCTTCAGTAACTCGGACGAGGCCCATACTCGGCGGGTGCTGCGGCAACTCGGGATTGAGCGCCATTTTGACATCCTGATCGATATCGTCGCCCTGGGTTTTGTCAATAAGCCCAACCCTGCTGCCTACCGGACGGCCTTGCGCCTGCTGGGTTCTCCCCGCCCGCGCCAATGCGTTCTGGTGGACGACCAGGTCAGAAACCTCACTCCGGCCAAGGACCTGGGAGTGATTACGGTGTGGGTCGGCCGTGGAGAGCCGGGAGAGGGCGTTGATTTTCACATTGACGAAATTCTCGACTTGGCCGCACAGGTGCCGGTCCTGGGGGCCTGATCCGAAAAGCGGTTCGTTTACGTTTCTCTAACCTTGCTGTGGTATCCTGTTGCCATAAGCGGTGCGAACGGCCCTGATTTGGAGAATCGGTCGCTGCAACCGAGGGCGTTCGCATTGGGCCGGATTGGATTGCACCTGGGTCACCTCGGAAGACTCGGGAGGGAGGAACCCTCCATGACGGGTCTAGAGCGCCAATCGACAGGGCCCGGGCTCAGTTGATACGCCGTCCGCCCAGGACTTCTGTGCCCGCCAGCAGCAACCGATCGAGGCCGACGGGAATCCTCTGGGAAAAGGAGCGCAAAGCTCGTTGGGTCGATTGGTGAGAGGAGACTACTGATATGCCATTCCTCTTCTTGGATCCCACTTACCTGATCTTCATGCTTCCCGGCTTGCTGCTGGTGATGATCGCGCAGTGGCGCGTCTCTGGGGCGTACCGCAAGTGGGGCCAGATCCGCAACGCCCTCAACCTCACCGGCGCCGAGGCGGCCCAGCGCCTTCTGGCTTATGGCGGATTGTCGAACGTCAAACTGGAAACCGTACGAGGCAAGTTGACCGATCATTTCGACCCTCGCAGCAATACGCTGCGACTATCTTCCGGCGTTGCCCAGACTCCCTCTGTGGCAGCGATGGCCGTCGCTGCCCACGAGATCGGCCACGCCATGCAGGAACGGGATGACTACCTCCCCCTTCGGTTCCGTTCGGCCTTGGTGCCTGCGGCTAACATTGGTTCGAATCTGGGTTGGATTCTGATCTTGTTGGGGATTGTTCTGGGACTGTACAACATCGCCTGGCTCGGAGTTGTGGCCTTCTCGATCGGAGCGTTTTTTGCCCTGGTCACTCTTCCGGTTGAGTTCAACGCTTCCTCCCGGGCCCGCAGATTGCTTGCCGAAAGCGGAATGGTGACGAGCTCAGATCAAGCGGCTGGGGTGAACGCAGTTCTCAACGCGGCCGCCATGACCTATGTGGCTGCCCTGGCGACTGCCGTCCTGCAGGTCCTGTATTGGGTCACCATGCTCAGCGGGTTTGGGCGGCGGCGGAGCTAAGCAGGGGATAGCCAGCGCGGAGCAAGGCCAGGGGGATTTCCAGATCTAGTTCGCCTTTGACTCAAGGACAAGCCGGGGCGGCCACCAAAGGGAGCCCCGGTTTGCTTTTGTATGAAGCACATTCGTGTGCGTCAGCCTGGGCCATGCGAGACTTCGAACCATGGCCATGAGCGAGGTCTACTTCCCGAAGGCCGTACGTCTCGCCGCCCAGGTCGCAGGGCCTTTGCCCTCGCACGTATTCAGCCGCGCTGACATGGGCGTCGTAGCTTGCCAGCCCCCCCGAGCCATTTGCGGATTGAACCTAGCGACCTCCCCAACATTCTGGGCAGCCGCAACCACGCCTTCAGGCTCACTGCGGTCACCGACCAGGGCGTGGGCCGGTCCAATCGAGGCTTAAACCCGTGCCCTGAAGGGGTCCCACGGGCGTAAGACCCGCCCCACAGCCGAAAGAAGCAGTCGCCCGAGTGACGCCATCACGCGCTGCATTGTGGAGATCCATCACGCGACGCACCTAGTTGAAAGCAAGTCTTGAAAGGGCAGAAGGCTCGCGCTTCACCTGCCCGCCCTGACAACTCAACCAAGACAGGCCGAATTAGTCGGAGATCGCCCGGAAGAGCCCCACCGTGCGCATCTTGGATTCCTTCAACCAAGGAACCGCCTATCATTGGCCGACGACGCCGGTATTCCAGAAGGAATTGGCCTACCCCTGTCGGTGCCCGGTCCGGCTTGACCGTCGCCGCCAACCTAAGCAGGGGTCTGCACCCCACCGTCCAGGCCGCTCGACGTGCTCCTGCTCGATATCATGACTGGGCGGGGACCGGAAGGCCTCACGAATGCCCGAAATATGAGAAATGGGCGAAGCTCAAGCCGATTCCTGTGCCAATCATCACAGGTATCCGGGAGCAAATCGCCTTCCTCTTGCCGGGGTGCCGGGTGCATCCTCACGGTGTGGACGTCGGCGGGTTGGTGGAGAAGCCCGTCGAGACGAACCTGCTCTTGGACCGCGCGGAGGCCCAGCTCAAGGCTGCCGAGCCCAAGTGGTGGAAGCCAAGTAGGACCCTCAGCCTGAAAGTGGTTGCTGGGTGGCGGGTTCCCTCAACCGCCCAATTGACACGACCCAGAACGAAGTGGGTTGAACCTCAAGACCGGATGGAGGAACTTGATGGCGACAAAACCAGTGTTTAGCCAAGAGGTTTCCAACCTCATGTCTCCCACGCGTGGGAACCCGATCAGGACCTGCATCCAATGCGGGACCTGTAGCGGTTCTTGTCCTGTGGCTCCTTTCATGGACCACACCCCGCGGCGGCTGATTGCCATGGTCAACGCCGACCTCGAGGACGAGGTGCTGGCAAGCAACACATATTGGTACTGTGCTTCGTGCTATCAGTGCACTGTCCGTTGTCCTCGAGGAATTGACATAGCCGAAGTGATGTACGCCCTGGACCGGTATTCGCTGAAGAAGAACAGGTACAAGAAAGGGCTGGTTGGGCCCGGCTTCTCGGAAACTTTCGTGAACATCGTCCACGGGACAGGAAGATCGTACGAACCGCTTTTGGCCCCATCTTACATCTTCAGCTACGGACCCAAAGGTTTCTTCGGGGAGGTCCAGACCGCCATGGGCCTGATGCTGAAAGGCAGGATCCCCCTGCTGCCCTCGAGGGTCAAGAGGCTGCAGGGATTCCGACAAATGTTCAGCCGGGCCAGCTCTGATGGAGGCGCCTCATGAAGCAATACGCATATTTCCCAGGATGCTCTCTCGAGAAGATGGGGCTCAGCTACCACTTGTCGGCTATGGAGACAACCCAGCGTCTTGGAGTGGAACTCCACGAGCTGGAGGATTGGAACTGCTGCGGGGCCACAGCCTATTTCCATGTGAATGGGGACTTGGCTTTGGCCCTAAACGCCCGCAATTTGGCCATGGCCGAGAAGCAGAACCTGGATGTCGTTTGCCCCTGCAGCGGCTGCTACAAGAACATGTCCTCCGTCCGGGCCGAGCTCCAGGCCGATGTCCACGCGGCTGGGCGCATCAATTCGGCGCTGGAAGCTGACAACCTCCACTTCACTGGAAAAAGCGCTGTCCGCCATCTGGTGGAGGTCTTGGTCCAGGATGTCGGGTTGGATGAGATCAAGAGTCGCATCACGCATCCGCTGGCTGGGATGAAGATTGCGGCCTACTACGGGTGTCAGATGGTCCGGCCGAAGAAGGACTCGGAGGACGTTGAGCAGCCTACCTTCTTCGAGGAGTTGATGGCCACGACGGGGGCGGACCCGATTGACTTTCCCCTGAGATTGCGCTGTTGCGGTGGTTCGCTGATCATCTCCAGCCGCCAGCCCGCCCTAAGTCTGGTCCATGATCTTCTTCAGAACGCCGTGGATCACGGTGCGACCGTGATTGCGACGGCCTGCCCCATGTGCCAAATCAATCTGGAATGCTACCAGCGGCAGGTCAATGATGTGTTTGGGACGAAGTTTTCGGTCCCCGTGCTCTATTTCACGCAGCTGATGGGGCTGGCCATGGGGGTTGCGCCGAAGCGCCTGGGCATTGGCTCGGAGTTCGTGTCGCCGAAACCGGTCTTGGCTTTCTGCGATCGCCCCTCGGCCGCGTAAGCCGGCCCGGTAGCCAGACTCGTCTGGCGGGTGGCCGTCCGAATTGCGAAAGGACAGGAAACCATGAGCGAACGGGTAGGAGTCTACGTCTGCCACTGCGGAAGCAATATCGCTGGAACAGTGGACGTTGAGTCAGTCGCCAAGTGGGCGCAGGAAGAACTTGGGCCGCGGGGCGTCGTGGTGGCCCGTGACTACAAGTTCATGTGCTCCAGCCTGGGACAGGAACTGATCGAAAAGGACATTCACGAACTCGGGCTGACCCGCGTGGTGGTGGCGGCCTGCTCCCCGCACCTGCATGAGAGGACCTTTCGCGGAGCCTGTGCTCGGGCGGGCCTGAATCCCTATCTGTGCGAGCTCGTCTCCGTTCGAGAGCAGGATTCTTGGGTCCACACGGATCGCGAAGCCGCCACTCTAAAAGCCAAAGCGATCATCTCGGGCGGGGTAGAGCGCGTCACCTATCATGTTCCTCTGGAGCCCTTGCGCGTCCCGATTGATCCGACCACGCTGGTCGTGGGGGGTGGAATCGCGGGAATCCAGGCCGCCCTGGAACTCGCCGACAGCGGCACCCGGGTCGTCCTGGTTGAACGCGAACCCTCGATCGGCGGGCACATGGCCCAGTTTGACAAGACCTTCCCCACCCTCGATTGTTCCGCCTGCATCCTTACGCCGAAGATGATGGACGTAGGCCTGCATCCCAACATCACCCTGCTCACCTGGAGCGAGGTCGAGAAGGTGGATGGCTACGTGGGGAATTTCACCGTGACCATCCGCAAGAAGGCGCGTTACGTCAACACGGCGAGCTGCACAGGTTGCGGTATATGCTGGGAGAAGTGCCCCAAGAAAGTGGTCGACAGCGTCTATGAGGCCGGGCTGGGGATCCGCAAGAGCGTCTACCGGCCCTTCGCCCAGGCGGTTCCCAAGTACCCGGTGATTGACGCCGACTCTTGCACGTACTTCAAGACCGGCAAATGCAAGGCCTGCCAGCTCTTCTGCCCCACCGAGCCGAACTCAATCGACTTCAACCAGAAGGACGAGCTGGTCGAACTGAAAGTGGGCAACATCCTGTTGGCGACGGGTTTCGATCTCTTCGACGCTCGGCGCATCCCTCAGTACGGCTACGGCCGTTTGCCCAATGTCTTCACCAGCCTGGAATTCGAACGACTGTGCAATGCCGCCGGCCCGACCGAGGGTAAGATCGTCCTGCGCGACCGAAAAACCGTGCCCCAGTCCGTGGCGATCGTCCACTGCGTCGGCAGCCGGGACGAGAACTACAACAAGTACTGCTCGGCCATTTGCTGCATGCAGAGCCTCAAGTTTGCCCACATCGTCCAAGAACGGACCGAGGCGGAGGTCTACAACTTCTACATCGACATCCGCGCGGCCGCCAAGGACTATGAGGAGTTCTACAACCGCATCCTGGAGGAGGGCGGGCACTTCATCCGAGGCAAGGTGGCCGAGATCACGGATGCGGCTCGCCTCCCGGGCGAAGAGGGCAAACTCATCGTGCAGGTAGAGGATACCCTGATCGGCAAGCAGCGCCGCATCCCGGTCGATATGGTCATCCTTTCCGCCGGCCTGGAGCCGCGCCATGACGCCAAGGAGGTGGGCAAGCTCTTTGGCATCTCCTGCAGCTCTAACGGTTGGTTCACCGAGAGGCACCCCAAGCTAGACCCCGTTGCAACCATGACGGAAGGCATTTACATTGCCGGGTGCGCACAAGGACCCAAGGATATTCCCGCTACCGTCGTGCAAGGGGCGGCCGCCGCGGCGCGAATTATGGGCAAGATCCAACAGAAAGAAATCGCCCTGGAGCCCGTCCGCGCGACCATTGACGAGGCCCACTGCTCAGGTTGCCGTATCTGCAACAACCTGTGCCCCTTCAACGCGATCACCTTCCACGAGGACCGGGCCGTCTCCGAGGTTAATCCGGCGCTGTGTCAAGGCTGCGGCACGTGCGTGGCCGCCTGCCCGGCCGGAGCCATCAGCGGGACCGGATTCAGCAATGAACAAATCCTGGCCCAGCTGGAGGGACTCCTCTTCCGCAACCTTGATGGCCGGACGAAGCGAGTGGTTGAACCGGTGCCAGCCTGAGGCCAGAACCCAATTGGGGTGCGAGAGGAAGGATCCGGCAAAGATGCGGAGCAGTCCAACATGTGACGTGCTTGTTCCATGGGGTTCGGGGCAAGTGCCCTGGGGGGCTTTGCTGGGTCTAGTGTTGAAATGAAACCATCTCATCTTAGTGAAAAGGGGTCGAAATGACCGAGACCTTCGAACCCGTAGTGATTGGCTTTACCTGCAACTGGTGCAGCTACCGCGCAGCGGACCTGGCGGGCACGGCCAGGATGAAGTACCCGCCCAACATCCGCCTAATCCGATTGATGTGCTCCGGACGGCTTGACCCGACCTTCGTCCTCAAAGCCCTCGCCTCCGGGGCGGATGGGGTCATGATTACCGGTTGCCATCCCGGCGAATGCCACTATATCGAGCAGAACTACAAGGCGATGCGCCGCTATCAGTTCTTGCAGCGCCTGCTCAGTCAGCTGGGGATCGAACCCCAGCGCGTCAGGCTGGTGTGGGCGAGCGCTGCGGAGGGGGCGCACCTGGCAGAGGAGATCACCAAGACGGTTGAGGAGATTCGGGCCCTTGGTCCTCTTCACTGGCCATCTGGAGACGGGGCGCGTACCGTGGCCAAAGAGGCCGCGCAGGCCAGCCTGATGGAGGTGCCAGCATGAGCCAGAACGGAAAGCCAAAGTTCGGCATGTATTGGGCCGCTTCGTGCGGCGGATGCGAAATCGCCGTGCTGAATATTCATGAGAAGATTCTGGACGTGGACGCAAACTTCGACGTCGCCTTTTGGCCGGTCGCCATGGACGCCAAGTACAAGGACGTCGAGGCGATGCCCGATGAGTCAATCACCCTGTGCCTCTTCAACGGAGCGATTCGCAACAGCGAAAACGAAGAGGTCGCCCATCTGCTGCGACGCAAGTCCAAGATCCTGGTTGCTTTTGGATCGTGCGCCTGCGAGGGCGGAATCCCCGCGCTGGCCAACCTCTCCAGCACCCGAGAGATCCTGGACGCGGTCTTCCAGGGTCCATCTACCGACAACCCCCAGGGCCTTCGGCCCAACCCCAAGTGGACTGCCAAGGAGGGAGAGCTGCACCTGCCCGAGATGTGGTCGGTCGTTCGTCCGCTGGCCCAGGTAGTCCCCGTCGATTACTACATGCCCGGCTGTCCGCCCGAGTCGCATCAAATCGCGGCCGTTGTCGACTTGGTCATCCAGGCCTTGCACGGCAAAGCGGAACTCCCGCCAAAAGGCTCCGTGATCGGGGCCGGACTCTCCACCGTATGCGACGAATGCCCTCGCAAGCGGAACGAGAAGAAAATCCACAAGTTCGTGCGAATTCAGGAAATCCAAACCGACCCCGAGCTGTGCTTGCTGGAGCAGGGCATCCTTTGCAGCGGTCCAGCAACCCGCAGCGGGTGTACCGGCTTGTGTCCCAAGGCGGGTGTGCCGTGTGTGGGCTGCTATGGTCCGGCGGCAGGTGCCATGGACATTGGGGCCAGGCTCCTCAGCGCAGTCGCCTCGGTGATTGACAGTACGGAACCCGCCGAGATCGACCGCATTCTGGATGGCATCCCCGACCCGGCCGGGTCACTCTACCGCTTCAACATGGGCGGGTCGTTGCTCCAGGCGGGCAAGGCGGCCTGGGAGGAGGAAAAGCATGCAGCGCATCACGATTGACCCGATCACACGCCTGGAAGGCCACGGCAAGATCGAAATCTTCCTCGATGACAAGGGAGAGGTTGCCAACACCTATTTCCAGATCCCGGAACTGCGCGGGTTTGAGCGCTTTTGCGTCGGCCGTCCCATTGAGGAGATGCCCATCCTGACCAATCGCATTTGCGGGGTGTGCCCCGAGGCGCACCATATGGCGGCGGCCAAGGCTTGCGACGCGGTCTATCACGTGGAGCCCCCGCCGGCGGGGAAGAAACTTCGCGAACTGCTCTACAGCGCCTTCTACGTAACCGACCACACCACGCACTTCTATGCCCTGGGTGGGCCTGACTTTGTCATGGGGCCCGACGCGCCCGTGGCGGAACGCAACATCTTGGGGGTCATTCATAAGGTTGGGCTGGAGGTTGGAGGCAAGGTCATCCAGGCTCGCAAGTACGGGCACACGGTCGTCGAGATCATTGGCGGTCGCAAGGTGCACCCTTGCACGGCCATCCCCGGCGGACAAAGCAAAGGCATCACCGAAGAGCAACGACGCGAGATCGAGGCGATGGGACGCTGGTCCGTGGAGTTTGCCCAGTTCAGCCTGAAGCTCTTCGAAGACATCGTGCTTAAGAACAAGACCTACCTGGATTTGGTCCTGGGCGATGCCTATACGCACAAGACGCACTACATCGGCCTGGTCGACGAGAAGAACCGCGTCAACTTCTACGATGGCAAGGTCAGCGTCGTGGACCCCGAGGGCAAGCGTCTGGGCAAGTATGCCCCCTCCGAATACCAGGACTGGATTGCCGAGCACGTTGAACCCTGGACCTATCTCAAGTTCCCCTACCTCAAGAAGGTGGGCTGGAAGGGTTTCGTCGACGGCAAGGATTCTGGCGTGTACTGCGCCACACCTCTTTCGCGGCTCAACGCAGCGGACGGCATGGCTACCCCGCTCGCCCAGGCCGAATACGAGCGCTTCTTCAAGACCTTGGGCGGGAAGCCGGTCCACCAACGCTTGGCCACTCACTGGGCACGGCTCATCGAGCTGCTCTACGCTGCCGAGCGGTGGGTCGAGCTGGCCACCGATCCCGAAATCACCTCCGACAACTTCCGCACGATCCCCACGGAGAAACCGACGGAAGGCGTAGGGATCGTGGAGGCGCCGCGCGGCACACTTACCCATCACTACTGGACCGACGAGCGCGGAATCGTAACCAAGGTCAACCTCATCGTGGGCACAACCAACAACTACGCGCCCATCAGCATGTCCATCCGCAAGGCCGCTCAGGCTTTCGTCCACAACGGGAAGGTGGTCAGCGAAGGGATGCTGAATCGCGTGGAAATGGCTTTCCGCGCCTATGATCCGTGCTTCGGATGCGCCACTCACACTTTGCCCGGCCAGATGCCGTTGGAAGTCACGATTCGAGACGCGCACGGCGTCTTGGTGACCAACCTTAAGCAGAAATGCTAGAAGCGGGGAAGACCGCAGAGGCCCTGCGCCGCCGAGTTTTGCCCATGCCTTCGAGCTTTTCGGGGGCACGCACCATAGAGGAGCCAGGAAGGTGATCAGCCAACAGGAGCTCATCTATCGCCAACTCTTGACCCTGAGAGACGGGGCCCGGGTCCTCTTGCGGCCGCTTGTCCCGGAGGACAAACAAGCCCTGCTGGATCTCTTCTCCACGGTCACCCCTGAGGAACGCCGCTTCATGCGCAACGAGGTGCGGGATCCAGCCTTGGTCAGCGGCTGGGTCGAGGCGCTCGACTATGAGACGGTGTTCCCTCTCGTGGCTCTCGCAGGCGAGAGGATCGTGGGTGATGCGACCCTCCGCTTCGGGCGCGGCCCAGCCCGCCACCGCGCAGAAGTCCGCATCTTCCTTGCGAAGGACTTCCGAAGGCGAGGCCTGGGGAATCGGATGCTTCAGGCGCTGATCGAAATCGCCAAGAAACGGGACTTGGTCATGCTGGAGGCGGAAATCCTTCAGGACCAGACGAGCTTCATCAAGGCCTTCCAAGCTCTTGGATTTCGAACGGAATCCACGCTTCAGGACTACTTCATGGCGCCGGACGGGGAAATGTGCGCCACGGCAAAGATGATCCTCAGGCTGCGAACCCCCAACGACGAGTTCTGAACGGGGGATCGCGCGCAGAAGGTATGAAGTCCCGATGGACCAAACCCGTGATCCGGTGAAGAAACAGGCTGAGGTTAAGGCCCGGTGCGGTCTGGAGAGCCCTGCCCTTCCCCAAGCGGCAACCCTGGTCCTTGGCCTGGGAAACCCACTGTTGGGGGATGATGGGGTGGGCTGGAAGCTTGTGGCCATGCTTCAGGATCAGATTCACGACGAGGACGTCGAGTTCGATTGCCTGGATTGCAGCGGACTCGCCCTGATGGAACGACTGGTGGGCTACCAGAGAGCCATCCTGGTGGATGCCGTAACCACGCCGAACGGGAAGAGGGGACAGGTCCGCTGCCTTCCCATTGATGAAGTGGGGGACCCATCGCTCGGTCATCTCACCTCCGCCCACGATACTTCCCTTCTCTCGGCCCTGGAGCTGGCACGCCAACTCGGCCTCCCTCTGCCTTCCTCCCTCCTCTTGGTCGGGATCGAGATCGAACCTTCCAATGACTGCCGCGAGGACCTGAGCTTGGAGGTAGGCAGGGCCGTGCCGCAGGCTTTGGAGGCAATTCGGGGGCTTCTGGCGGGCGACCAGGGCACAGCTGGCGCCCGCTTGCGATTCTCCTGAGGCGGTCGAGCCCCTGAGGGCACACCCCCGCAAGTGCAGCGGGCGAAGACTTCATTCTTCGCCCGCTTCCTTAAGCCGAGGTTCCGCATCGATCCGGCAACCCGCAGCCGGCATGCCCCAGGCCCTCAATCTGCGGTGACCTGGGCTTCCGCTTTGTGGAGATGCATGGGTCGGGCCCGGGTGCCCGGACAACCTCAATGCCTCGTGTAGTCCGGCAGGATCACTGGGCTGGGAGTCCCGGCCATCAGGCCGGCCTCCCGCCGGAGCTTTTCCCATCTCTCGAGGTGGGCCAGTGTTGGCGACCCCGGCTGAACCTGTCTTGCCCATCGAGCCGCAGACAGTCCGGCTCGCCGACCAAACACGCAAATGTCGAGCAGGCTGTTCCCCATCAGCCGGTTTCGCCCGTGAATGCCCCCCGCCACCTCTCCCGCCACGAACAGCCCGGGGATGGGAGTCGCGGCGTCGGGCTGAATGGCCACCCCCCCATTCTGGTAGTGCAGGGTGGGATACACCAGGATGGGCTCCTTGATCAAATCGATGTCGAAGCGCTTGTACTGCCGGACCATGGCAGGTAGTTCGCGGGCGATGGTCCCCGCCCCAGCCAGGATGTCGATGAGCGGGGAGTCGAGCCAAACCCCCGGTTGGCCTGTGGGGGTGGTGACCCCTCGCTTGAGATCCAAGCATTCTCGGATAAAGGCGGCGGCTTCTACGTCCCTGGTCTCGAGGGGGTAAACGAACTGCTCTCCTTCCGCGTCGCAGACCTGCGCTCCCAACCCCCGCACCTTCTCAGTCACCAATTGTCCCAGGATCTGCTCAGGATAGGCCGCTCCAGTCGGGTGATACTGCATGGTATCGATGAAGCTGAGTTTGGCCCCCAACCGGTAGGCAAGGACCAACCCATCTCCGGTCGCCCCATAGTGATTGGTGGTCGGGAATCCCTGGTAGTGGAGGCGACCGCTGCCTCCCGTGGCTAGGATCACCGACTTGGCCCGAACGACGAGCAGTTTGTCCGTGTCTAGGTCTTTGAAGACCGCGCCGGCCGCCTGGCCGCGGTCATCGAGAATGAGCTCCACGGCCGGGCGGAACTCCCAGATCCGCACCGCGGGGGAATCGTCCATCGCAAAGGAGCGGACCTCGTCACGCAGGGTGCGCATAATCTCCGCCCCGGTGTAGTCTCGAGCCGCGTGCATGCGCTTGCGGCTGGTGCCCCCGCCATGGATCGTGCGCATGGTGCCATCCGGGTCCTTGTCAAACATGACTCCCAGAGACTCAAGCCAAGCGATCACCCCCGGCGCATCGTTCACCAGAGCTTCGACTAGATCGGGATCGTTGGCAAACCCTCCCCCGCCGATCACGTCCAGGTAATGGAGGGCCGGCGAATCGTTCGCCTTGTCGGCCGCCTGGATCCCCCCCTGCGCCATCATGGTATTGGCGTCCCCGAACCGCAGCTTTGTGGCCAGAACCACTTGGGCCCCGGTTCCGCAAGCCAAGAGCGCGGCACTCGCACCCGCCCCGCCCCCGCCGATGACCAGGACGTCGCATTCGGCCTGCACCTCTCCCAATCGAACTTGGGCCGCCGATATGAGGCTGGGCCCCTCCAGGGCCTCGGCAAGCTCTCGCGGGGTGCGGTCGCCCTGGTTGGGTCCGATGGCAATCTCACGAAAGGCGCTCTGGATGTAGTCTGGGTGAAATGTGCGCAGAAGCTTCTCGCGCTCCACCGCCGGGAGGCGCGGATAGACCTGCGAAAGCCGCCTCCCCCGAGAGGCCCCCACTTTGGCCAGCGACGCCTGAAACAATTCCGGATACGGCATGGTTCCCCTGGCAGCTCGGCGGTCCGTTACCCCGTTTCCCCTGCGCCCTTCCTCAGGAAACCAGCCAGGGCAGAGGCTGGTCCGGGTCTCCGGCTCGGTAATGCAACCCGTCCCGGATGCGGTGACTCAGGCAGGAAACCAACGCCATCACGGGCACATCCTGCGGGCAGGCATCCTCACAGGATCCGCATCCGGAGCAGGAACTCAGCCAGCGGGCGAGTTCCACCAGCTCGGCCAGAACCGGCCGTCGTCCTTCCCGCATCCCGCCTGTAGCCAGCATCCCAGCCAACTCCCCGTGGTACAACGGGCAAGCCTGCAGGCAGTCTCCGCACAACGAGCAGTTCACAAACGGCGACAAGGCCGAGCCCAGATCCGCGAAAAGATTCGGGAAAGACCCCGTCAATCGATCGCGCTGACGCGCGCGCTTCTCGGAAATCGCTGCGATGGCCATCTCCCGCCGCACCACGGCATCTTCCGGAACTCGGGCTGGGACGATCTCGGCCAAATGGATCTTCAGATCGGTGCTTTCGTCTCGAGCAATAAGAAAGAGTTGGGTGTTGGTGTCCACCCCGAGCAAACCGATCGCCAGGTCCGCCCCGACGGGCGCCGGCCAGTCGCAAAGTTGACAGGCCGTGCGAAGGCGTTCGGGCGTCAGGCCTCCTTCGGAGGCATATTCCAGGTTTTCTTTCAACAGGCTTCCCGCCTGGCCCTCCCTGGCCTTCCGCAAATACTCCCCCGCGGGGTAGCAGCACAGGCAGTCCACCCCAATCACCTCGGTGGCGTCCACGGCAGGCGTGGTGCGCTTCCGCTTGCGCATTTCGACCAAGGCGCGCAATTCGCAGGGACGCAGCACGACCGCAATCTTGCCGGTACCGTGTTCCCGGGAAAATTCGTCCAGGAGGCTGGCCGCATTCCCGGAGATCACCGGGGCCAAGGGATCGACACAATCCAGCTCATCGCGACGAACGATTGCCTCGACTCTCACGGCGGAACCCGGTTTCACTTGCGTCGGGGCAAGCATCGCTTGGATCTCGTTTCGCTCCCACCAAGCCGACAGGAATTCCTGAAGGGCACGCAAGGGATCGCCATCCGTCACGGGCAGTAGTCGGGCTACGCTCATTCTCACCTGCCTTCCGCTTCAGATTGCAGCACCCTGGAGGCGATGGCCTCTCGAGCCCGGTCCAAGGCCCAGTCGAGAAGGGCTGATGGGGCCGCACTCCGCACGAAGCGGTTGATCTCGATCTGCGGACTGGGCCCGGGACCGGCAAAGAGCATCGTCGTCCGATCCACAGCTTTCTGGAGCATCACGCCAGTGCCGAGCCGAACCTGGCTTGCGGCTCCCCGGATGGCCTGGCCTTGGTCCGCCATCCAAGCGGCATGATAAACAAGCCAGCGGCAGCTCTCCAAATCGACTTGGGTTTCGGCCAGCATTCGCCGAATGGCGGGGCGCACGGAGAGCGCGGCGCCCAGCGCGACCCAATCCCGGGCGTGCTCGGCGGACATTTCCAACAGCCTCGAGACCACCCCCAGATACCGCGCCCCGCTGCGGATCCAGCGAATGGGCGCATACTCTCGGGCCAACTGGAGGGCCTTCCCCTCGGTGCCCAGGACCGATCCCACGGAAAGCAAGGCCTCTTGCACCTCCAGCAGGGCACCCTTTGCCGAACGGAGGGTCAGGCCGGGAGCTCCTGCGTCGACCAGGAACGCCGTGGGGCCTGAGGTGCTCCGGGCAAACAAGATCCAGAAGTCTTCCGGCGCGGGAAGGCCCGTGACTTCTTTTCGCCCGTTGACCACCCACTGGTCCGCCTTGCGGAGGGCTTCGGTTTGCCACAGCTCCGGTTGCAGGCCACCCGGCTCTCGCGCGGCGACAAAGGCTTTCCGCTTGGCCGCCAGGGCAGGCTGCAGGTAGCGCTCGATCTGGCTTTCTCGGCAACTGAAAAGGAGCGGCGTGACTTCCCCGATTTCCACAGGGAGGAAGGTTGACCCCAACTCTTCGTCGAGGAGACAGCTGGAAACGACGTCCAGCCCCCCTCCCCCGAACTGCTCAGGAACGGTGATCCCCCATAAGCCCATTTGCTCGACGGAGGCTCGCAGCTGCCCTCGTTGGGCCTCATCAATCGACCCGCGACGGAAAAACTCCATCTCCAGCGGCCGCACTTCCTTCTGCACAAACCGCCGGACCATGTCGCGCAGCATCACGCTGTCGGAAGAGAATTCAAAGTCCATTCGGATTCCCAGGCCGGAAACAGGATCCTATCGCCGCTAGGGCTCGATATCCCTGGCTTCATACCTGGCCTTGAGGCCTTCGCGCGTGAGAGACTTGAGTTCCTGTAGCTCGGTCTGGAATTTGCCCTGGGCGAGCTCACTCAGCCGTTGGCTGAGGCGGGAGGCCTTGGGAGCCAGGTACTTCCCGTAGATCCTGCGAGCCAAGAGGGCCACGTTGGGAGGAACCAGTTCCGCCGGGCAGCGGGCGACGCACAGCCCGCAGAAAATGCAATCAAAGGATGCGTCCGCCAACTCGGCGATGTCGCCTCGCACTCCCGCCGCCATGTAGCCCAGCACATCCAGCTCCTGGGGACAGGACTTCGTGCACGTGTTGCATCCAAAGCAACGCAGGATCTCGGGGTAGAGCTCTACCAGTGTCTCGCCTTCCGGAGCAAGTGCCTCCAGGTGGTACGCAGGCCGCGGAGCGGGAAAAAAGGGCATGGGAGCCAGAATCATCCCGGGTTGGACGACCGTTTGGCAGGCCAAGGCATAGTGCAGGCGATAGTCGCCTTGGATCCGGAAGACCGTCGCGCAGGCGCCGCAAAAACCTCCCCGACAGCCGACCCCGCGGACCAGGCGGAACCCCGCCCATTCAAACGCCCTCAGGATCGTCAGGTTATCCGGAACCTCGTAGGTCTGACCCAGGATATAGACTTCGGTCATGGCACTCCGCCGTTCCCGTCGGAAAGGATCAGGTCGAGCACGAACATCTCATCCGAGCTCACCCGGGCAAGAAGTTGCTGCATGCCCTCGGCCAGATGGGTCTGCACCAGGAAATGCTTGATCGTTGGGTCCACTTGCGGACAAGCCAAGGCACAGTTGCCGCACCGATCGCAGTCTTCAGCCACCAGGGTTTCCAGCGCCATGGAAGTCCTGGCATCGATCCGTGCCCGCCGCTTGGCATCGCGCGCCAGCACCGGGCAGACATCCATGCAGCTGCCGCACCCCAGGCAGGCCTTCGTTCCCGTTAAGTCCTCCTCGACTTTCAGCATGTGCGCCGGCCCAAAGCCCGAACTCAAGAGGCGGCAGCGAGCCACAGGCGGACGCGGCTGCGAGAGAACCAACTGGAGGATCCTTTCGATCCGTACGGGGTCGGTCTGCAATTGGAGAGGCATGGATCGAGACCTCACTTTGGGCCGATCGGCAATCCGCTTTTCTCAAGCGCCCCGCGCAGGTCGGCCTAGGTGGCCACGCCCTCGGGCACCAGGGACCGAGCCAAGCGGCGGATCACGGCACTGAGGGGATACCCGCGCGGGCAGGCTTGGTCGCACATTCCACAGCCTGAGCACAGGACGACCCATTGTTCAGCCGCCCGCAGAAGGGGGGCGGTATTGGTCGCTCCAAGTTCGAGCACTTGCAGGCAGGTCGGACAGGCGTCCAGGCAGTCCCGGCAGGGCCGGCAAGATCGCAGGTGGTCTACCAGCTCTGCGACCTCCTCTGGAAGCCCGTCGGGCAACGCGGAGAGCACCCGCTCGCATTTTCGCTCTCGGCGAGCGACGAGGGCTTCGAGGGCGTGTCGCCGCTGGGCGATCGCGGCCTGGGGGGCGGGTCCAGCCGCCAGTGTCTTCAGCCCAAGACGGGCCGAAACCTCCTCGCTCTGGGTCGACACGAGCAGGTATTCCCGGACAGGAAGCCCGATCAGTCCAAGGGTCAGGTCGGCCTCTCCCGGCGAAGGAGACGGACAAATTTGGCAAGCGGTCCGATATCGGTAGGCCGCAATTCCCCCTTGGCGAGCGAACTGCGCGCTCTCCTCGGACATTCTCTCCACTCCCCCGGCCGACCGCGCGCGGCGCTCATAATCCTGCGGGGAAAACGTAGCCAGGCAATCCACCCCGATGCGGAGGAACTGCGGGTTGGCAACCCCTTGCACCTTGCAGAGACAAGCCAGCGAACGCAGCTCGCAGGGCCGAAGAGCAGCACCCCAGGCGGCCGAAGGCGTCGATCGCATCTGCTCGGCTATTTCCCGAGCGCTATTGAGCGGCATGACCGGAGCCAAAGGGTCGAACCCAGAGAGTTGCGAGCGGTTTTCGGCGTGAAGCGTCCGCACGTCTCCGCCCTCGGGGCGCCGCAGGGGCAGGATCATTCCCTCGAGCGCCGCCCGATCCCAAATGGCACCCAGCAAGTCGCGCATGGTGCGAAGCGGATCGCCCTGCGTTGGCACCACCCACTCTTTGCTCATCGTGCCCCTCCCCGTGTGCGCCCCTCCGCTCCGCCCCGACCCTCTCCCACGCCTACACCGCGATTTCCACCGCCTCGGCCTCTTCTGCCAATGGGCACCGGTCGGATAGGGTTTCCACTTGCGACATGACCTGATCGAACGTGAAGTGCTTGACGTTGATGGCGCCCGAAGGACAGGCCGTGGCGCAGGCACCGCAGCCCTGGCAAAGGACCGCGTTCACGGTCATGATGGGACGGAAAGGATGAAGGCTGAGAGCGCCGAAGGCACACACCTGCGCGCACTGGCCACATCCCGCGCAAAGCTCCGGGTCCACGAAGGAAGTGGCCGCCTCGATTTGGACCTTGCCGCGCATCAAGGGAATCATGGCAGCTCCGGCGGCGGCCCGGGCCTGCGTGATGGACTCGCTGATGTCCTTGGGGCCCTGACAGCAACCAGCCAGGAATACCCCAGCCATGGCCGTATCGACGGGGCGCAGCTTCGGATGGGCTTCCATCAGGAACCCGTCCCCCGAGCGCGACAGTTTGAGCATTCCGGCCAAGGCACTGGCATCCGCGCGCGGTTGCATGCCGACCGCCAGCACGACCAGATCGGCTTCGACCTCCACCCGCTCCCCCAAGAGCGTGTCCTCCGCCCGCACGAGGACCCGCTCGCCGCTCCGCACGATCTCGGAAGGGTTCCCCCGCCGGTAGAGAACCCCCGCCTTGCGGGTCTCGTCGTAGAACTCCTCGAAGCCCTTGCCGAACGCGCGCACGTCCATGTAGAAGACCGAAACCTTGGCCTCCGGTAGTTTCTCCCGCACGGTGCGCGCCTGCTTGGCGGTGACCATGCAACAGACCCTGGAACAATAGGGACGCCCAACCGCCTGATCGCGCGATCCGACGCATTGAATGAAGACCACGCTACGCGGACGCCGGCCGTTCACATCCAGGCCTTGCTCTGCAAGCGTTTCAAACTCGGCCGTCGTGATTACCTGGGGGTAGGTCCCGTAACCCAGCTCAGGCTTCTGGTGGGGGTCAAAGACCTCGAAGCCTGTAGCGACGACGATCGAGCCCACCGCAAATTCCTCAAGCTGGCCGTCGGCTTGGACTTTCGCAACGAAGTTGCCGACAAAGCCGGTGATTTCCTTGACCTCCGCACCAAGCAGGACGCGGATGCGAGGCTGCGAAAGGACCCGCGCAACGATTGAACTCAGAAGTCCAGCCGTGGGTTCAAGGGTCGGAAAGGTCCGCTGGAGCCCAGCTACGTGCCCGCCCAGCGTTCGCTCGCGCTCGACCAGTGCGACCGGAAACCCCGCCTCGGCCAGATCCAGCGCGGCCTGCATGCCCGCCACCCCGCCGCCGATCACCAAGGCCGCGGGGGTGGTGGAAACTTCGCGCTGCTCCAATGGCTCGAGGCGCACCGCTTTGGAAACGGCCGCCGCCACCAGCTGCATCGCCTTCTCCGTCGCTTCGCGACCGGCGGGGTGCACCCACGAGCATTGCTCGCGAATGTTGGCCATTTCGAAGCAGTAGGGATTGAGTCCGGCGCGCGCCACGGCAGAGCGGAAGGTGGGTTCATGCATTCGAGGGGAGCAAGAGGCCACGACCACCCGGTTCAAATTGAGCTGGCGGATGTCGTCCACAATGAGTGCCTGTCCCGGATCCGAGCACATGTAGGTATAGTCGCGAGCCACGGCTACATCCGGGAGGGAGGCGGCGTATTCCGCGACTCTCTTGACATCCACGGTCCCCGCGATGTTGATTCCGCAGTGACAGATGTAGACCCCGACCTTGGGTACAAACGGCATGCCTACTCCCTCGTCGATCTACAACGCCTGAGCCGCGATTTCCGCAATATCCATCACGTGCAACCGGTCCTCCACATTCAAGAGTTTTGCCGCCTCCTCCAGGGTCAGAAGACAGAACGGACACGCCGTTGCAAGAACCTCGGCCCCCGTGTCGAGTGCCTCCTTCACGCGCATTTGCGCCAGGCGGACTCCTGGGTTGGTCCCTTCCAGCCACATGCGTCCCCCCCCGCCCTCGCAGCACAGGCTCTTTTGGCGGGACCGGTCCATTTCGACGAGCTTGAGGCCGGGGACCGCCGCCAGTACCGCCCGAGGCTCATCAAAAACCCCGTTGTGGCGCCCCAGGTAGCAGGGGTCATGATAGGTCACGGTCTTCTCAAATCGGCCGGCGAACTCCAGGTTCTTCTTCTCCACCGCCTCCGCCAGAACCTGGGTGTAATGACGGACCTCGACCCCGCCCTCCTTGGGGTAGTCGTTGCGGAAGGCGTTGAAGCAGTGCGGCGAGGTGGTGAACATCTTCTTCACGCCCGCGGCTTTGAACTTTTCCTGGTTCTCCTCCACCATCATCTCGAAGAGTCCAGCCTCGCCCAATCGCCGCACCTCGCTCGCACAGCAGTTTTCCTCCACTCCCAGGATCCCGAAATCTACCCCGCTCTTCTTCATCAGGCTCACAAGGGAGCGCGCGACCTTTTGCGCCCGGGGGTCATAGGAGGGGGTGCAACCCACAAAATACAGGTACTCCACCCCGGCTTGCATCGGCTTGAGCTCGAGGGCATCCGCCCACGCCGCCCGGTCCTCACGAGGCATCGTCAGAGGGTTGCCCTGCCGGAAGGTGCTCTCCAGAGCCGTCTTGACATTGGGATGGACCCGGCCCTGCTCGACGAAAGCGCTGCGCAGGCTGATGATCGTTTCCATCGGGTTGACCAGCTTGGGACAGCGACTCGAGCAGGTCGCGCAGGTGGTGCAATCCCACAACTCGTCGCGTCCCTCCAGATCGAACCCGTCCGGCGCGGTCAGCAGCCGCAGGATCAAGCTGCGCGGGTTGAGCTTGGTCTTGATGGCCATCGGACAGCCACCCGTGCACTTGCCGCATTGAATGCAGCCGAGCAGTTCATGGGCCTGAACGATTGGGTTGGCTTCAATTTGCAGCATGCGACTTCTCCGTCACTTTCTCCGCCTGCGCCAGGCGGATCATGGCCGCGCACGCAGCCGCCTTGGCGTGGGCGACCGTGTCCGGAATGTCCTTCGGACCCTGGCAGCATCCCGCCAGGAAGATGCCTGGAATCCCGCTTTCGACGGTCCTGAGCTTGGGATGATCCTCGAGGAAGAAGCCATTGGGATCCTGCCTGAGGCCCAGCATTTGGCTCACGCCTTCCGCGTCGCCTCGTGGCGCCATCCCAACCGCCAGCACGACCAGATCGGCCTCCACCTCCACTCGCTCCCCCAGCAGAGTGTCCTCCGCCCGGACCAGCAGACGATCGCCGGATCGGAGGACCTCGGAAGGATTGCCCCGGCGATAGAGCACGCCTTCGGCCCGCACCCGGTCATAGAATTCCTCGAAGCCCTTCCCAAAAGCGCGGATGTCCATGTAGAAGACACTGATCTGGGCGCCGGGCAGGCGATCATGCGCCAGATGGGCCTGCTTGGCTACCGCCATGCAACAGACGCGGGAGCAGTAGGGAATCCCCAGGCTGTTATCGCGGGATCCGACGCATTGGATAAAAACGACGCTCCGGGGGAGTTTCCCGTTGAGGGCAATTCTCCCCGCTGTTGGACCGGAGGCGGAAGCCAGTCTTTCGAACTCAAGGGTTGTAATCACCTGCGGGTAGGTCCCGTAGCCCAGTTCCGGCTTTCGCAGCGGGTCAAAGAGATCGAACCCGGTGGCCACAACCACCGTCCCCACCTCGACCTCCTGCTGCACTTCCTTCTGGTCGAAATCAATGGCCTGAGCGTCGCAGGCATCCTTGCACTTGAAAGTCTTGCCGCACACCCCGCGGGTCAGGTAAACGCACTGCTCGGGGTCCACGGTGTAGACTAAGGGAACCGCCTGGGGAAAAGGCACATACACCGCCGCCCGCTTGGACAGGCCCGCGTTGAAATCGCTGCGGACTCGCCCCGCCAAACGGCAGGCCTCCGCACACAGGCCACAACCGCGGCACTTGTCCATATCCACATACCGCGGTTTGATCTTGATCTGGGCTCGGAATTGGCCCTCTCTCCCCTGCTCGACCCTCACGACCTCGGAGTAGGTCATCAGGTGGATGTTGGGATGCCTCCCGGCGTCCACCATCTTGGGGGTGAGGATGCAGGAAGAGCAATCGAGGGTCGGGAAAGTCTTGTCCAGCTGTGACATTCTTCCCCCGAGGCTCGGGCTGCGTTCTACCAGGTAGACGGGGAAGCCCGCATCGGCAATGTCCAGAGCAGCCTGGATTCCCGCGATGCCGCCGCCGATCACGAGCGCGGCCGGCCGGCAACCGGCTGGGGCGGGAAAGGTGGCGTCGCTCATTTTCCCTCGCCGACTTCAGTCCACTCGTTCTCGCGGAAGGAGATCAAGGGCAGCGACTCTTCCAGGCTCCTTCCAGGTTCGTATTGGAAGGCCCCCTGCACCTGATCCGCAACGGCGCTGAAGACCGAGCCCACCGGGATGTCCTCTGGGCAGGCAGAGGTGCAGGCGCCGCAGGAAACGCAAGAGGTTGACATGTGGTTCAGGCGCGTGAGGTGGAACAGAACGGCATCACTCAGGAGCCGCACGGCTCCTTTGCGCCGGGCGGCAGCCAGATAGTGGCCGGGCTCGTGATCAAAGGAGCCCGTTCTGAACAGGCACGTCTTACAGTAGCAGATCGGGCAGGCGGTCATGCAATTGTGACAGCGGATGCAGGCGGCAAAGACCCCTGAGAAGCCCCCGTCCGATTTCATTCGGGCCGTGATGGCTCCCAACTCCTTCTCGCGAACTTGCCTCCTTGACGAAACCAGGCGGTCTTCCGCCTCGGTTCGTTGAGCCCTTGCCCCCTCCCCGCCCGTTGACAGGGCAAGCAATTGGGCAAATCCCTCCTCGACCGTCGCCGGGATCCCCGAACTCAGATCTGCCCCCAGGAACTCCAGGTGGAGGTCGACCTTCCCAGGAATGGGATGCGCGCACATCCGGCAGGCGAGGCGCATGGGTTTTCCACCGATCGCCTCCAGGGGTCCCGATCCCCAGATTGACGTCTGGTCCAATTGCGGATCGTGCGGCGAATGGCTGAGCTCCTGGTAGTCCGTAACCTCCAGTGTCCCCGGGCAGTCAAAACTGATCAGCTTGACCCCCTCCAGATTGGCCTGCTGGAGTTTCACCAGTTCGATCAAGGCGCGCACCTCGCAGGGCCGCAGGACCGCGGCGATCTTTGCAGGGGTCTTCTTGCCCGTGAGGGCGGACAAGGCCCTCGCCCCGTTGATCGGCATGACCGGTGCCAGTGGCTCCGCCTGGTCGATCCGGGCTGGATCCGTGACTAAGGCGGGAAGAACGGCTCCTCCCTCCGCCCGCAGGGGCACATAAACGGCCTCCACCGCACCGGAGGCCAGGGCGCTCTTGAGCAGCCCTCGAACGGCCTCATCCAGGTCGCCGTTTTCCACAGGGATCGTCGTTTTCATTGCCACTCCCAGATCGCACTCAGGCTCGGAAAGCTGGCCGGCCCTTTGCCGAGCGGCCAGGCCTCGAGCTCAACCATTCCCGAGAAGATGCTCACAGGACCCCATTTTCCGCCAGCACCCACCGCCGCGGGCCTCAAATGGTCCAATCCTTTCGGGCGGGATTGGGTCCCAATTCCTTAAGCGCGGCGACCATGTCGCTTACCGTGCCCGCAAACTTTTGCCCCTCACTGGCACTGATCCATCTCAGCCAAACCCGGCGGTCGTCAAGACCCGCGGTCCGCAGGATCTCTCTCATCGCAACATATCTGCGCCGGGTCTTGTAGTTGCCCGTTTGATAGTGGCAATCTCCAGGATGGCAGCCACCGATCAGGACGCCGTCCGCTCCGTCGGTCAAGGCCTTGAGCACATAGACGGGATCCACGGCGCCGCTGCACATCCCGCGCAGGATGCGGACATTCGGCGGATATTGCAGGCGCGAAGTCCCCGCGAGGTCTGCCCCGGTGTAGGTGCACCAGTTGCACAGAAAGGCTACGATGCGAGGCTCAAAGCCATTGGTGTCACTCATGTTCCCCTGCCTTCAGGCTGGGCTCGGGTGCGGTGATCGGCACCGCCAGGGCCGCCTCAAGCATTCCAAAAACCTCCGCGAACTCAAAACCCTTTTGCTGGCTGGCCTTGTTCGGGCAGGCCGCAACGCAGGCTCCGCAACCTTGGCAGAGCACGGAGATGACCTCCGCATGCGAACTTCCAGGTTCCAGCACCCGGGCACCATAGGGGCACACTTCCACGCAGATTCCGCAGGCCGCGCAGAGCCTGGGGTTGACGCTGGCCACGATCGGCGTTGCCTCCAGGCGGTCCTTGGAAAGCAGCGCCACGGCCCGCACGGCCGCCGCCTGGGCTTGGGCAATCGTCTCGCCGACATCCCTGGGCGAGTGAGCCAGTCCCGCCAGGAAGATGCCCTCCGCCGCAAAGTCGACGGGCCGCAGCTTGACATGAGCCTCCAGAAAGAAGCCCACCTCGTTGCGAGATACCTTCAACAACCGGGCCAGATCCGTGTTGGACGGGTCGGGCTCGATCCCCGCGCTCAAGACCAGCCAATCGGGTTCCAGAGCGACTTCGCGGCCTTCCGGTTGAATCGTCACCCGGACGGACAGGTTCCCCTCCGCCCCGCGCGAGACGACGGGTTTTTGAAGCTCGCCATATTCCAGGAAGATGACCCCAGCGCGTCTCGCCAACCGGTAATACTCTTCGCGGAATCCATAGCTGCGCAGATCCCTGTACAGCACGACCACTTGGCAGCCCGGCGCCGCCTGCTTGAGGGCGAGCGCATTCTTGAGGGCCTGGGTGCAGCAAATCCTGGAGCAGTAGGGGTGGGCCTCCTCGCGGGAACCGACGCACTGGATCATCGCGATGGTCTTGCCCTGCAACTCTTGGGAGAAGGCCGGGTCGGAAAGCCGCAGTTCAAGATCGCGCTGCGTCACGACCCGCGGATGATCACCATACAGGTATTCGGTGGGCTGGATCTCCCGGGCCCCGGTGGCGACGACAATGGCCCCATGATGGATCTCCCGGCTCGTGCCCGAGGCGCCGCGAATCTCGGTCGTGAAATGGCCGCGATAGCCTGCTACGGAGGTGACCTGGCTGGCCGTCATAACGGTGATCCTCGGCTCGGCCGCGACCGCGTCCCGCTCGCGTTCCAGGAGCGTCTGAGGGCTTTCCTCCCCGGGGAGCGCGCTGAGGATGTGCTGCAGATTGCCGCCCAGCACCCGCTCGCGCTCCACCAGCGCAACCTCAAATCCCTGACGGGCGATCGAGAGGGCCGCGGTCATGCCAGCCAGACCTCCCCCGATCACCAGCGCGCCACGCGTGACCTCAAAGCTCTCGCGGCTAATAGACTGCAGGCGCCTCGACTTGGCCACCGCCATGCTGACGAGCTGTTTCGCTTTCTGCGTCGCGGCTTCGGGATTCGAGCGATGAACCCAGGAATCCTGCTCACGGATGTTGGCCATCTCGAACAAATGGGGATTGAGCTCCGCCCTGCGCAGCGTGTCCTGAAAGAGGGGCTCATGGGTGCGGGGAGTGCAGGAGGCGACTACGACTCGATTGAGGCGGTTCTCGCGGATCCGTTGAGTGATGCGTTCCTGGGTGTCCTGGGAGCAGGTATACAGGTTCCGCTCGGCGTAGACGACCCCCGGCAGCGAGCGCGCATATTCGACAACCTCCGGCACATTGACCACCGAGCCGATGTTGATCCCACAATGGCAAATAAAGACCCCGACCCGCTCCGGCTCGTCGGAAACGTCTCGCTCGGGAGGATAGTCCGGCACCCGTGTCTGGGTCCCGCGCGCCGGCGCCAGCAGAGCCGAGATCTGGGCCGCTGCGCAGGAGGCCTCGATCACCGACTCCGGAATATCCTTCGGTTCCGAAAACGACCCGGCCACAAATACTCCCGGCCTGGAGGTCTGCGCAGGATGATCGCGCCTGACCGCCGCGAATCCGGACGCATTCAGATCGAGGTCCAAACGGCGCGACAACTCTAGGGTCGCTGGGTTGGGCCTCAACCCAACGGAGAGCACGACCAGATCGAACTCCTCCTCATGCGGAATGGGCCGCCTGGACGTCTCCCCTTCATAAGTGACATGGGTGAGCCGGAGGTTGTGGCTGCCGGGGGCTTCCTGGACCGCAGACACCATGCAGCGCACATAGCGGACTCCCTGCTCCGTTTTTGCGCGTTCGATATAGGGTTCGAAGCCCTTGCCGAAGGAGCGGATGTCGATGTAGAAGATCGTGGGTTCAATGTTCTTGTCATGCTCGCGGGCGATTACGGCCTCTTTGGTCGCGTACATGCAGCAAACCGAAGAACAGTAGGAGGCCGCTCCTCCCGCCGGTCCATCCGCGCGGCAGTCCCGCGAGCCGACGCACTGGATCCAAGCTACCCGACGGGGATGCTTGCCGTCCGAGGGGCGGCGAACCTCGCCCAGAAAGGGGCCGGAGGCCGAGAGCATGCGCTCGAACTGCAGGCTGGTAACCACGTTGGCATAGCGACCGTAGCCGTATTCTGGCCGGACTTCGCCCGGCATCGGCTCAAGGCCTGGCGCGAGCAAGACCGCACCGACGTTCAAAACGCTGGTCCTCTCCACCTCTCCGTGCGAGATGGCACCGGCCCGACAGACAAACACGCATTGGTTGCACTCGGAGCAGATCCCGCAACGCAGGCAACGCGCCGCTTCCGACCGTGCCTCCTGCTCGCTAAGCCCGCGCGCAACCTCGGCGAAATCCAGGCGCCTTTCCGCTGCGGCCCGCTTGAGCCCTTCCTGGCGTAACTCATTCGAGGCGGCCCCCGATTGCACCCGGTTCCGCGCCTCTTGCGGCTCCAGTTTGGCCACCGCCGTCGCCTTCCCTTCGGGTCGAAACTCCTCGCCCCTCAGATGCGCGCTGATCGAGCGCGCCGCCTGGTGGCCCGCGGCAACCGCGTCGACGATGAAGGTGGTACCCGTAACCGCATCTCCGCCCGCAAAAACCCCCGGCAAGCTAGTCTGAAGGGTCTCCGGATCAACCACCACGCGACCATTTCGTTGTCGGCTTATCCCCTGCCCGCCCTCGTCCGCAGGACGTTGACCGATGGCGAAGATGACAACCTCAGCGGAGAGGATCTCCTCCGTGCCCGGGATTTCGTCAAAGTCCGGCCGCCCGTCGAGGAAGCCGCGGAATACGACCTGGACGGTTCGAACTCCCGTGACCCTCCCCTTTTCGCTGGTGACTTCCTTGAACGTTCGCGAGGGGAAGACTTCAATCCCCTCTTCCTGCGCGTCGCGCACCTCCCAGTCATGCGCTGGCATCTGCTCCCGGCTCTCCAGACAAGTCATTCCGACCCAGGAGGCGCCGAGCCGAACGGCCGTCATGGACGTGTCGATCGCAACGTTACCGCCTCCCAGAACCAGCACCCGGCGGCCCCCAACGGCTTGGGAGGCCCGCGCCGGAGGTTCCTCCAGGCGGACATCTCGCAGAAACTCGGTGGCCAGATGCACTTGCGGCAAGTCATTTCCTGGAATGGGCAGCTTCACCCCGCGGTGCGCTCCAATCGCAAGGAACACCGCGTCGTGGTCTTCCAGGAGGGAGGCGCCGTCATCCACCCGATGGTTCAACTCCAAGTGCACCCCTCGGGAAAGCACCCGATCAATCTCTTCTTGGACTACATCGGCTGGGAGCCGGTAGGAGGGAATGCCGACCCGCATCATCCCGCCCGGGACCGAAAGCGCCTCGTAGACCGTGACCTCACAGCCCTGGCGCGACAGGTCGTCGGCGCAGGTCAACCCGGCGGGGCCCGAGCCCACAATCGCCACGTGCTTGCCCGAGAGCGGCGCACCTGCCTCCGCCTTTGCCGTTTCAGCGGCCCCGCGCGAAAGGGTTTCCCGGATCTCCTGCGGATGTTGCCGCGCCCAATCCGCTACAAAACGCTTGAGGGCCATCACATTGATGGGACTGTCTACCAACCCCCGGTTGCAGGCCTCCTCGCAACGGTGGTTGCATACCCGGCCGCAAATAGAGGGAAACGGATTGTCCTCGACGATCGTCCGATAGGCATCGGCGAAGCGCCCCTCCGCCACCAGGGCGATGTAGCCTTGCGCGCGCTGATGAACCGGACAGGCATCCCGACAAGGTGCGGTCCCGCGCTTTTCGATCGCGAATGCGTTGGGGATGGCTTGCGGATAGAGTTTGTAGATCGCCTTGCGCAGAGACATGCCCCCATTGAACGCGTCGGGAAGGCTGATTGGGCAGGCGGTGGCACAGTCGCCACAGCCCGTGCACTTCTGGAGGTCGACATAGCGGGGATGATGTTTGATCATGACCTTCAGGTCTCCCGGATTCCCCTCAACCCGCTCGACCTCCGACCCCATCAGGAGCTCAATGTTCAGATGCCGGCCGACCTCCACCAGCTTCGGGGACATGATGCACATCGCGCAATCGTTCGTGGGGAAGGTCTTGTCCAGCTGGGCCATGGTTCCGCCCACGGCCGGGGAGCGATCCAGGAGATAGACTTTGATCCCCGCCTCGGCCAGATCCAGCGAAGCTTGCATGCCAGCAATCCCCGCGCCTACAACCAGCGCTGAGCCGACCACATTCTTGCCGTTTGAACGAAGCGTTTGCTCAGTGGGCATGACCCTACCTATTGGGCAAGCGAGAGCGACCGAAGCAAAGGGCGAGGATCAATGAGGTGTTTGCCCCACCAGCCCTCGGCCTCAGGAAGGCCCAACGCCAGCCCGAGCAGCTCGGTGAAATAGAAGCTGGGAACCTTCTCCGGCTTCGATTGCCTCATTTCGATGTTGACCTGGCAAAGGGGGCAGGCCGTGACGAAGGCCTGGGCCCCCGCCTCCAGGCAACGGTCGGCGAGCCGACCCACCAGCTCGCGCACGACGTCGGACCGGCTGAGCGAAAGCCCCGCTCCGCAGCAGTCCGTCGCATTCGACCAGGACATCACTTGGGCACCCAGAGCCCGAAGCAAGCCCGGCATGACTTGCGGATCGTTGGGGTTGTCAAATCCCGCAATTTCCGGCGGGCGCACAAGCAGGCAGCCGTAGTAGGAAACGACCTTCAATCCAGCGAGCGGGCGCTTGATCTGCCCGCTGACCTTCTCCCAGCCCACGTCTTCGGCCAGAACGGCCAAAGTCGGGCGGACCTGGATCGGGTGATCGTAGGTGAAGCCGACCACTTCTTCCACTCTCTTCCTCATCTCCGGGTCGGAGCGCATCGACCGGTCGGCCGCCCGCAGCCGGTTGTAGCATGCGGCGCACGCGACCACCAAGTCCTTGCCCGCTTCCTGCGCGATCCGCAGGTTGCGGGCCGGCAAAGCCAAGGCCAAGGTGTGGCTGAAGACGTGGGCGGAAGAAGCACCGCAGCAGTTCCATTCAGGCAGCTCGTCGAGCTCCAGACCGAGCTGGGCAAAGGCCGCAGTCGTAGAGCGCCCGTACTCGAGCCCAGTCGAGTGGAGACTGCATCCGGGGTAGAAGGAATAGCTCACCTAGAGACTCCGTCGAAAGATCTGCTTGACTTCAGAAACCCCCGCCGGCCGTTCCGGGAGCAAGGGGACCTTGCCTCGCAGGAACAACCCGGCGCCCGCGCCCATGTCCTGGTAAATGGGGGTATGGGAAAGGAGCTTGAAGAGGCCAAGCATAAGCGCCTCGTGCGACTTTCCCAGCTGCTCCACGACACCCAGAAAGAGGCGGTGAAAGAGAAGCGCGTCCCTCTCTGCCGCAGACACTCTCCGCCGGAGAGCGACTTGTCGCAAGGCGTCGATCACGGCAGACACGTCAATATCATTCGGGCAGCGCGTCGCGCAGGTGTAACACCCGGAGCAAAGCCAGATGTCTCTGCTCCCCAAGGCCTCGGCGGCCTCCCCCAGGGCAACCTGCCGGATGATCCAGGCTGGGCCGTATTGCATCGATCCCGCCATGGGACACCCGGCTGTGCACTTGTGACAGTGGTAGCACGCGCCGAGATCTTGCCCCGACAGTTCCCGAATCTCATCCCTGAAGGCCAGGTCCACGATGCACCTCTGGTAGATCCTGCGGAGAATGAAAAGCCGCCAGCCGCCTTCGAGCCATATGCTTCCGGCCCGGCAGCGCCGAGGATCTATCCTCCCGGCGATGGAGCCGTCTCCACGCGTCCGGCCGCCGAGCCTCGGCCCAACCCATCTCGCGCCGACTCGGTCGGGCAGATGGCAAGCCCACCTTTCTCACAATCAAGACGAATGCGGATGAGCATCCAACCCCGCTCGAAAGGGGTGACCGCTGACAACCATTCCCAATTCCGAACACATCGACATGGCCCAAGGACAGGTGCCCGAAGGAACAGGGGTGAGGTTCCCGTGAACGCTTGCCCCACGACCCGCCGCACAGCCGGGAACCGCAGAATTCAACGGCAAAGGGCGCTGCCTCAGCTCCGTAGCGGCCGGGCTGCGCCTCTCTGCCCTCTGCTCCTCCCGCGGAGTTCCACGTCGACTAGTCACCCCGTATTGATCCCAATTCCACCATACCCGCCTCCGCCTCGGGCAGGGAGTGGCAGCATTCATACCTTGGATCGATATTCGTCCTCGGATCGGGTGAGGATCAGCGCGTCAAAACGACATCAGAGCAAGTCCCGCGGCCGTCCCGGACTGGTCTTGCTGCCTGAAGGCCGAATTGCGCCAATCTAGGCCGACAATATCGCGAACAGCCCATAATGGGGCAAAGAGCAACGGACCAATAGGGCCTGCAGGAGTTCCCCTCGCATCCGCGTTGGAGGCCGGAGAGCTGCCAGGCAGAAATGAGCAACGATCTGCCTTGGCCGCTTTCATCTCCGGCCGTGTGCCTTTGGATCCGGGTGCGGGCGACGCGGATGAGGTTAAGGGAATTGGTTGCCCTGGGGCTATTGATGGCGCGAGGCAAACCGCTTCTGCCACTCGAACAGTTTCGTCAATGCATCCAAGGGGGTCATCGCGGTGACGTCCAGGTTGCGGAGTTCTTGGAGGAGGGGGTCGCTCTCGGGCAAGAGGGGAAGCTGGAGCACTTCCTCGGAGGCACCCTTCCCGCCCCTCGAGTTCGATTCCAGCTCCTGCAAGATTTCCTCTGCTCTCCCAATGACAGCGCGCGGCATGCCGGCCAGTTGGGCCACATGGATGCCGTACGAGCGATCCGCGCCCCCGGGGATGATGCGGTGCAGAAAGACGACCTTGCCCCCCTCCTCCACGACGGCGACGTTGTAGTTCCTCACCATCGGGAGCAGGTCAGCCAGACGGACGAGTTCGTGATAGTGGGTCGCGAACAGCGTGCGCGACTGCAGCCGAGGGTGGTTGTGGATGAACTCAATCACCGCCCAGGCAATGGAAACCCCGTCATAGGTGGAGGTCCCTCGCCCCACCTCGTCAAAGATCAGGAGACTACGCCGGGTGGCATTATGAAGGATGTGGGCCGCCTCGATCATTTCGACCATGAAAGTGGATTGGCCGGTGTACAGCTCGTCTTGAGCACCAATGCGCGCAAAGATGCGGTCCACCAGCCCGATGCGTGCGGAGGCGGCCGGAATAAAGGATCCCACCTGTGCCATGAGGCAAATGAGCGCCACTTGGCGAAGATAGGTGCTCTTTCCTGCCATGTTGGGACCCGTGATCACGCGAATGCGCTCGCCGGGCTCAAAGACCGCGTGGTTCGGGACAAATCGATCGGCCGAAAGAAACTGCTCCACGACCGGGTGACGCCCATCGCGGATGGCCAAATCATCCTCTGCCACGAGTTCTGGACGGACATACCCGAAGCGGGCGGCGTTCTCCGCGAAGGTCGAGAGAACGTCTTGTTCGGCCACCGAACGGGCGGTCGCCAGTAGCCGCCCCGCCTGAGCCCCGATCTGCTCACAGACTTGGCGGAAAAGGCGCGCTTCAATCTCGCGGACTTGACTTTCGGCATTCAGGATGGCCGTTTCGTAATCCTTCATTTGCGGGGTGATATATCGCTCCGCGTTTACCAGAGTTTGTTTGCGGATGTACTCAGCCGGAACCAAATTCGCATGGCTCCGGGACACCTCAATGAAGTAGCCGAAGACTTTGTTGTAGCCGACCTTCAGATTGCGGATCCCCGTCCGGCCCCTCTCCGTCCCCTCCAAGTTGGCGATCCACTCGCGCGCCACTTTCGCGCCATCGATCGTCTCGTCCAGATCCTTGGAGAATCCAGGACGGATCACCCCGCCCTGGCTGAGGAGGCCCGGAGGATCGTCGGCGATGGCCTCGTCCAGGAGAGAGAGAAGATCGCCGCAGGGATCAATCTCCGAGGTCCTTCGAGAGGCATCGGTGCGGAGCTGAGCAGCCGCCTCCAACGCACCCGGGAGACTCCGCAAGGTGGAGCGCAGGGAAACGAGATCTCGGGGGCTGGCGTGCCCAGAGAGGACTCGGCTGGCCAGTCGTTCCAGGTCCGCCAGGGCCGCCAGCTTCTCGCGGAACGCAGCCCGAGCGAGACCATCTCTGAGGAATGCCTCGACGGCCTCCTGGCGGCCGCGGATGGCCTCCAGATCAAGCAGCGGTTGCTGCAACCAGCGCTGGAGCAGGCGCGCCCCCATGGAGGTGACCGTGTGGTCGAGGACTCCCAGAAGCGAACCGCGGACCTCGCCAGATCGGAGGGTTTGGGTCAGCTCGAGACCTCGACGCGTGGCGGCGTCCAGGATCATGAAATCAGAAGGCTGGTAGACCGCCAGGTCGGTGAGCAAACGAAGGGATTGAACCTGGGTCTCGCGAAGATACTGCAGGATCACCGCGGCGGCCCGCACCGCCAGCTTCTTCTGGCCTAGTCCAAATCCCTCCAGGCGTGCCGCCTCGAAGTGGTCGCACAGGGTCTGCTCGCACCGCCCTATTTCGAAACGCCAGGAGGGCAGTCGGGTGATGCGACTCACGTTGTTCTCAGCGAGCTCGAGCCCTTCCACCAAAAGAGTCTCGGAGGCGTTGATCCTGGCCAGCTCATTCCGCAACGCCTCGAGCGGGTCGGGCGTCTCAAACTCCGCAACGCGAAACTCTCCCGTCGTGATGTCGGCATAAGCCAAAGCGATGCTCTCACCCTGGACCACGCCCGCCGCCAAGTAGTTGTTGGACCGCGGCGAAAGCATCACGGGCTCAACTACGGTCCCTGGGGTGATCACCCTCACAACCTCGCGAGGCATCAGCCCTTTGACCGAATCGCCGACTTGCTCACAAATGGCCACGTGGTGGCCATGCTGGATCAGCTTGGCGACATACCCTTCGGCAGCGTGAAAGGGGATCCCGGCCATGGGAACGCGGACGCCCTTGGCGACATTGCGTGAGGTGAGCACAATGTCCAGTTCACGCGAAGCGACCTCGGCATCGGCGTCGAACGTCTCATAGAAGTCGCCGAGCCGAAAGAAGACGACCGCTTCGGGGTAACGCTTCTTCACTTCGAGGTATTGCCGTCGAATCGGCGAGATGTCGTCTTCCATACCGGTCCAGCCCGCAAGCTGCCCTTCGATTCGAGCCACGCTCCGGAAAGGAAATCCCAGCTCATGAGTATAACCCGGGCTTGGGCCTTTGCTCCCGCCCGGAAGAGGAGCTCTCCTCCAGCCACCGCTGTCTTTGTGCCGAGCTCCCCCAAGGCAGCCTGGCGGCGGGGACGGTTGGTGCCCGGGCCTCGACGGGCCGGGATTGGCTCAGGAGATAGAGAATCCCGCTATGCTATACTGTCCCGAGAACCTCCCCCATTCCCCTGCACAGGAACAACCGATATGAGACATTTCCTGGACATTGCTGACTACTCCCCGGCGGAATTGACCTCCCTGCTGGATCTGGCGGTCAAGCTCAAGAGAGATTGGCGGCGGGGGGGAAACCAACCTCTTCTGAGGGGCAAGGTCCTGGGAATGCTGTTTCAGAAGCCCAGCCTTCGGACCCGCGTGTCTTTTGACATGGCGATGAGGCACCTCGGGGGCGATGCGCTGTATCTTTCCCCGAGCGAAGTAGGGCTGGGCCAGCGCGAGTCAATCGCCGATGTCAGCCGGGTCCTTTCAAGTTATGTCCAGGGGATCATGGCGCGGGTGTTCGCCCATGACGAAATCGTTGAGCTCGCCAGATTCTCGCGAGTACCGGTCATCAACGGTCTCTCGGACTCCAGCCACCCTTGTCAGGCCTTGTCCGATGTCCTCACGATCCGGGAGTGCTTTGGATCCTTGGCCGGGATCCGGGTCGGCTACGTGGGCGACGGCAACAATGTGGCCACCTCCCTGCTCCAGATTTGCGCCAAGCTTGGAGCTCACTTTTCCGCGGCTTCCCCTCCGGGCTATGAAATCCCCTCGGCGGTCGTTGAGCGGGCTCGGGTTTTTGCAGAGGAAAGCGGGAGCCAGATCGCCCTGTTCCGCGATCCTCAGCAGGCCGCCCGTGGGGCCAACGTCATCTACACCGACACCTGGACCAGCATGGGCCAGGAAGCCCAGGCGCAGGCGCGCAAGGAGATTTTTCCGCCCTACCAAGTGAACGCCGCCCTGGTGTCGGGAGCGGCCAAGGATGCAATCGTGATGCACTGCCTGCCTGCCCACCGCGGCCAGGAAATCACGGACGAGGTAGCAGATGGGCCGCATTCGGTCCTCTTCCTTCAGGCGGAGAATCGAATGCACGCGCAGAAGGCGATATTGGCAACCCTTTTGAGCGAAGGGGGTTAGAGCACAGCCGTTGGCCCATCGGCAAGGCCGTGCCTCGTCATCCACCCAGGAGGTTCAGGTCGCCGTGTCGCGCGCAGCCGGCTGAGCAGGCGGGCGTGGGCAGGGCACTGGGTAGACGAGGGGATCTCGGGTCGCCGACCTGCGGGCGGCCCGAAATGCGAGAAGGGCCGAGGAGCGCCAATGAATATCACGGTTCCCAAAGAAGTCCGATTTAACGAATACCGAGTCGGGCTATCCCCTCTCGGCGTCGCGGCTCTGGTGCAACAGGCCCACACCTGCTTCGTGGAACACGCCGCTGGTCTGGGAGCTGGTTTCCGCGACACAGACTACGAGACGGTCGGCGCGCGCATTGTCTTTTCTCATGAAGAGGCCTTTCGCCGTGGGGATCTGGTGGTCAAGGTGGCCAGGCCGCTCCAGGAAGAGTTGGAGTGGCTGGAAGAAGGACAGATTGTTCTCGCCTTCCACCACCTGGCCTCGGCCAGCCCGCGCAAGGTGGAGACCCTTCTGGACCACAAGATCACAGCCTTGGCCTACGACCAGATTCAGCTTCCGGATGGCAGGCTGCCCGTCCTCCACGCCATGAGCGAGATTGGCGGGCGCATGGCGGCTCAGATCGCAGCCACCTTGCTGCAGAACGATCGAGGCGGAAAGGGTATTCTCCTGGGGGGCCTGCCGGGGGTTCCTGCGGCCGAGGTAGGAATCCTGGGGGCCGGAGCCGTGGGTCGCAGCGCTTCTCGTGCCTTCCTGGGCCTGGGGGCCCACCTCACCCTTCTCGACCGGAACCCGATGAGGCTGGAAGAGGCCGACAACTTGTTCCCGGGCCGCGTGGTGACCCTCCATTCGACGCCGGTAAACATCGCCCGCACCTGCCGCTATGTGGATGTCCTGGTGGGGGCCGTTCTGGTTCCTGGGGAACGGGCCCCCATCGTGGTCACGCGCGAGATGGTGCGCTCAATGAAGCCTCGCTCGGTGATCCTTGATCTGAGCATCGACCAAGGAGGCTGTGTCGAAACCTCGCGGCCCACCTCGCATGACCAGCCCACCTTTGAGGCAGAGAATACCATCCACTACTGCGTCCCGAACATGCCGGGAGTCGTAGGCCGCACCGCGACCCATGCGCTCAACGCGGTAGCTACCCCGTACATTCAGGAGATTGCCCGCTTGGGCCTGGAGGAGGCCGTCCGGTCCGATCCTGCCCTGGAGGCGGGGTTGTGCACGCACCGGGGCAAACTGGTGCATGTGCTCTCTCCAGGCTTCGATCCCGAAAAGGAAAGTTAGCCATGCGCTGGACCGACTTATACGAATCCAGGCGGGTCTCTGCGGAGCAAGCCGTCCGAGCCATCCAATCGGGTCACCGGGTCTACCTCACCGGCAACTGCGCCGTGCCGCGAGTCGTCATGGATGCGCTGGTGCTCCGGGCTCCTCAGCTGGAGAATGTGGAGATCGTTCAAGCGCTTACCATCGGCACCGCCGACTATGTGGACCCGCGGATGCAAGGGCACCTGAGGGTCAATGCGCTCTTCATCAGCGACAACATCCGGGCCGCGGTTCAGGATGGACGAGCCGATTTCACTCCGGTATTCCTTTCGGAGGTCCCGCTGCTCTTCAAACGCAATGTCCTGCCTCTCGATGTGGCTCTCATTCATGTGAGTCCCCCAGATGAACACGGGTTCTGCAGCCTTGGGATTGAGGCCGGCCTGAGCAAAACGGCCGCCCAGGTGGCCCGGATCGTTATTGCCGAGGTCAACGAGCAAATGCCGCGAACCCTGGGTGATTCCTTCATCCATCTTTCAAAGATCAACTACCTGATCCCCGTGTCCTACGCCCCCGCTGAACTCAAGGTGGGCGAGCCCAATGATCTCAGCCTGCAAATCGCGGGGCATATCGCCTCGTTGATCGAGGACGGCAGCACCTTGCAGACGGGCATTGGCGCCATCCCGGACGCCGTGTTGCATTTCCTGGAGGGGAAGAAGGATTTGGGAATTCACACGGAACTCTTCTCCGACGGCGTCGTCGGCCTGGTGGAGTCCGGAGTGATCACCAACGAAAAGAAGACCCTTCACCCGGGAAAGATCGTGGCCGGACTGGCGCTTGGAACCCAGCGCCTGTACAACTTCATCGACGACAACCCCATTTTCGAGTTCCACCCCACCGAGTATGTCAACGATCCCTTCGTGATCGCGCAGAACAACCAGATGGTCGCGATCAATTCGGCAATTGAGGTCGACCTGACGGGGCAGGTCTGTGCGGACAGCATCGGCTCCCGGTTGTATTCCGGGGTCGGAGGGCAAGTCGACTTCGTGTACGGGGCCTCGCGGGCGGCCGGCGGAAGACCGATCATTGCTCTCCCCAGCACGTCCACCCTGAGAGAGGGGACGAGGGTCAGCCGCATCGTCCCAACTTTGCGACCCGGGGCGGGCGTCACCACATCCCGAAACCACGTGCACTATGTCGTTACCGAACGCGGGGTGGCCTCTCTCTTTGGCAAGACCATCCGCGACCGGGCGCGGGCCCTGATCGACATTGCCCACCCCGATTTCCAGGCGGAACTTGAGCAGAAGGCGGGTGAACTCCGCTTCCTGTGAGCCCGAGGAACGATCCCGGAGGAGGACTGAGATGAGCGATCCAGCCGAATCCCCTCGCCGGGTCCGCATCGTGGCTACGCTCGGACCCGCTTCCCGCAGCCGGCCGATCCTGCAACAATTGATCGAGGCCGGGATGAATGTCGCCCGCCTCAACCTCTCTCACGGCACGCAGGAAGAACACTCGGAGACCCTCCGCCTGCTGCGCGAGGTAGCCTCCTCTCTGCGCGCCTGTGTGGCCGTTCTTCTCGATCTTCAGGGCATCAAGATCCGAACCGGACCCATTGCCGCGGGAAGCATCGACCTGAAGGTTGGCCAACCCCTCACCTTGACGACCCGGCCCGTGCGGGGGGATCCCAGCTCAGTCTCGGTCACTTGGGCTGATTTGCCGAATCAGGTTCAAGGAGGGGAGCGCATCCTGCTCGATGATGGCAAACTCGTCCTGGAGGTCGTGGAATCGAGGATAGAACGAGGGGAGGTCCTCACCCGCGTGGCGGTCGGCGGGACCCTTCTCCCCCACAAGGGAATCAACCTGCCCGGAGTGCGCATCCAGGAGCCCGCTCTTACCCCCAAGGACGGCGAGGATCTCCGCTTCGGGCTTTCCCAGGGCGTCGACGCCGTGGCCGTTTCCTTCGTCCGGCGCCCCGATGACCTCGCGGCCGTGCGCCAGAAGATCCTCGAATTCGATGCCCGCCTCACTCGCCTGCCGATCATCGCCAAGCTGGAACGACCCGAGGCACTCGACAATCTCGAGTCAATCTTGGACGTATGCGATGGAGTCATGGTCGCGCGGGGAGATCTGGGCGTGGAGATGTCGCCTGAATTCGTCCCGACGGCCCAAAAACACATCATTCAGGCGGCCAACCGCAAGGCCAAGCTCGTGATCACGGCGACACAGATGCTGGATAGCATGATCCACGCCCCGCAGCCCACCCGGGCCGAATGCTCCGACGTGGCCAATGCGGTCTACGACGGCACAGACGCGGTGATGCTATCCGGCGAAACCGCCGTCGGGGAATATCCGGTCGAAAGCGTCCGGACCATGGCTGCCATCCTTCAGGAGGCCGAGCGTCACCTGGGCGAGTGGGGACGCTGGCAGGCTCCCGCGGATTATCGGCAGCAGGACGAGGCCCTGGCTCTGGCTCACGCCGCAAGAGAGCTTGCTCATGATCGGGAGGTCGCCGCCATCGCGGTCTTCACGCGCACCGGGCGCGCCGCCCGGCTGGTATCGAAAGTTCGGCCCGATGCGCCGATTCTGGCGTTCACCCCGGAGATCGCAACTTACCGCCGGATGGCGCTGATGTGGGGGGTGATTCCCTGCCTGGTTAGTCCGTCCGACACGGTGGAGGAAATGCTGGCCCACGTGGAGGGCTCGCTGATCGCCTCGAGCCCAATTCGACCCGGCCAACAGGTGATCCTGGTCGCGGGCCTCCCCTTGCCCGCCCAGCCCCCTCCCAATTTTGTCCTTCTTCACACCGTCGGCAAGCGCTAGGCGGACCGCATGGACCGCCCGGCTAACCGAAGATGCCTCGAGGCGGCGTCTTGTCGCCTGAGGATTCCTGCGAGGAGGAGTCTTTGGGCAGGATCTCCGTACTCCCTCGCGGGGTTGGAGGACCAGCCGCGCGAACCTGCGATGCCGCCTCGGCCCGGCCGCTCACCGGAGAAGCAGCCGAGCGGACCGGTGCATTGCCGACAGAGTCCGCCGCGGCCAGGGCGGAGGCCGGCTTGAGCCTCGGCCGAAAAACCAACGAGAAGGCGACGAGCACGAACCCAAGGAACAAGAGAATCGCGCTCTCGATGAGCAGCCGGCCGAATACGGATCTCAACAGGAGTCCGAGGAAAGAGACGACGGAGGCACGCAACGCGACAGGGGCCCCTGGCAGCGAGATCAGCCCGCGACCGCGAAGCACACTGAGCATCAGCACCAGAAGGATTCCCAGCAGGGCTCCGACCGCCAGCGGGACCCCAGTCCAACCCAAGAGGCCTCGAACCGACCGCGCGGCAAGAGCCAGAACCAGCAAGAGCAGGAGCAGGGGCAGCAGCCACGCGACCGCCCCAAAATCCCGCAGCAGCCGGAGCGCGATCTTGAGTTCTTCGGCGCCGGTCGCGGTCCGAGCGGTCATGGAGGCATTGCCCAAGGCCAGGTTGTCCGGAAGCTGAGCGGCCCGTTGGTTGACCTCCTGTCCCAGGCCCTGGCGAACCTCCCCCAGGTAAGGTTCCGGCGGCTGACAAATTGGGAGGGTTCCCTGGGCGGATGCGCCTGAGGCGTACTCTTGCAGCTGCTGGATCGAACAGGGCGGCCACGAATTGACCAAAGCGTCTGCCAACCGCTTGCCACCATCGCCTTGCAAACCCACCTTGATGTCGGTCAGAGACACAGACCAATGCGGGGCCGGGTCTGAGGAGTCCAGCCACGCATAGAACCCGTCTAGATTTGCGACGATCTGCTCCTCCTGCCAAGAGGCCGGAATGAGGGTGCGGGTAAGGTTGGCCCAGTCCGCCTGGGTCAAATGAGAGGTGACCTGGTTTCCTCCGCCAACCTTCTCAGAGAGAAGGCTGACAGCGTAGGTCGACAGCGCGCCGGACCGGACCAGGGTGCTGGTGAGGAGCGTGGTCATCCGCTCCGACTCAAACAAGACGGCACTCACATCCCCGAGCAGCAGGGAAGGCACCAGGCTGAGGCAGAAGGCCACGGCCAGCAGGACGGCAGCCCCGGTCCGAAGTGTGGACCATGTCTTGCTCATCTCATCTCCTCCACAGCCCGCGTCGCAGCGGCCGACGGGAAGATCCCCATGGGCGGCGGCTCCTCCCGATCCGCTCCCGAGGATTTCAGATTCGGGCCGAGGATATCCCTCGCCTCAGCCCGACCTTGTCCAGGATCTTAAGGGGAGCTCCCAGCGGGAATCTTGTAGAGACTATACACCCCTCCCAAGTCGGCCACTCGGGTTAGCTGGGTCTGCTCCAGGAGTCTCAACTGGTCCCAATCCGAGGGCTGGTACAGAGGCTGGTCCTCTTGCTCCATGCGGGCCCCCCAGTCGTAGATCAAGACGTGGGTCACCCCCTGCTCCCGCCACAGATCGACGATGGACTGGCTGTCTCCACGGACCCTCAGCAGGTGCCACCAACGGTCGATGATCTCATCGGGCAGGCAGCTTATCCTACAGTAGTAGCCCCTTGCCTCCCACAGGAACACCACCTTGGATCCAGCCGGCAGAGAATTCGCCGCCTCCATGGCGGGTTCGTACCACCCCAGGCGCTCCGCAAGAAACTGCCCTTCGGACTCTTCCCCGCCAAGGACCGGAATCGGATTGAGCGAAGCAAAGTTCAGGCCCTCGTTGAACGCCTCCAGAACCAGGGCCAATCCAATCAGAAAAGAAGCCAGAACCCCGATGCGCACCGCCCCGCGCCGCCTGGAGTCGATGGAGGCGAGCCCCGCCACGCCCAGCAGGGCGAGCGCTGGTAGGAAGCCGAAATACAGCCGAGTCTGGATCAAAAGCGAGGACACGTGGGCAAGCACCGCCCAAGCTACCCAGGCCGAGAGACCCAGAATGCCAGCGGCCCTTAAGAGCCGAACGGAGTCACCGGAAAAGCGACCTCGGCTCAGAAGAAGTCCAGGGATCAGCGCGACCATGAGCGGGCCGATGCTGGCCGAAAACCCAGGCGCCCCCTCTTGTCCGAAGATTGAGGCCGTGACCGGGAGAACGAGATCGTCCCAAAGGGTTCGAGCGGATTGACCTGCCGAAGAGTAGAACTGCAACTCGAGAGCATCCACCTGGTGGGTGGGAAACAAGAGCGGATAGAACGGGTTTCCGGTGAGGGCCGCATTCCGGACCAGCCACGGAGAGGCAACCAGCACGGCCGTTCCCCAGAAGATCCCGAGTGCGCGACCGCCACGCGCACGCGAAACGATGAGAATCACCAGCCCGGCCGCCAGCACGACCAGCGCGCCAGTGTACTTTGTTCCGACCATCATCCCGCCGGACACACCGGCGAGGATCAGCCATCGCTGGCTGGACGATTCGAGCCAGAGGTCGAGCGCCAGGAGAAGAAGGACAGCGAAGAGGATTGTCCATAGATCCTCGTACGCCCAGCCCATCATTCTCGAGACCGTTGCCCCCGAGAAAAGGACGGCCGGACCGACCCACGCCTGCGGGCGGCTGATCCGTCGATAAACCAGTCCGGCCAGACTCACCATGCTGAGGAGGCCAACGGCCCAGCCGAGGACGGCGGCTGTGCTACCCGAGTGCAAAGCCATCGCCCAGAGATAAGCCATTTCGGCCAGCGCCGGCATCCCGAAGAAAAACCCTCCCGGGGGCAGGTAGATCCGACCGGCCGCCAGAAAGAGCTTGGGCAAGTCCAGATGATAGACCAGAGCATCCCACTTCAGGGCTGGGGCAAGGGCCACCAGGAGGGACATTGCCGAGATGAGGCACAGGAAAAGGAAGGCCAGCCGCCCCAGAGCCCCGGAGGCGGCCAGGGACTCACGCACATGGCCCCACCCCCGAAGCCATGCCCGGACGTCTTGCCAGAGAAGAAGGATCCCAAGCAGAAGTGCCGCCCAGGCAACCCAGGTCCGATAGCCCCCGATCAGCCCGGCCAGCAGCACCAGGAGGCTGAGGATCCCCAGACCAACACCTGCCTGGAGTCCCACTTGCTCCAGAGGGCTGAGGAGCTCACACTCCCCCAGGATCCGATGGCCTACCCCGCCCGCCAGGGTGACCAGGCTGACAGCCAGAACCAGATCGGCCGTCGCCTGCAGAGGGGCGGCAGGAGGCGGGCCGGCCCAGAGCTTGTGCACAACGAAGTAGCCGGCCACCCCCGTGACCAAGCAGACCACAACCAGCACTTCGCCCGCCACAGCGGGCCAACCAGATCGGCCAAGCTGCGGTTTTGGGCGGCCGGGATCCTGCCCTGCCTGTGTCAACTAGCCCTCCCCGGGCGTGGGTGGCGTCCCTCTCCCGCCCCCCAGGCGCGCCTGTGGAGTGGCCATGGCTTCAAGCCACCCCCGTCATCGCCTGCTCCTGACCCTCTTGCCCATCCTCATCTGGAGAACTCATAGAGCCGCAAGTCTCCCAGTTGGATCTTGGCCCGCAAGGTAAACCGCGCGCTTAGCCACGTCAGATTTGGATCCGGGCTTCCGCTCTGCGCCTCGTACTCATCCAGCTCCTGCTGAAAGACAATGAAGTCAACCCGCCGGGCGTCGCCCACCGCTTCCCCCGGATTGTCCGACGCCAGCAGGCCGAGGACCCGCTGGGTTTCGGGCGCGAGCGTATCGGACGGAGAGCCGGGGACGTCTCGGAGGTAGCTTTGAGGCAGGTCCGGACCGTAGTAGACCGACGGGAGCATTGTGATCTTGTTGGAATGAAGGACGACGTCACCCGGCTGAAGATCCGACCTCAGGCTCGAGACCAGCATTGGAAAGGGGGCATAAGGGAACCCATCATAGGCATAGCGGTAATAAAGCCCTGCAAGTTGCGCGAGCAAGAAGATCCCCAGGCCCAGGGTTCGCACCAAGCGCGGGACCGAGCTCGATGAAAGCGCCCAGCAAACCCAGACTACGAAGAAGACACCCGAGGCAATGAAAGCTCGCTGGACGAAGACCGAGTACCATTGGGAGAGGAGGAAGGCAAGAAGCACCGGAGCCGTTGACAGGTATCCAAACCAGAACCCCCAACGGGTCTGCGCTGAGCCCGCGTTCCTGACTCGGGCGGTTTGGAATACGGCTAGCAGGAGCACGAGAATCGCAATGAACAGGCTGACCGGAAGGACGGCCGTGGGCACGGGTAACTCATTGACAAATACGAGCAAGGTCGAAATCAGATCCTGCACCCCCGGCCTGGGGACCCAATAGCCCGAAGTCACCTTGCTGACCTGGGAGGGGACCTGGACTAGCCAAGGAAGGAAAAGCAGGATTGAACCCAGGCCCGAGAAGGCTGCGTTCCGCAGCGCGCGCATCTTTTTCCAAAGCAAGGGCGTCAAGTACAAGGGGACAAGAAATGCAGCCGCCAGAAGGTGGGTGTACATGGCCAGCGCAGTGCACACGCTCAGGCAAACCCACCAGGGCCAACCGCCCTTCCACGTGCCCCGCCACAGCGCCAACGTGGCTCCCAACAGGAAGACGGCCAGCAAGGCATACATGCGCACTTCTTGCGAGTAGTGAACCTGAAAGGGGGAGAGGGCGATCAACAGGGCCGCGATGGTTCCCATTCGGGACCCTATGAGATCTCGAGCCAGGATCCAGACCAACGCGACGGTCACCAGGCCCAAGAGAGCTGAGAGCAGGCGAATGCCAATGACGCTCTCTCCAAAGGCCGCCATCCAGCGCCAGAGAAGGACGTAATACAAGACCGGGTGCACATCCGCCGCGCTCGAACCGGTAAGGGTCAAAGTCCCCCGAAGCATGGCCCCCGGGCCCTTGCGAGCGATGAGGACCGAGAAGGCCTCATCGTACCAAAGGGGGTGATGGGCGAGGCCCACGAACCGCGTCAGCGCTGCCAGAGCGATGACCAGCGGCAGGCTGCGCCTTCCTTCCAAGACTCGGCCTGCGGAATCAGTCCACCGTCTCACGGCCCATCCTTGGGAACCAATTTCGCAAGACGAGCAATCCGAGAAGACCCAGCGCCGGCAAGGGGATGTAGGCAGGCCACTGCTCAACGTTTCCTCTTACCGTGGTTAGGAATACGGCCCAGCCGAGGAGGAACACGAAACCCAGAGCCGCCAGCGACAAAGCCCGGCCGGAGCGAGGCCATCGTGCCTCTAGGTAGGCCGACATCAGGAAAACGGCGGGCAGGAGAACCACGTAGTTGGTCGTGGCTGTCCGGTAAGCGACCCAATTGGTGATCACCAAGGTCATCAAGCTCGTCCAAACGAAGCGATCCTCCCGGCTTCGCACGGTGATCCACCATTCCACCAGCAGATACAGGACGAACACCGCCGTGATGGACCAATCCAGTCCCTCCAAGAGGGTCCCCGTTTGCGCCACCAGGATTGAAATCGGTGAGCCGATCACGGCATAGCTGGGATAGATCTGCATCTGTCGCCGCATCTGCAACGGCCAGTCGGGCATGACCACCAGGAAGGCGCCGGGCAGCAAGAGGCAGAAGGCCAGGCTCCACCCGAGCAGCTTCCAGCGCTTTCGCGAGATGGCCCAGACCAAGACAAAGGGGAGGAGGAGGAAGGCCATTTGTGGCTTGGCGGTGGACAGCCCCAGCAAGAGGCCCGCAACAAGATCCCGGTGACGCCGGATGGCCAACAAGGCTGCGACCATCGCCAGGGCGTCAAGAATCGCAAATTGGCCGTCAATCAACCCACGCAAGCCGTAGTACCAAAGGAGCGCGAAGACCAGGGCGATCACGAGCGTCGAGCGAGGTGGGTTCCAGCCGATCAACTGGATGGAGGCCAGCCCCAGCGCGACCAGGCCTACTTCGAGTACCGTCATCCACAATGCTCTAGCGGCCGGGTAGCTCAGCAACCCGAAGGGCGCAAAGAAAAGCATGGAGTGAAGCGGGTACACAAACTGCGCCAAGTCCTCCCCGCGGCTTGGGTCCGCAGGCCTTCCGTAGATGAGCCGCTGTGCGTCCAGGGTGACCGAGGGATCGTACGGGCTGCGCCCCTCGAGCAACCAGGCCCTCGCGCCGTTCCATCGGGCAAGGAAGTCATTCCCGCCTGGCTCCAGAAGCGAGTAGCGGTAGTTGCAGAGAGTCAAGGCCCCCAGCAGGATGGCCAAGAGAAGGCACATCAGGCCCGACCTGACCAGTCCTGCTCCACCGGGCTGGCCTTTCGGTGAGCGGGCTGATACCAATGGGTTCCTCACAGCAGGGCCCTGACGGGACTCACCAGGCTGACTGCTGGTTCCAAACCTGCTCCAATTCTGTGAGCGAGCGGGCGGGTTCAATCAATACTCCGGATCAACGCTCGCACGCCCTCTCGAGGGGGGACCCCAGCCGTGGTCCTGCAGGAAGGCGTCATGACGCGCTCAATCCCCATGGCAGCCCCATCCCAACCTGTCTTGCCGAAGCTCTGGACGCCATCAGGGTCGAACCCGGGCTCTTTAGAGGGAGAGGGCACTCTCCCCGCAAGCGCCCGCGGGATGAGCTGACCCTTTTCAAGCCGGCCACAAGGCATACTGGCTCCCTGATCAGTCTACACTCAAATGAATGGGACAACCTCGCGACCCCCCCTCCTGCCCACCCAACGGAATGACCTGGGAGCGGGCGGAACGTCCGAGGCGACGGTCCGCCAATCCTAGGAGAAAGAATCCCAGCCCTGGCAGTTGGGCCTGCCAGGCTGCTCCTTGCGCCCAGCCTCGAAGGAGGACTTGGGGACTCCGTCGTCGACCGGCGATTTGATCCAGACACCCTGCATAAGGTTGTGGAACCAAGTACTCGCCAGTGAAAGCTAGGTCCTCTGCGCCAGCGCAAGACAGCTCCAAACCGCGAAATCGTCAACCCAATTGAGGGGGGAATCTCCAACCCGAACGAAAGCGCAGCCAGCGAGCGACTTCCTCAGACTAGCGCTCCCAGCCCGCGCGAAAGCCCGGCCGAGGCCCAACCTGAGGCCGCGTCGCTGTTTGCTTGGCCTCCCTCAGAAGATTCCATGAGGGCCGGAAGGCCGCGCGTACTGTATCGACGGCATCTCCACCCCCCCAAGCGGCGGACCCGTTGCGAACAGTCCTGGGCTGGGCCGACCTGTAGCCGGTCGCCAAAGACGAGCCTCAGATTCCCTCGGCAGGAAAGGTTGCCGGGAGCCCTCAGCTGGCGTTGCCAAGCTAACCGCAGGTCAGCTCGTACAACACCACGCCCTGGCCTTCAAAAACCGGGCGCGTGCACTGGCTGCGGTACACCCCCAGGAAGAACTCGAGGGCGCGGCGGTGGCTCCCGGTCGGGTCATGCTGCAGGATGAACCCTGCATCGGTCACGCTGAAGAGAAGATGGGTTACCCCCGCCTCCCGCAACGACTCGGTGACCGTTGAAATCGTGGGGGAAACTCCCACCGTCAGCGTCCACCGCGATTGCTCGGCGTCGGGCAAGCAACGTGAGTCGCAGTAGTACCCCTCCCCATCCCACATCATGAGGACCCGGTCATTCCCCGGGAGATGGGCCATTACGAAATGCAAAGCAGAGTAGTCCGCAACCATTCGGCTAAGGAATGCGTCTGGGGTCTCTACTCCAATGACCACACCTCCGGGCTGAACCTCCTCCCAATATGTGCCAGCATAGACGAGGGTTGCAGCGACCACACCCCCGGCCAACCCCTCGAGCAGTACACGGCGGGCTCTCGGATCGCGCAGCATATGGGCTAATCCCAGCAGCCCCGCAGCCGCAAGAACGCTGAGAGCGGGGAATATCGGGAGAAGGAAACGTGTTTGCTGCGACCCGACCGCCCAAGCCGCAAATCGCAGCAGGACCATCACCCATACCGGGTACAGGCGTTTGCGAGACCGAAGAAGCGGCGAGGCCAGGGCAAACGGGAAGAGCAGCCCCGGGATTTCGATCGTCCCTTTGAAGGTGGCAAATCTGGCATGTTGAGCATACAGGTTGAGGGGTAGAAGAACATAGTCCAGCAATGAATTCCCCGTCCCAAAGGATCGGAGGTAGGTCATCAAGGCGGCGAGGCGAGCGCTTGTCCAATCAGCGCCACCAAAATATACAGGAAAGACCGGGTTCCCAGTCAGCGCCCAGTTCTTAAGGTACCAGGGCGAGCCAACAGCGACTGCGACCAGCCCGAAGATCCCACCATCCGTGAGGGCACGCATCAGGCCCCGCTTGCGATCCCGCCAGAGGACATAGAATCCAACCACGCCCAGCCCGCCCAGCGCCAGGTACTTGCTCCCAAGCGCTAGACCCATGCACACCCCGCCCAGGACCAACCACCTTCGGTCCCCCTCCTGAATCCAGGCGACGACTGCAAGCATGGCCAGGCTTTCAAAGGCAGCCCAGGCCAGGTCAGAATAGGCCAAACTCGACCAGACTGGAAGGATAGGAACGCCGAGAAGAACCGCACAAGCGAGCCATTCGCCACGTCTAGGCAGCAACCGTCGACCCAGTGCGAACGTAATAGCGAAAAGGCAAACCCCGAAGGCAAGGTGAAGGACCTTGGGGGCCCTGTCCGTCCCGAGTTTCATCGCCAGGGCGAATAGCATCTCGAGTGAAGAAGGGCCATTCGCCCCCCATACGTCCGGCAACGAGAGAACACGAGAGGCCTCCAGGAACAATCGAGGCCCTTGCAAGTGATACATCAAGCCGTCGTAGTCCCACGGGGGCGTCAACGCCTGCATTGTGGTTGCGCCAAGAAGTGCGGTCGCAGCGGCGAGAAAAACCCTTTCGGGGCCGCCCAGGTCCCTCCACATCGCCAGGAACGCTGACGGCAGCTTGACCAAGGTTTGGAAGACACGAGGGATGGAACGCCGGGCCACCAAGCAGGCCAGGAGCAACCAGGTCAGTAAGGCCCATAGGTTAAGCTCGCCGACCAGCCCAAGTAGAAGCACTCCATAGGCCAGAGCACCACAGCCCACCGCAAAAGAGAACGCGGCCTTTTCCAAGAAGCTGACGTGCAGGGACGAGAAGAAATCGAGCCCGAGGAGACCCAGCGCACAAGCGATAAGGCAAATCAGAGCGGCGACGAGTAGAGCGTACAGCGAGGACAACATGGTCTTTAATCTGGCCCGAGGTCTATTAACCCACCCTCGGTCGCCCGGTACCTTGTACCCCAGCCGTGTCAGACCTCTCCACTGGTCGCTTGCTGGTTGACGTTAGTGTCGTCCCTGATCGACTGAATTCCCCTAGCTGACTGTCTGGAGGCGAATTAGGCCAGCTCAGGCGATAGACCCGTACCTGGCCATAGCTCCCGCCGTCGAATTGATCGATTAGCCTACCATGCTCCGCCAGGGCCTCATTCAGTTCAGCCTTGGGGATGTCAAAAAATCCCGAGAACAGACCTGATTGCCCTTCGTCTGTGGTGAAACCCTCTATGTTACTATCCACGATGAAGATGTCAGGCCGGAACTCGGCCATCCCATCCTCCAGTCCGGAGCCCGGAGAATAGCGCTCAAAATACACGAGTTGCTCCCATGAATAGTATCTGTGTTGATAGAGCCCGAACCAGTAGGTTTGGGAGGCCATAATCACATCTTCGGGACGAACATCGGCGTTGATGCGATCCTGCACCCGGAGATAGTCTTGATAGGCATTCCACCGAAGGGGAAGTAGATTGACCACCATCGAACCAAGCATCATGAGAGAAGACAGCACCATCGGAATTGGGTGTGCAAGTCGCATCGATGCCATAGACCGAGTCATTCGAAGGAGAAACGCAGCTAAGACCATGTCGAGCCCGGGGGTCACCAGGATCGCGTAGTACGTGAATTCATTTCGGACCAGTAGCACTTGGCCCAGTAAGAGTACCAAGGCAACAAGGAAGAGAAGTCGCTCCCTCCGTCTCTCCGATCGGGCCAACGCGATTGCTGCCCAAATGACTAGGACAAACCCTAGAAGATATGTTGACAACAGCAAGCTTAATTCATTTCCCATCCCGGCAGCCAGGATGGACAGGCTGCCCGTGGCGATCGGCGGCACATGTGTCGACCCGTAGATCAAGTGGTTGAGCGCGAAGTAGGTATGCGGGTTCGGCAAAATGTGGATAGCAAAGTAGCCTAGAAGACCGAGAAGAGTGGCTCCGGCAAAGGCCCAGAAGTCCCGACCGCCGAAATACGACCACCCCCACTGCGCCAAGCCAACCACGAGAATCACCGGTCCATAAATCATGCCATTGGGATGGATTTCAAAGGACATGGCCAATACGAGACCTGCCACCAGGGCCACCCGCGCACGCCGTTTTGAATTGACGAGCATGAGGGAAACAGACAGGAAGCCCAAAGCGGCGACCATCACGTCGTATCGAGCCATATGCGCGGAGTAGAAAAACGGCTGAGACAAGGCCACTAGAAGTGTTGAGAGGAAGGCCAGCCTCCTGCCTCCAAGGTACTGCCCCATCAACCAGACGGCTGCCAAGAGCACGACCCCGAAGGCAAGGGAGACGACGCGAAGTGGAAACAACCCGGGGTGACCTGCCAATCTCAAGGCGATCGACTGGATCGCCACAGGCAACCACTGGAAGTACGATCCATACCCGGGAAAGCGGTCAAAAACACCCGCATCGAGAACGCCAAAGGGCTTCCCAGTGGCGATGAAGGCCCACGCCCGGCTCGCATACCATGCCTCATCGACGAAAGGGGCAGGGTAGCGCAGGAGCGACCAGAGGTGGAGCCCAATGACCCCGATGGACAGTGCTCCGGCCGGGAGGATTAGTCGATACCTCTTCATTCGCGACATCCAACCGCTGAATCTCGGACTGTTGGCTTCTTCGCGAGCACAAACATGATGTCTCTCAGATCCATGTAGGAGCGGTGGGCTCGAAGCTCGCGCTCGATCCAGGGACAAGCGAGGATCTTGCTCCCTGGTCCGATGGCTGCCTTACCCACCCAGATTGGCCCCCTGGGCTTGAGAACCTGGAGGCAAGACAATCAAGGAAACTTCCTCCTCTGCACGTCAGTCCAACATCAAGCCTCCGTCCGGTCCACCAAAGCCTCCGAGATGCAAGAATTTGACCTCCCCTTGGGGGGCAGCGTTCCCCCCAAACCCGCGGAGAAAAGGGCGCCCTTCCACGGCCCCACTGCGGACATTATCCCAGCCACGTGAGTATAGGGGGGCCGTGGAAGGGTGTCAAAGGACCGAGTCAACTCACTAAGAATGATTGTATGAAAGCGCTGCCCCACCGGGTAGACTGGGTAGTGAGGACAATCACTCCCAAGGAGGTGGAGCAGCATGCTGAGTATAGGGTGTGACG